>Ga0247774_1000662_pt1 | contig 17227 bp, 17 predicted proteins | sample UWRJL001104B6_FD_179933 | JGI IMG/M metagenome (GOLD analysis project Ga0247774, IMG submission 179933) | Plant litter microbial communities from Arlington Agricultural Research Station in Wisconsin, United States - UWRJ-L001-104B-6 | ecosystem: Environmental > Terrestrial > Plant litter >... | reverse complement strand
GTGTAACCACAACGAAGAAAGAGTCCGCACGGCAGATACAGAACTTTTGAAAGTGGATATTGATCAATGAGCTTGGCGCACAATGTATATTTGGATTTATGGTGGTGTTGGGCTTCGAGCATGCCTAGATATGTACATACTCGGCTGATGCTCTAGTACTATTGACTCCGCAGCTGATTATAGTTGAGTACCGAGCGACGACGAAGGCCACAGTGCTCCCTACTGTCTGTGTTTTCTCACGTGCAACTATGCTCTAACGGAACGTGTCTTTGCGTGGAAGCCCCGCCCAACTGGAACTTAGGCGCATGTCACGGACATGGTTTACCTTCTGAAGAGGCGGATAAATGATTGTCATTAAATCAATCGAGATAGTTGTTTGAGTCTTTTATCCCAAATACTGATTAATATCATCCAACAATCTTGAGATTCTTCTCTGGGCATAAAGATTGATGTCGAAAACTCCTGCTTTTCGAGTGGAAAACCAGTCGTGACATGAGCAATTCAACACGTAGGGTAACTCCTTTCATCGAAGGCTTTCTCGTGTATGATATTTTATCAAGGATCTCCCAGCTTTCCAAGTTCGCCAACAATGTCGCCATGGCCTCCGGGGTACGCAGGTCCCAGAGTTGGATGTACTAAGTAACCTTGCTCCATCAGCCTATCTATCCTTCTACCAGCGGCCCAACTATCCAGTTTCGGCCAATTCACACATCTGTGAGGAGTTGTAAAATTGGCAGTTGGAATGCGTCCCTCGGAAGCCCATTTCATTGTCAGGAGTTGCGTGTCGCCTGTGCACATGACGCTCTGGCGAAGCATATCAAGGCAATGATCTATTAACTCCGGTCAACTTACCACCTCCTATTGGATTAATTTTGGTAGGCCATGAACTCACGATTATGGTATACATTGGAAAGCTCTTGCTCATGCGAGATGTTGGGAAAGTAGTGATCTCGGTACATATAGTGGTGAAGCCGTTTCTGTTTTTCATCGAAGAAAATTTAGCCGTGGAATCTTCCACTGAGGTAAGACTTTGGCTGCTCACAATGCAGTGTAGGTTATGGTAGACGCTTGTACTGGCAAAATATCCACCATCTGGCAGTCGGATAGCCTGCTCCTTCCGGCCAGGGATTTGGGCTATCTCCTCTTCGGTGATTCGTATGTTGGAATCTTGACATCATTTAGTTGCTCAATCTTCTTAAATATGTATTTGATATATAATAGCTCAATACGGGTGGGTGCTTACTTTGTAGGAGTTCCTCCCATGCCACGTCTAGTTCAGGCCTTGGATTACCCACATATATAGAATGTTTGTGTTCGAAGACGATAGCTTCAAACTCGCCAACATATGGAACTATCCCAAATGATCAGTATTGAGTTTATGTTCATGTAGGTTGGGAAAGGATATTATCATCAGTGAAGACCTACCGTAAGCTAGTCCATACTGAGGCCGTTGACAATGCGATCTGGAGTGCAGCATTCCCACAAAGACCAAGGAATACGTGATAAATATCCCCATGTGCACCGTGAAGGGATTGTGAATATACCAACGCCATCTCGAGGACTTTTCATGCTTCCATATCTCTGGGTCTTCTCTGCTTGATGACAGACTTATTCGACTGCCGTCATCGGACAGTAGTGCTGCTTGGGATGCGCTTTCGCAGTCCTTCTTAAGAGGCATGTTCGGAACCTCTGTAAAGAGAACTAGTAAAAGGTTCTGTGATGATCAAAGAAGTAGTGTCTGAATAACCCTATCTTTAGAGTGAAGAACATTCCTCCATACTCTGAATACCATGTTCGCATTGCGTCGGACAAGTGAGTCCAAAGACGAGCAGAATTTGGGTTTTGAGTGTGCCATGAGGCAAAGGATCTTGAAATTGTTCAGTACAGTGCGAGACAAGCCATCTGAGGTTTACTTAGATGTACTGGACTGGTATTCCGTTAATAACAAAGCATTTAGTCGTCATCTGTTACACCTCCTCATATAGCTAGATGGCATAAGACATGGATCAAGGATTATTACCAAATCCACCTGTTCTTGAAAGGATCAACAGCAAAAGAACCTTGCATTATTCTGATCCAGAAAATCAGATATCTTTCAGCGGTGAAGATGCCATGTGGTCGAAAATGGATGGCATCATGGCAAGATCCGCATGGAAACCCCCGCTTATCCCTTAAATTTAGAAGAGCCCTAATACTTTGACATCACACGAGTTGATGGCGAAATGGAAATACGACGCAATGACAATGGCTTCAACCGAGTCTGCCTTGGTTTGTGGAGGTTGGTGTAAGTCAGTGTGGATACTAGCTTGGAGATAGTCATGTGACTATGGTGTGGATGTAGAAAGAAGATGACTAGATCCACGTAGGGGGTGTTGATTGAAGCTGAGGCCTTAAACAAGGAGTACGAATTAGGACCTGGTTCTTCAAACTACGTCGTTCTTTACGTTTTGATGGCGAGATTAAGTGGAATGCGGGCATAATTTTTTAAGTACCACTGATGTTAAAAGAAACACTGGGCAGACAGGGTGGGTTTTACTCACTTTCACCATCAGACGTCTCTTTTCAGTCTCACAATGCCTCCAATTTACCTCTTCTTCTTTTAATCATCCAAGACATCAAACTCGCGTTTATCTATTACTTCCGCATCCTATTTTGAATTATTCACATGGCTTCTTGATATCCAGATATATGAGACAGTTTGAAGTCACGCTTCAACAACAGCTTTTAGTACATGCATCAAGCCGAGACTCTGGAACGGAGTTATGCATTTCAAATATGGGCCAAAGCAAACCAAGGCCAGGAAAGGAGAATACAGAGCCATCAGCCAGCTGGAGCCCGAGGATGTCAACGATGATAGTGTCGTTCCCGCAAACCTGAAAAGGTAAAATTCCGCCCCTGATGAGAGATAAAACACAAAATTAATAACAGTTCGAAGCTTGTACACACACTACATACCCTACAGCATCATACGGCTTTTGCTTCTTTTCCTTCTCGGACTCGGTTCGATTCTCCTCCTGGTAACGTGGTACTTTTCGACCACTTTTCCGAGTCAGAACGGAAAATCATGTTCGAACACATTCATAAGAAGAGAATGGCGATCCTTGGATACTTCACAGAGACAAAGCTACATTAAAGCCGTCCGCTGTCTCATGGGAAAAAGCTCCTTGTTTGAACCTGGGACATCCAGATACGATGACTTTGCGTACTCGCATGTTTTTGAGGGGACTGTCACCCATTACGCCGCAGCATTCCTACCCTGGCATCGATATTTTATTCACACATTTGAAGAAACCCTAAGAACGGAGTGCAACTTCCGCGGGGCCCTGCCGTAAGTCTACAACCCACATCTCAATCGTCTAGGTCAACGTCTCAAGTCCGTTAGAATGCTAATAAAGAAACTATAAGGTTTTGGGACTGGGGCTTGGATGCCACGGATCTCGGATCTTCGCCCATATGGGACCTGGACAATGGTTTCGGCGGGAACGGTGAGCAAACCCATGGTGCCATCACCCTTTACGACGGCAGTTGCGTCAGAACAGGTCCATTTGCAAATACGACACGCCATTGGGTATCCAAATCCAATGGTCACGGCTTTGATATCAACGCAAAGCCCCATTGCCTCAGCCGGGGCTTTGAGACGGGCCAACGGAAGACACGCTTCGAAGAGCGCATTACACCTGATGCGATTAACGAAGTGCTAGTACAAAGTACTTACATGGAATTCCTGGATCGCCTAGAAGTCAAGGCCCATAACAGCATTCCTCAATTTGTTCGAGGAGATTTCTACGCCCTGACAGCCCCCAACGGTATGTTCCGAGCGAAGATTGGACCCCAATACAGTGTAACCTTCAGTGATATATCTGACTAACAGCGAATAAGATCCTGTTTTCTACCTACACCATGCGCAGGTGGATCGTTTGTGGTGGATTTGGCAGCAAAAGGATCCCACGAGAAGAAATTACCAATACCAGGGTGCTGGTCAGAATGTGAGAGTGTTCGAGAACGGCTCAAGTATTCAGGCATCGCTTGAAGATTTTGTTGACCTAGGCTTCCTTGCGAAACCGGCGAGGGTGAAAGACTTGATGAGCACAGAGTCGGATATCCTTTGCTATCGATACATGTAGTCTTACAGGCACGCACATTCCGCCATAGATTCGTTGTTGGTTCGTGTGAAGAATTCGAGAAGAACAGAGAGATTTCTTGGTTCTGCAGCTTGGCATATGCAAGTGAACAGGGAACAACATCGGCGGGGTCTGTTTCGTACACTAGAAGATGCGCACGAATAGCTGCGTTGTAAAAAAAGATCATGATTTGCAATGGGGCCAATCATTCAGAAACCAATAATAAACGCGTTTGAGGCCTGAGAGATAATAGGACACTGATCCGATGTTAGGGAATTTTCTAAGTTTCGAGCCTGCTCCAGCAACAAAGGGTTACAGGCGGCCACGTCGGATAACAACAGTTTTTCACAAGACTGCACTAGGAAGCGGCACGGCACGGCGATCGGCACTGCACGAAATTCAGCAGGACCGGACTCAAATTCCAGGCTCCGATCGGCAAAGGCACGACACGTAAATGCCGGTTTCGGATTAAACTGTATGAAAGCGGCAAGGTAGTGGGGGCGTCCCGATCAATCCGGATTGTGCTTTTGTTCGGATATGCAGTCTTTGCATCCACCGATATCGCGGTTTTGTGCAACAATGGATGCTATAAGTTTTCCTTTTAAGACCGAACAAAAGTGCCAACCCCACTCAAACTAACACGAAGTTTCCGTTAACATAGAACCGCCGATTGAATTGGATGTATTCACTCAGATCTGCAGTACTTGTTAGCGCGTGACTGTGACATCTTGGCGTAAGAGAAGACCAGTTTCTTTGATTGGTATTCCCGTTGCCCCCTTGCTTGCGGGGCATATGTAAGCGCGGCGAAATTAACCCTTGGCATGTTGGCATGGTTACACGATCAACAACGTCGAATCTTCAATTTCGGTTGAGGGTGTTTAGATGCATTATGAACCATGAAGTCGATGTTTACGGTAGGTCCTTATGTTCTCCAGTGCGGGGTTGAGATGGCCTAAGACACAGTTCAACATTGTGTGCGCGCGTGATGCCGCAAAATGCGCCCAGAGTAGTCTCATCGGTCGTGAATTTCTGCCTTTCTTTCGACTGAGGAAGGTTACACCTCTCACTACTTTGCAATTGGTCGGAATGCGAGTTCTTCTGCGGAGCTACAAGAATTCATTCGGCAAATTTGTCTGAACTCTGCATCGTGACGCACACATCGCCGGCCCAGCCGAAAGTTTGGCGCAGATTCGTCGCTGTGGAGGATCTTCATCCGCACTGCTCTTATTTTCGTGTATCTTGGGCGAGGGCGTCGACAAGGATTCTATGAGCTGACTCAACCTTGTAAGAGGCCGGTCAAACCATGATCAATTTTTGGGAGCTAGACGCGCCTTCTACTCCTTGCCATTCTCCTTACATGCTTGTGTAGGCTACATCGTATTAAGTGAAATACAGTAGTAGAGTCATATGTCCTACATACCAAGTACTATAGTCATAACAGTCTCAAGATGGGATTGATGACAATGCTTGGATGGTGTCAAGTTTGGAAATGTTGGAACGAGTCCAAAAACAATATGTAGATGTGAGCCGCTCTTGTCCTGCAATGATATAAGACCTCCGTATGTTTTACCACCATCGACTGTCCCTGCTTTCCTTAATCAAAATTGGTCTTTGTGAATTCTGAGTCTCGAGGTAGACCATTCAGGTTCCAGCATCAACATAGCTCTCAGGGACTGTGTGGTGAAACATCATCGTGATCTTGTGTTTCTTCTCATCTATCAGCGACTTGTTTCGAGGAATATGCCCTGGGCCTCCATAGGCACGAGATGTTGTGTAGTCCCGAAGGAATGTGAATGATCGGCAAATGTGCTCCTGGTCAGAATCGATGTAATTATGTCGCAGGGGAAATGAGAACCTCGTTGGAATCAAAGTGGTGCTCCCGGAACACATCACAGACTGGCGTAGGATCTCGAGGCAGTGTTCTGGCAGAGTTTGGTTAGAAATAGAGACTTTCAGTGGCTAGACTTAAACAATGGTTTGAAGAATGGCATACCGAAGTGTGGAGTCCCTTTCTGGCTATGGTGATAGTAATCTGGATAGAGGCTCCTCCTGATAGAGTTCTAAAAGAAATATCCACACATTAGCGGCTGTTTCTCTGGGTTGACCGGAAATTTTGAGTCAAAAAAAAGACGTATAACTCACAATACAATGGAGAGTATGGAACATATCGAACCTAACGTAGGAAGATGTTAGCAACACATGATCGATCCATTGGTACTCAAGAGGCTTCAATCACCCTGCCGTATATCCCCCCATTCGTTCGTCAACGTATTCGTGGCGTCGTTCTCCCCAAGCCCTGATTGCTTCTTCCTCAGAGAGTGAGAAATATCTCTTTTCGTAGAGCCTCTCCCAGTTCTGGTCAATCTCAGGACTGGGCTCGCCGAAATATTTCACGTTTTCTGGCCATGGACGGGACTCATCTGGAGGATCGAGCCAAGATGTCAAATTCTCGCGGATGTGTGGAGTGCCGTGAAACCTGACTTTCTCGAGTGGTATTTCGGCCATGGTAACTTTGAGGGCCGTTAGACACTCCTCATCACAATAACGCCAAGCGCTGATTACGAGGCAGGATCATACCAAGATCTGTGGAAAATCCAGTCTCATAAGAACCAAAACGTCCTGAGTGAGATCCACCCAGAGTTGTACTCTCATAGGATGATGACGAATCCGCGCCGTCACACTCACAGAGGGTGCTCTGCTGGCTTCCGTGTTGATTTGGACAAGTGTAGTCCTTGATGTTGAGGTAAAGAGCCAGAGATAGAGACGCAAAAATAACGGTTAGAAGCCACGGGACTGAACAGAGCAGGAATCTGGCCAGGCGTTGCTTCTTGGTTCGAAGCTGGTATAGGTAACGGAATGACCTTTCCTCGTCTTGCGGCAGGAGATCTATCGAGTCTTCGCTCTGGCCGGACTCTTCGGAAATTTTGTATTGCTCTGGCGATGGCGAGCTTGGACTCATTGCTGAGTACGTCGCACTTTCTTTGGTTGCCATTTCATGCACGAAACGAAGTGACTTGAAGGTAAAGCGGTGGGTGAGTTTATTGATGCTGTTGAACATTCAGGTACGAAATCATGTCAAGCGGTAGGAATGGGGATTATCAACTCTCCAAGAAGGAAAAGGCAGTTGCCGCGCACACTTCCATTTTATAAGAATGATGGAAAGGGGATTGGAGGAGAGGAGGCGCTACATAAATCCGACAGTGAACAGGGTACAATATTTATGGAACCAGACATGATTGCACCGCGTCCACACGCAGTGCAGAACCCTAAGCGTGTATGGTGTATGGACAAACATTCACCATCCGTTTTCCGACTCTCGACGAGAACACTGTTTCCCACACTGTGCAGCCAGATGTACTTGGGGAGAACATGCTTTTAGAAGGTGGCGAGATTTTAGCCAGATTGTGACTGCCGGGATGCTGCTTCCTGGCAAGTACCTATTTATTGACGTGGGAGATGAGACTATTCTCAAACACCAACGCATTTCAACACTTTTACTGAAAGACGACAAGATGAGAGCACCTCCCCAAGAGCCGCCTTGTTTTTCAAACATCACGACTGAAACCATCGATGAAGAAGTTGGGTCAATCTTGAAGAAATCCACAGCTTTTCAGAACAAATTGGTAAATACCATTACACCTGCCACCGCAACCTTTGCGAATTTCGTGCGACCGCTTCTGGACGACATAAACAAGGCAAAATGCCGTACCGTCATCTTGGGCCTTTTTCTTTCACGAAACGCGGTGGATCCTGCCATCCGACAAGCAGCGCGTGACGCTCAAAAGCGAATCGCAGACGCGGAAGCCAAAACGGTTCTCCGTCCCGACATCGCATCTATGGTCGCAGTGGTCTTTGAGAAAGAGAAAGACAGCAAAGCTCTAGACGAAGAGGACCGGTACATTCTAGCTCATCTCTACGGCCAATTCCTTCGCTCAGGGGCTTACATCCGTGATGAGGCCCATAGGGCTCGTCTGGACAAGGCTCAATCGGAGATCAGTGAACTCAACGCTGCAGCTATCAAGTGCTTCACCGAGGCGAGCAACGGGTTGTGGTTTACGCGGAGTGAGCTTGAAGGCTGTCCCGAGACTTGGTTGACGAACTTGATGACGGAGAAGCAGGAAAATGGAATTCAGGACCGCTTTTGGGTCACTTTTCGGGACGACAACTATATCCAAGTCCTTCAGTCTGCCTCAAAAGAAGAGACACGCAAAAGGATGTTTTTGGGAAATGAACGACAATTCCCCGAAAACATTGAGCGTCTCTCAAAGGCCGTGGTTGTTCGAGACGAGGCTGCTCGCCTCCTTGGATACGAAAACCATGCCGCCCTCAGAATGGAAGACACAATGATGAGGACCGTGGCAAAGCTGCAGGAAACATTGCTTGCTCTTCACTCGAAGCTTATACCGCTGGCCAAGGCTGAAGTTGATGCACTGCTGGCCTTGAAGAAGGCACAACTCAAATCTCAGCGTGGCAGTGGAAGCGTGGCAGACACCAACGTGAACCTCTATGCGTGGGATAGAGCATATTACAGCAGAACCCAAAATCGCCAAAAATACGCCCTTGACGGCGCAAAAGTCTCGGAGTACTTTGAGGTCAACCACGTCATGTCCGAGATGCTCAAAGTCTTCGAGGAGCTTTTTGGTATGGAATTCGTGCCGATGCCCAAGTTGGACACCTGGCACGAGACTGTCTCTCCTTTTGCAGTATGGGACAGTGCTTCGGAAGGAGGAAGTTTCCTTGGATACTTATTTTTGGACATTTTCGGCCGTCCTGGCAAGTTTTCATCACAGTACCACTCACGCATACAGCCGGTAAGTTAAGTATATGTTCCCCAAGTGCAAATTTCTCAGCATCTTTCAATTATCCTCAGTTTCGGCTGCTAATAATGCGATTTCAGGGATTTTTTGATGCTGATGGAGCTCGTCACTACCCAGCCTCGGCACTAGTTTGTAGCTATCCCGAGTCCACCCCGCGAAAGCCAAGTCTTTTGCAGCATCGAGACGTGAGAATCATGTTCCATGAGCTCGGGCATGCTATTCATAGCCTTGTCGAGAGGACGAAATACGCCACCGGTCAGTCCAGAGACTTTGGTGAGATCCCCAGCAAAATGCTCGAGCACTTCATATGGCTCCCGGAGGTTATGATCCGACTCAGTAGGCACTACACAACTCTCCCAGAGTTTATCCAGGAGGGGAAGGTAGAGGATGAGAAAGGTATGGTAGGGAGTATCAGCCTACCTCTGGATCTAGCTCGTGCAGTGGAAAGGACAAAAACGGTCAACTTCGCCAGCGGCCTGCTAAATTTCCTGAAGGGGGCGCTCTTTGACCTGGCCCTTTACACTCCTAAGACGCATGAAGAGGCAATAGACATGGATACGACGGCGCTTTGGAACCGACTGGGACGTCAGTATCTGCCGGTCAAGCTTCCCGATGACGAGGATACGTTCGGCCAAGCAAGCTTTTCACCTTGCTTCAGAGGGAATGAGGTTGGTTTCTTCACATATCTCATGTAAGTTCCCCCCACTTCGACCATGAACTTGAACCAAGGGGTCAGTAGCCAGCTAACATGCATCTCTCGGCCTTCAGGTCGGAAGTCTACGCCGCAGATCTTTACGAAGCTGGCTTTGCAAAAGATCCCTTAAGTCCCGAAGCGGGAAGGAGGTGGCGGTACGAAGTTCTCGAGCGAGCTTCTTGCCAGCCAGAGCTTGAGGTGCTGGAGAGGTATCTTAGACGTCCCTTGAGCGTTGACGCTATTTTCGAGCAAATCGCGAATGCCAAATAAGTCCCAGACTTTGCAAATCAGGGTTGCATATTCTGTTCAACAGGTACAGATCCGACTCAGGAACTTTTGAAAATTGAAGTATCAGTTTCTATGTTCCACAGCTGCTTTCCGTGCGGAAGAGGGTTTATCAACTACCCGGGTTGTTCGTATGTGCTGTCATCTCTATTGTGATGTCACCTCTCATGCATCTTTAAAAGGTAACCCAGGCAGGCGCGGTTGATCCTGAGGAACTATCCGGATCATCCGGCACACCGAACTTGATTATACGTTTCCGCGGATAGCGCAAAGTGTAGCCAGGGGACTGGTAAGTTTGGTCCTGAGTTGAAGAGGAAGGGGCCGGCATGTGTGGTGAAGGTGGGGGCTCAATTGAGGATTAGACTCGGCACGATTTCACCGCCTTCGGTGTAAGAATTCGAGATGTCGAACCATTTGCATGTCGATCTTTAATTCCATGCAGTCTAAAGCACAGGTCTGACCGGTGTTTGTGGCACACATGTCTATGGCACAGAGGTTTCGCGCCAATGCAGGTGGAGCAGATGGTGGCTCGTGTAACAAGCAGCTGCAGTCTCCGCAAATCCTGAACCAATAACCAAAAGCCACCCTGGAGTGTGGCCTTAGTAGCTTGAAGATACGGTTCAGGGTGGCCATACTAACACGCATGCTTCCCACAACATCCGGCCTTTTATCGCCAAGAACAGGAAGTGAGGTATTCACGAGCTGGTTCCATATCAGTCCTTATCAGACCTTTAGTATAGCATTGGGCCATGTGCTGACCAATACAATTACCCCCACGAAGAACCAGCTTTGAACGATGTGTTTTAACCTGGCTAGCGAGAATCCTGATCCGAGTTGAGTAATGAGTCCACGTCGTTTTCAACCGATTCAATTTCTTCATCATTGATCATTTCAGCAAAAGAAGAAACGGAAATGGACGAGAAAATATCGCAAGAAAGCACTTCAGACATGGAGACTGACGCCTTCATCCCTAAGGAGATCTCAAATTCTCTAAGGGACCGCAGGCCGCGGGCAATATGGCCTTGGGTCTTGTCAACCGTCTTCTTTGGACTTCTCTCAGCGAGCCTCATGCTTCATAAGGGGCTTCAATGCCGAGACAAAGGGAGAGAAACGTTATGGAGAAAATCGGATTTTTGTAAGATTCACCACTCACTAGCTTGGCAAGATCACATAGACCATTATGTGCCGGTTTTGGGAGAACATGAGGAGCTAACAAAGGGCGCTACTTGCAACTCCTGTCGTTAAGTCGGAGCCCGTGACTTCATCGAGCATGAGGAGGTGCTTTTCTACGGAAATTCCGCGTACGATGAGAATGGGACGTTCTATGTCCCGTATCCTTCACCTGTCGACTATATTGGGCCACCTAGTCCAGAGGTAGATGCTGCTTGGGAGCATCTGACAGGAGGTAAGAAGAAAGCCGTCTCGCTTTGGTCATTGTTGATTTGCCAAACCTGAAGCAAAGAGAGATTGGCTGACTGGTGCTTCTCGTGCGCCGGGCAGAGCGTGACTTTTTGGTCACAGAAGACGAAGCGAAGAAGCTGTGGGGAGATGAATACAAGGTGCACTGGCATGTCGAGAAACAGGGATACTCGATTGGACTGGATATGTTCCATACGCTACATTGCCTGGTAAGAACAACCAAAATCGCCACTGATTTGAGGCTCTGGCTCCATGTTGTAAAACCATGGAAGACCTCTCAACTGATTCCTCACTAAACTGGTTTGAACATTAGAACAACCTTCGAAAGCTCTACTACCCAGAGTACTACAGACACCCAGCAATCCACAAGGAGGGTCTAGAAACCCATCGAGGTTAGTTTTGCCTTCGCTCCTGGTCCTCTCATCATGCCTCAGTCGCTCTTTGCACTGTCCAACTTGGTAAGGATACACACCGAGCTGAGCTGACGACGAAACAGGCCACTGTATCGACCAGATCCGTCAGTATATCATGTGCGCAGGCGACATGAGCGCCTACGGCACACGCTACTATGCGAATCCGGGACGCAACTATGCCGACTCGGATGTGGTGCATACGTGCAGGAACTTCAACAAGCTGCGTGAATATGCACGGAATCGGTATCACGCCGGTGACAAGCTGCACTTGAAAGGAGTTGAGGTTTGGGATGAATGGAGAGAAGAGAAGGGCGTTTACTAGAATAACATGACGCATTTTGGACAATGTGAACTTAGTAGCCGCCGTATTCGAGGCAGGGGAATCAGCATGGGAAAATGGATGGACGAACAAGTTTGCAGATGCGATGCAGGTGACCGCTGGAAAGCTTTCTAAAGATCTAGAAGCAGCTTATTGAAAATACAATTGAAGGCCTGTTATATGGATGATTCAAAGTACCCGCCCAGAAAAGAGTATAGACCTGCCGAGATGACTTCGTCGTCATGAAAGAAGACGAACCCTGTAATTGACGCTGTAACCCTAATTGTACAGTTAGAATACAGTGTCACCTCAGCTGTCAATTGCCCCCAATACAGTGCGAATTTCTCCACCAGCTCCATTCTGCCTTCAAGGATCCCAAACTTGTGTCGACTTTTCTAATCTACCTACCTCTCGAGCCTGTGGTGAAGAACCCCTCTTTCGGGCCGGCAACCCTACAAACCAGGTTCATGTGTTGGAGCTGCTGCATCTTACCAGGGAGGAGCCGTCAGGGATCGCTAGCTTGAAGCTGACTGGTGTGTGGGGTAACGCATGGCTCTGATCTCTAAACAGTATTCACTTGGCCATCTCGAAATGGGTTAAGTGAATTGAGCGATGTCGATACACTTCTCACATCTCAGTACTCCGGTTTCCGTGCTTGATTTTGAATTCCATAGCTTCCTGGTTGGCGACTGGCGGTCACTTGATGGTGCAGCTGTGGGTCTTAGGGTGGCGCTACGGCAGAGGCCGACGTTGAAGCTTCTAGCACCCTGCCTGCTCCGCCAACCACCCAGTTCATCATCAACACAATCGTATTTGAGCTTCCAGCATCTAGATCAATTATTTGAAAGGCCGCATTCTGCTATCCAGCCCATCTGCGAGGTGAAAATCTATTTGGTTGATCGGAGCAGCACTGCTAGGGCTGGGCCAGCGATCGGCCACCGTCGCAATGTCGTCGGGTACGTCATCTCGGCAGTTCCGATCTTCGAAGCTTTAGTCCGCAATCCACTGACAGTCTATCTCCAGTCCGAATATGCGTCTGCGGCGATGAAGGCACGGGGAAATCCAGCCTCATAGCCACATTCGTCAAAGGCGTCTTCACCCCCGGAAAAATCCAACCCGTCCTCCCCGCGGTCACGCTCCCCCCGGACGTCGGCAATGCCTCGACCACAACCATCGTCGATACCTCTGCCCGGCCGCAGGACCGCACGACGCTCCGAAAAGAGATCCGAAAGGCAAACGTGCTGCTCCTGGTCTACTCGGACCACTTCAGCTACGAGCGCGTCGCGCTGTTCTGGATGCCCTACTTCAGGTCGCTCGGAGTGAACCTGCCGGTTGTCGTGTGCGCCAATAAATCAGACCAGGTAGCGGAGGGCCAGTCCTTCTCGCAGGTTGTAGAAGAGGAAATGAAGCCCGTCATGGCCGAGTTCCGCGAGATCGATACGTGCATACGGACGAGCGCGAAGCAAAACTTCAACGTTGTGGAGGCGATTCTTCTATGCCAGAACGCCGTCGCTTATCCGCTGGCGCCGTTGTTCGACTATAAGGAGGGGAAGCTGAAGCCGGCGTGTGCCGATGCGCTGAGGCGGGTGTTCTATCTGTGCGACAAAGATCATGACGGGGTGTTGAATGATGACGAGATGAAGGCTCTGGAAGCGAAAGTTATTGGGAAGCCGTCGACGGACGAGGAGGTGGGCATTATTAAAAGAGCTATCAGCAAGGCGCTGCCGGAGGCGGATTTGGAAGGGGGGATAAGCGTCGAGGCATTCCTGCAGATGAACAAGCTTTACGCGGAGGGTGGAAACCACGGGAATATATGGCGCATCTTGAGGAAACACCGGTACACCGACAGCCTCAGTCTGGAGGACAGTCTGTTGCACCCCAAGTTTGAGGTGCCGCAGTACTCGTCGGCGGAGCTGAGTCCGGCAGGCTACAAGTTCTTCGTCGATCTTTTCCTGCTGTTTGATAAGAACAAGGATGGCGTCCTCAACAATGACGAGCTGCAGGAGCTCTTCGCACCCACTCCTGGCCTGCCAAAATCTTGGACCGAGGCGTCTTTCCCCTCGTCGACGGTCCGTAACGAGGCCGGTCACATCACCTTGCAAGGGTGGCTAGCGCAATGGAGCATGACGACGTTCCTAGAACCCAAGACAACGCTCGAGTATCTCGCCTACCTCGGCTTCGAGCCGTCAAACCTCAAAGAGTCGACGACAGCGGCTCTCAAGATCACCAAGCCCCGGAAACGCCGGCGGCGTCTCGATAAGGTGGAGCGTACCGTGGTTCACGCCTTCGTCCTCGGAGCGCCCGGCGCCGGAAAGTCGTCCCTTCTCGACTGCTTCCTCAAGCTCCCCTTCAGCGGCCTCCACAGACCAACCATCCAACCGCGCCGCGTCGTCGACAGCGTCGAGCTCACAGGCGGCAAGCAATGCTACCTCATCCTCGAAGAGCTCGGCGTCCAAGAATCCGCCGTGCTAGAGAACCGAGCACGCCTCGACGCCTGCGACCTCATCTGCTACGCCTACAGCTCCTCCGACCCAGAGTCGTTCAATCACATCGTCGACCTCCGCGCCAAGTATCCGCAGCTCGACGAGCTGCCCGCCGTCTACACGGCCCTCAAGGCGGACATGGACAAGGCTACGCAACGCGCCGAGTTGCAGCCCGACGCGTACACGGCGCTGCTTAACATGTCGGCCCCGCTGCACGTGAGCGTCAAGTGGAACTCTATCTCGGAGCTGTTTGTTGCCCTCGCAGAGGCGGCGACCCATCCATCTACGGCGTTTCCGAAGGTAGAGGAGCCACCGGCGGATTGGACAAATGTGTATATTGCAGTTTCGGCGGTGGCGTGTGTGAGCGTGGCTGCGGCCATTATTTGGAGGAGATCTTCGTTGGCGAACTAGTCGCGGAACCCTCGATTCGGCTTACGGGTTCCACTGGAGTGGGTGGTGGTGATGACCGGATTAGATAAGGAGCGGCTGTACGAAGGTGTCTGGAGCCCCCCATGAGGGAGAGGTGAAGATGATTGGTGAGATTGTCTTCAGATCGAACACGAGGGCAAGCACGGAAAACGTATCATCGCGTCTCTGCTTGTATTGGAAAGAGCTTGCATTCTGTTCAAGTGGGAAGTGGGTTAAGTAACCTACCCATGCATGGTGAGGAGAAGGGAGTGTATGCATTTGGCAATGGCATTCGCTGACGGTTGGTTTTTCCATGATACCCTACTCATTTTTTTAATGCTCGATTTTAAGAACTGCACTGGGTTTCGCTCGGCGGAGCCTAATTAGGAGGAAGAGGAGAGATCATACGCATAGCCAGTCCAGTCTGAGTATTTAATAGTATAATGTTACCTACGTCCTCAGCAGGCAAGCAGATCCTGACTATTTGTGCCTAGGAGAGACTAGAGATGAGATGTAATGCCATACCTGCGCGATACCGGCCTAGGGAATCGAAGGACACTGGTAGAACATACACCAATTATCTATCTTGTCTCGGGTTAGAATAGAAAGAACTGACAGATACAGGATACAGAGTAAGAAGAGCAAATCGAAGAAAGAATTCGCGAAGGATATCATTCCGTGTCAAAAGAAGCCTTTATAATACATCTCCTAAGCTTCCATGCTCCATTCCTAATCATAACCATCCACATAAGCCGCTATAATCCACCTCCAAAGTATATCCATCTGCTCACGCCTATTTAAAACGGCCCCAAGAGATATCCGTCGCCTACACTTTATCAAAACAAAACGCGACATAAAATGAGGCCGCCTCCATCTCTTGGTCTGAAACAGCGAGGGGGCCTCCACCCCTCTCCCTCACACCCATCCTCTCACTTAACGGCCCGAGGATATCATCATCCTTCTCAGACTTCCAGATATCCGTAAACGTCTTGTGGTAGCGCATCTCGAGATTGAAGTCCTCGGCGAGTGCGCGGAAGGCTTCCCAGGGGACCACATACTCTGGTACCTCCTGGACCGCCTCGTCAAGGAAGAAGAGGTATTTCCACCCGAAAGCTGGCCTGAATACACCGTCTTCCGGCGTCTGGTCGGGAAAGCGGACGTGGTAGATCGAATTACCCCATTCGGCGCCTGATTCGGTCTCGCCTTCTTCAAGCTCTCCATCTTCAGCCTCTCCTTCCTCCTTTTCTTCCTCCTCGGCCTTTTCCGCCGTAGAGGTCTCGCCGTTGGCAGCAGCGGCAGCAGCCTTAGCTTCTTCCTTTTCCTTTTTCTTGATATTAAACTTGCGCACGTGCTCCCCCAGCACATCCGAATTAGGAATACACCCGATGAACCGTCCCCCCTTCTTCAGCGCACCCGCAACGTTGCGAAGCATCGTCCGGGCCTTCTGCTCCGATTCGAAAGCGTAATGCATGCAAAACATCATGCTAACCACGTCGAATCCGTGCCGAGCCATGGGCGAGGTATCGAAGCCCACCTCCCGCACAATCTGTAGATCCTCAATTGACTCTCCAAAGCAATCCTTGACGTGGAATCGTGACTCGAAAAGTCGTGGCGGCCGCCGATTGTACCCACCCCGCCCCCCTCGACCACCCCCACCCCGAACCGCCATGTTGCGATACCGTTCCTTGGCTTGCGTGATGCTCACGTCTGCGGGATCCAAGCCAACGTACAGCTCCACGGGCTGAGGCGCCTGCTGCCACTTTCCCAGGTCCCCGCCCTTCCCGCATCCAATATCCAGCACCAGGAGCTTTCCATTCCCCTCCCTCGGCCCCGACGACGACGCCGAAGGCCCCGCGAGGAACTCTTCGTCGGGCGAGAACTTCTGGATGATGCAGCTCTTGACCCAGTTGTTGAAGGACCGCAGCCCCTTGATTTTCGAGTCCGTCTTGCGCCAGTCCCGCCCCCTCTCGGGCACGCTATTGTAGTGCTGCCGCACCACGTCGTTGATGCCGCGGTGGCGGATCCGTTCCGCCTCGGCGGCTTCCTGCGCGGCTTGGTGGCGCTCGCGCTCGAGTTGACGTCGGCGGATGGCCTCGCGGTCGGCGGCCGAGAGCTGGGCTGAACGGCCGGGGCGCTTGAGCTTGCGTTGGGGGTGCGACGAGGGGGAGAGGTTGCGGCGTTTGGCGGCCTGGAGCGATTTGGCGTTGTAGGGCTGTGGGAGGTCGTCTTGATCGGGGGAGCGGTCGCGCTTTCGGTGGCGGGGTCGGC
>Ga0247774_1000661_pt1 | contig 17240 bp, 16 predicted proteins | sample UWRJL001104B6_FD_179933 | JGI IMG/M metagenome (GOLD analysis project Ga0247774, IMG submission 179933) | Plant litter microbial communities from Arlington Agricultural Research Station in Wisconsin, United States - UWRJ-L001-104B-6 | ecosystem: Environmental > Terrestrial > Plant litter >... | reverse complement strand
GTTCCCATGAATTGGATGCCCATGGCTAATTTACCGGCAGCAACTCCGCACGAAATGCATCAGAAAAATAATTAACCGGGCGGGAAGGGCTGTAAGCATTCTGTTCTGGAATCCTTATAAAAATGCGCAATTACTTTCCATTATTTGCCTATTGACTTGAATAATGTTGGGGACTTTCTGAAAGACATCTCTTAACAAACTTGCAATGGCGATATCTATGATGTGGGCGACTTTGCTTTGTCTATCACTGTTTCTAGAACGCGTCACGCCTATAGTAATATCGGAACCGGACAAAACTTACTCCTACATCGTCGTTGGAGGTGGCACTACCGGCTTAGTTGTGGCACGACGGATTGCAGAAAATCGCGGCCTCGCAGCCACGGTACTGGTGATAGAATCGGGGCCGATTCTAGACGGACAAAAGGAGTTCGACGACGTCCTCTTACCTCCGCAATTCGACAACCAGAGACCCGACCGCTTCGCTTACACCTGGAACATCACGACCATCCCAAATGGGGAACTGAATGGACGGACCCAGCGGACCACCATGGGAAAGGTGTGGAATTTCTCGTCATAGCTAAAGATCATTTTCACTAACAATTGCTCACCGTCAAGATCGTGGGCGGCGGCTCGGCGCTCAATGGCAAAATCTTCGCTCGCGCCGCAAAACGGGACTACGACGACTGGGCGACGTACATGGAAGATGGCTCGGCGCCACGGAACGGCTGGAGTAAAATGCTCCGCTACTTCCAAAAATCCGAAACCTTCACACCCCCGACTGAAATGTACAGGACGGCGCCGGACGGGAATGTCACCTGGGAATCCGACACGCATGGCTTCGACGGTCCCATCAGCGCGACCTTTCCGGCGCAGTTCTATCCCAGCCTTCATTCCATGCTCGCAACCGAAGAAGCCATGGGGATTCCTCGAGTGCACGACCAGGCGGGCGGGGCGCCGTTCGGGAGTTTATTCTACCCCGCTTCGGAACGGCCTGCGGCGGGGGAGTACGTCAGGAGTTATAGCAAGAATGAGTATTTCGATCCCATTCGAGATCAGGATAACATTCATTTGCTGCCCGAGACCACTGTTACGAGGATCTTGTTTGAGCGGTCGAGAGCCGTGGGGGTTGAGGTATGTGGAAGTCAGGTTGATCAGGTGAAATCTATTGCGTCAGGTTAAATAACTGGTGCGCCGTTTTAGTATGCATCCGGGGAAGATGGACCTCGAAAGACTGTCATCGCATCGGGCGAAATTATTGTCGCCGCCGGTTCAGCAATTTCGGCCCAGATCCTTCAAGTATCCGGGGTTGGCCCCCAGAAGCTCTTGAATAAAATTGGTGTTGACGTCGTGGCTGATCTTCCAGTCGGGGAAAGCTACCAGGACCACGGCGTTTTGACTCTTGGCTACAACTGTGAGTCTAACCCCATTTCTAAGGACATTAGGTACTCAAAAAACTGACGATGATGTGATAAGTCACTCTAGATTTTGATGAGAAAATGTGGCGCGAAAAGACAAACAAAACCTGGATGGACCTTGAGTGGCAACAATATCTCGATACCCACTCTGGTTACTACACCTCCTACTCTGACAACCATATGACACTCCTCACAGGTCCCCAACTCTTCGGCGAGGACTTGGACTCTCTCATTGCGAAATATCGAGACGACGACCCAGCCAAGTACCTCCGCCAAGGCGCAGAACAGCGCGTTATTGACAGCTACAGGCGGCAAGTAAACATCACGCTCGAGAGCATCGCAGCTGGCCAAGTTGCCATCGCCGAATTCATCGGGCTGGGTCGCATCTCAGTCCTGATCAAGCCTTTATCACAAGGCTTTATCGAGGCTCCATCGGAAAACATTTTCGACTCGCCGGCCGTGGCACACCGGACGTTTTCGCATCCACTTGATCTCGAGATTGTCCTTGCTTCGCTAAAAATGTCCCGGCGCATGCTGGCCCACCAAGGAATGGCGTCTTTGACCCCTGTCGAGACGAGCCCCGGGTTGAATGATCAGAGTGACGACGAACTTGTCGAGTGGATTCGCAATAACATGAGCCCGGGAGGGGCGCATGGGTGCTGTTCAGTGCCGCGAGGCACAGTGTTGGACGATGGGTTCTCGGTAAGAGAGGTTCGGGGTTTGAGGGTTGTGGACACGAGTTCTTGGCCAATGATTCCGGGGGCACACACTTCGCAGGTAAGTCCTGGAAGAAAGGACGCGAATTCTTCCGCAGAATTATTGTAGTTCTTCTATTTGGGGTTTACATGCTGATTAACGGTGTTTAGTGTACTGCGTATGCAGTTGCGGAATGGGCGGCTGACGAAATTCTCTCGACGTTGGCAAGCGCGAGCTAAGCTAGGAGAGACGAGGGACCTCGCCGTATTGAATGAACCGTGGAGGAGATGTGCCGCTTTTCAGGAAGTCCATTTTCACTTACCTACCATTCGTATATGATGTGTGCAACGTTTTAACGGACTCCGTGTCTGGAAGAGAGGGGGTCCGATTTTATTTCAAATTCAACTTGTTTGGCCCTCGATAAGCTCACTTGTAGAAGGCAAGCATAGACTGCCAATGGTTAGATGAGAAGGTGAAGAAAAAAGCAAGAAAAAGGCCAGAAAACCGAATTGCTTGTGGAAAGCTTATCTAATGGTAATAACGACCTTAATCCGAGCTAGCTGGAACCTGCAGCTGCAGTATGACGCCGTGGGAGAAGATCTCAAGCGCGGCCAGGCTAATGCAAGTTATCTGTCGGACTCGTTCAGCCTGTGGTGGGGTACTCACCTAAGTTCGGTTTTCTGTCTGTCGCGACACAGAATATATCCCCGCATTTCGACTTTTTGATGTTCAAACTGATTAACCGAATGCTGAACGGTCGCAAAGGAATCGACCACACTAGCCCATGATGCGATGCGAAAGTTGCCAAAGAATCGACTTTTCTGCGTCTCCTCTTCTCGAGGAAAAGCCGAGAAACACCTCACGCCTTGATGGCCGAGCCGAGGAGTTCCGCCCTACTGATAAAACTGACCAATACTTCGCGCAAGCTCTGCATCCAAACGTCGCATCGCTCAAGGCGGCCACCACCCGAGGCTGCCATCTATGCATCCAGGCACTTGACGCCCTGGAGAGGATCGGCCTCGTGTCAGACTCGGACCAGAGCCACCACGACGGGCCGATCGAGGCGAGATGGTACCCGCACGCTGCCAAGAAATCGAAGCGCGCCGTCGTGTGGGAGATCTACGTGGTTGCCAGGACGGGCATGCGAGATATCAAGGGTACCTTTCAGCTGGTCGAGTTTGCTGATGGGGAGGAAGTGCCCGGAAACCTCGGTCTCGACTCTACAATGTCGCTTTGGAGCCTCTCTGCGGCCAAGGCGCAAGACTTGCCGCCAACTACCAGGTGTGATGTGAATTTTGCCTTCGCTAGGCTTTGGTTGCGGCGCTGCTTGTCGTCGCACTTGCTTTGTACCGTCGCTACGCCACCGGATCCGCCGCTCCCGACAAACGTCCTAGACGTTACAGCATTTGATGACCTCTCCCGTATTCGACTAGTGAATGGAAGTGAGCGGAGAGGAAAATACATTACTCTCAGTCACGTATGGGGCAAGCTACAAATTATTACTACCGAGATGGAGACGCTTCCACTCAGACAGGACCATATCCAGCTAGACGAGCTATCTCAAACTTTCCGTGATGCTGTTGAGCTAGCTCGACAGTTGTCAATAAAGTACCTATGGATCGACTCCCTTTGTAGGTTATTTACGGACCTTTCGGTCGAATTCTTTTCACTAATCTTCTCAGTCTCTCGAAACGGCATCTATACTATTGACTGCTAACCACCATTTTGCTACAGGCATTATTCAGGACTCCGCAGAAGACTGGACGAGCGAGGCAGCCAAAATGAATCAGTACTACTCAAACTCACTCATAAATATTTGTGCTGTATCCTCCTCGGATGGATCTAGCGGCATTTTTTGGAAGAGAGATCCACGAATTCTTAGCCCCTTTCCTATGGAAGTCCGGTTTCCAGGCACAGCGCAAAGTGCTGGGGAAGAAAATGAGAGGACAATTACAGGATTTTTTCGGCCTCTTTTAGCAATCGACGATTCGGACGAAACGGACGGCTACATGACGGACCGCCCGCCCTTATGGCAGCGAGCTTGGGTGCTCCAAGAACGAATGCTTCCGACGAGGTTGCTGATGTTCTCGAATAGACAAATGAGCTGGCTCTGCCGATGTGAAGAAGCGTCTGAGATGCTTCCCGAAGGAAGACCAAGACTTAAAGAGCCATCCGAGGAGAAAAAGAAGCTCCAAGAGGCTATTCTAGGTATCATGGGAAAGCCGACGTTACCTCTTGCCCCCCTATCTTCGGCAAGCCCAACTACCTCGTCTACCTGCAGTGGCCCGCATGGCCTAGAAATGGAGAAGCTTTACAATGCCTGGTACGACCTTGTTGCCGTTTACACAAAGTGCGGCCTGACTATCCCCGGCGATATTTTCCCCGCTATTGCCGGCCTAGCGTCAAGGTTGGGCAGTGCCCTGGATGATGACTATGTGGCGGGGCTCTGGAAGCGGGACCTCCACAGAGGCTTGTTGTGGTCGGCGGTGTCCTCGACAAAAAAGCTCCAGTCTCTTCGGGATAACCGCGCTCCTTCTTGGTCATGGGCTTCTCTGCCAGCAACCTGCGCTTTCATGGTACGAGGAATCATCTTGAACGATATAGATACAAGTCCCTGGGAAATCATTGAGGCCCAAGCCGTGACTGGCGGACACGATAGGTACGGGGAGGTTAAGTCTGCGTATCTTTTTGTCAAAGGGTTACTGAAGAAGGCAAACCCTGTGTCCGAAGAAGCGCCCGACCGCGATGAGAGACTTGAAGGCGTCACGGATGACAAGTTCAAGCACTCTCAAAGTCTCTTTGACTTGGAGGCTCGGGCGGGCCTTGGTCACTATTTTTCTGACAACGAGGACCTGGAGAGTTTAACAGAGGTTTGGTGCACGCCCGTGATTTCAGCCAAGTCATACTCCAGTAAGGATGAGAAACAAAGAGACTGGCACGGCCTCGCTATGGTTCCTGTATCGGCCGAATTGGGGGACGCAGACGGGAAAAGGATTGAAAAATGCTTCAAGAGAGTAGGAGGGTTTACTGTCCGGCGGTCTGATTTTTTCAAAGGCTGCAAAAAGACGGAATTCTTTATTGTTTGAGGCCACAATAGACCTGTTAATTCCTCCGTTGATTGTTCTTTGTGTCTCAGCGCCTGGTCTCCACTAGTTCGCTCAAGGTAACGAGCCTGCCCATTAGGTGTCATCCAACAGGAATTCTAGATCATAGCGGAAAAAAAAATTAAAAAAAGGAGAAACCACAGCTTTTTCTTCAACCTACAAGCAATTTTGTTCTCAGGGAGAGTCTAGTCAGGACAACCGTATCAACTTTTTAGGGCATAATTATCCGTTGGATTAGAATACTCAGCTTCGCATTAAGCAAACCATGCTTTGTGCTTTTGCTAGCTTTTCCAGCTACGACGTGTGTCGAAGACGAAGTTTGTCCTCACAAAACAATTCTTCTGTTTTGTGGATCTGAGCAACGGCGATTTTGAGCTGAGTGACGAGCGAGTCCACGACTGATAAAAGAGCCCATTTTGAGACTTTAAACACGCCAAACTCCCACATCTAGCCTAAGGACACCGACTTTTACTCTCAACATACCTCCGGTTCTCCGGTAGTGCTCTTCTTCCACCTAACCACTAACAGCCCAAAAGGATATCATCAATGTGCCCAGAATACGTTTGAACGATGTTTCTAACTTTAAACTGTAAACTCGAAATGTAGGTAGTGTAGTATATACACACATAAACAAACCTAGTCACAGCACACACATTCAGGGCACCTTGACACATACCATTCTGGCTATTCATACGCTCGCACGTTACAATTTGTATGTCTTCCCTTCCCTTGACATAGGAAATACACCAAAACTCACGATTGGGCTCATATATTAAACCCTCTCCAGAGTTACAGAGGTTTAGACTCTCAAACTCGCCGTTAACTTCGCCGTTGAAGGCATAGCTATTACAGGGGAGCCACACTGGACGGATGATCCCCAATACTCTCCCAACAGGTACCGAGCTACATAATCAGGAACGCCATCCCACGATTTCCAGTTTCTTTCATCTTATACCATTGTACGTTGGGTTCGGAAATAAAGTACGGCCTTTCCATCTCCTTGTCGTAAGTGAAATTGCGAGCATGTCGACCAAGTCTCCCAATCCGCGATCGCTGGAGCGGCGTTCCGGTTGATTCCAGAGTCTCCACTAGTCTCTGCGGGAGCTCAGGAGGCTAAGGAGTTGTAACGCTATGCGGGATTTCGTAAAAAGTCGAGAAATCCGTGGTATATCTCTAGTCAATGTCCAGGTCCACACAGCGGATTCATCGCGCCATCTATATATAACCTAAAGGATGACCAGGGCCACTTGCTGGCAGATGGTAGAAGCTACATGAGCTTGCTATTAAGCTCTCCCCAGTACCTTCTAACTCCAGTGCTTGGCCCGTGTAACAGCTGGGCAAAACAAGTAGATAGAGCTGGTTCTTTATAAGAGACGCCTGGCCAATGTCGTGCCAGGACGGAACGGTCACTGCCTACAGCCTCCCAAAGTTCCTATAGTCAGAAACACGATTAGCTTTACACCGGGGTACAACTAGAAATGCTTAGCAATGCATATATGCACACAAGATGAAAAATGATAGAGAGGGAGGTTAAAAGGGTTGTATTCCGTGCCTCCGATTATGTTGTTTCATGACCCCAATCAAGACGCACTCCAGCCCTCTAAGTGATTTGGGTTTTGCTCAAGCTCGGCTAAAGTGCGTCCAGTCAGCCCTACAACTGCTAACTCACGACAGTCATTCCGATAGTGATACTCCAACCTTGGTATTGGTATGCCGCGTAATATATTTTTTAGGGAAGCCATCCTTCTACTGATATCTGTAGTCGATCGTGCCGAAAGCACGGTGTTTTCTTCGGCTCCTTGCATCCATGAAGGATTATTTGGGACAATGTAGGTTTGTTGTTTGTGGGACGGCTGTCATATCGCAAAGCCAACGCTAACAGGGCGGCCAGCTGAAATTTATATCAGAGACCAAGGTAGCGGAGAGGACTAGAAGGGGCCGTTATACTCCAAGTATTATTACCCAAGCATTGCAAAAGTGTCATTTCTCCCTAGTCCACCCAAGCCCCCGGAAGAGATGGCGTGCTCGCTGATTGCATCTGTCTCGTGTTCTCAGGTACCGAAATACCGTTTCCTACTCCAAATTTCCAGTACAAGATCCAGGCATCTGGACAGTTTCCCACGTCAAAGTCTAAGAGGTACGCTAGGTAACTCTCTTTAAAGTATGCTTGCTTCTCCTTCGACCACAAGCTGACTGTTAAAGTGAAAGTCAGATCTCCTCGTGATGCTAGTGCCAACCCCTTGAATATTTCTTTCTCCTTTTGGCCATACTCGATCAGAGACACCCCACAGTTCAGCATCTGTTCCAGCCACCCGCGCAAAGCAATTGAACTAACCAGCACCCACAGGTCTTGGAGACCACCGTTGTCAGCCTTTACTTCTATGAAATCTTCAAGGCAGATACTTTTCAGTACAGACAGAAGCGGTGTTCCCACCCACTCTGGATTCGATACTAACGTATCAATGCTGGGTGAATGACCCTGTCTCACGTCTTCGACAAAATGAAGTTCACCGGGTTGGGAAAGCCCTACAACCTCACACACTGTTTTCTGCCACTCCGTGATCTGCACCTGGTATTGCATATCCGGTACTGATGCAGCCGTTTTGCAGGTCCTACCTAGCGCAATAGCGACGGTGTGTAGTATTGAGGCCCCCCACTGAGACGACTGGGCAACGTCATCCGAGACTAGAGTCATGTTTTCTCTAATGAGAATCTTGAATATGCTAGGATCGAGGCAGTGTCCGAGAAGCGTTGTACAGCAGTATGCCCTAGCAATATCGAACCGTTCTCGTTTTGGCAGACTGTAGAATGAAGGGGCAATGAAGCTTTGAAATCGGGACAAAACTCTGACACTACACCTTCCGCTAGTACAGCCGACCAGAAATAGCTGGCAGTCATCTATGGGCTCGGAATTGGAGCGAAAGCTTTGAAACAAATCAAAAAATCTGGTGAGATTCTTCTCTGCATCATCGCCCCCCATCCACAAGGAGCCAAGCAGGGCAGATTCACAAGGCGTGCTGCCGAAAGCATTAGAAAATTACATCCTGGCAGCCAAAGGAATATACGAACACATAGCCTACTACCCTCTCGTCGATGAAATCCCCGAGACCTATTTCTAGAAGCTTTTCACAAATTTCTAGACGGTTCGAGGATGCCGCATGCTATCGGGCTGTCAGTTCGAAATAAAACTGTCGTTTCAATGATTAAATTCCGCACATGTAATAGGGACAGTCCTTCCTCATCACGATCAAAAGGTGACGCGGCTTTATCCGTGAACTGTTGAAGCAACCCTGATATATCGTTCTTCCTGACGCAGTCGAAAACGCTGGATTTCCTTGCTCGAACGTTATAATATCGGAGGCTTAGCTGTTGGAGACTACGGCGCGCGGTAACTCCCCAGGCTATCCCGATAAGCCAAAGCGGAGGGTGTAGAGTGACAACAAGAGATGCGTACTTCGACGAAACAGAAATTGAGAGGCTTCCGAAAATTGTTGACACGTAGTACCTGTGATTTGTACTACAAAGACTCGTTTTCTGGCGGACATCAACTGCCTTCCAGTGGCGGGCGGCATGAGGAGAGGTTTGGTCTTGGCTCGCTTCTCCCCGTATTGTCCAAAAGTTGTGATTTTCTCGCAAGACGGTTCGGATTTCAGAATTCACTTCGTAGGAAGCTTTAGCGAGTACCCTGAAAATTAAGTCAGACAAACCAAGCAGAGACTGTGATTACCCAGGGAAATCTGACATTGAATAGTACTGTAAGCATAAATGAAGCATGGTTGTCGCACGCTTTAGCCTACTTTCTAGAGCATCGAGTTTATGTCTCTTGAGAACTACCCTCGCTGCCACAAGCTTTTTCCTGATGGGTGACGCTGACGAAATCTCGCCGGAGATGTCGTTGACAATTCTCGACAGGTTATCAAAAGCCTCCTTGCAGTAGAGGGTGCAGCCAGAAAAAGTGTGATCAGTCCAGGGCACTGAGTGTAGACTCTGAGCACTAATATACCCATTGATATCAGAAAGAATGGACCCAAGGATTTGTATTTCCCTGAACAGAGCCTCTATATGATCGGGAACGTCATGAATCTGGTCCCACAGAAGCTTGAGTTTAAAGCCAAGAGTTCCGAGTTCGCCTGTGATTTGAGCAAGCGTAATCGTGCTAGACACTAGACCAATGGCTTCGGCCATGATGATGGCTAAAAGCTAGCCAGCCTATGCAGTTTCAAAAGGCACTTCAAGCGGGATTCTGCTCGGTTGCTGACAGGACTTGGACATACTCGACTGAAACGAAGCCCCAGAAACGATGATATGGAATAGCCTAGAAATGGTCGAAGACATGTAAGGCGGGGTAGGCAAGCCTAAAAAGGAGCGGCGGGACAAACGCAGCAAACCTGCACGCGCAAGGCAGACGGCAAGGCAAATTAGGCCACTCCAGTATTGCTGCCCAACGCCGCGACATAGCCCTGAGATAGAAGTGGTCTGGCCATGCCACCCGTGTCGTATGACCAAAAACCTAGTCTTATTAATCAAGGAAATGCCTACCCAAAGAAGATAGTCACGTGTCCCTGTGCATAGGACTAAAAGTAGGATAGTAAACGGGTTCCAAGTGAATACTGGCGCCAACAAAGCTGCAATTCTAATTCGCCCGAACTAGCGGCGAAGATCTACAGATACAAACAAGCAGAATATTAAATGTAGATATTGAAACTAGAAGGGAGCCAACAAGACCCGAACCTCAACTAGTAAATTAATTTTTTTGAAATCGCAGTACAATATTATCTGGAAAGAGACTTAGAAAAGAAGTATATCCCAAAGCTGGTTAGAGAGCTGCATTTTGAAGTGAGTCGATAATACGGATGGGAGATATTAAAAAACAAAGGTCGTAGTATTTTTCCTGGCGTAGATGTCTAATACATATAATCTCTTCAAAGATAGTGCATAATACATATTCAGAAAACTTATAGCGGCTAGTACTACATTCCGGCCGGTATAGCAGGCTATTTCTGGCTAGCTGCCTGCCCCAATAAACTAATAATATCGGAAACCCTCAATGGCTTCCCGGGCTTCCCGCTTAGTCCAGCTTTATTATCGTTTATTGTTACCTCCTTACCAATCAACTTATACTCGTCCATCCGTTTCAACTCACACCGTCCTCAACGCCGTAGTCTCTAGCTACTATGCATATCTCAATTACAACATACACACCATTACTTCTTTATTTACTTCAGAGCAAGCCTTTATATTTCAGAAAACTATATATACAGCTACTCTATCTAAGTACTGGAGATATAAACTCTTTACTGAAGTAATCGTTATAGACTTACAGCCCAAGCCCTTCTAAAATATTCATTTTCGCTACGATATCGTGCCGAGTATCCTTGAAAATATTTCATTTAAGAATCATATCTGCAAAGAACTTCCTCGCAGAGGCCGCCACGAAAGTACTCCTTTGGCATAACCCCACTCCCAGATATGGTTACTGGCTGCAAGGTGCAGGTGCTACAAGTCATCTTCAGTGGGGGTAAAGTCGAGATCCTTTCTTTTCCTCTTCCCCGCTCGAAATGACTTCACCCCGACACCGCTCTTCGGAACCACTTCAGGCGCGAACTCATAATCATTCATCACCGTCTTCATTTGTGACGATATACCAGTCCAGTTTATGTATTTTCAGGTATTATCCTCGATCTTTGGTTGCTAGTAACCTCTATACATCCGTGTTGTGTCAGAGGACCAGGGGCGGTTATACCTCTCGAGATAGCAATATGTCCTGCAGACCTCGACCTGTCGATTCGGCTCAAGGGTCGCGCACGCCGCGTGATGCCGACTCCATGATGATATACTTCCCTCCTCCAGGGACTCAAGTGGTAAGTCCCGGACATATTGCTAAGCATCTCATCATCCTTGCTAACTAAGCCTAGCCAAGAGTCCTTGTGACATGGAAATGCGTAAGAACTCCACCATCTATCCTCTATCTTAGACAGGGTGCTAACCAGGCCATGGATAGTGCCAATGCAAAAGAGGGCCTATCAACATTCTCGTTGAGGAATGCCCATCATGCTCCCATGCGAAGTGCTTGGAGTGCCCTAAGGCTACGGCTGTAATATATCATTTGATTCATGCTGGGTTTGACTTTACCAATTTGAGCTATGGCTCACCTGCCTAGGGATCTGTCAGAAATGCCGCTCTGGAGACGGCTGGGGTCATAGAAATGATCTAAAGCTTCAGAATTGAGGTCTGAAAAATGTCGCCGTGTTCAATTGCATCTCTGATCTCTCTCTAAAATGTCTGCAAATTCTGTCAGAAGTACGGCACCAAAAGATAACTGCAAGATGTAGAGAGCAAAAGACGTCGAATTCTCGATCTTCTAGATGAGTCTGATCAGCGTCCTGCGCTGCTTCCTTGTCTTTATTCTGTCTAAGTCTTCCTGTTTCAGCTCCAAGATTTGGAGTTCGAACTCCGCGCTTCGGGGGCACTCAGCTGTTCACATCAGATTACAGCTGTCCTTTTGACAAATTCGTCCTTTTCACAAATTCGTCCTTTTTGTCAACAGTCGTCTGATTAGTCAGACCGATGATGCCTGAGGTATCATTTCTGACAGGATCCGAGGGGGAAGACGTATGAGCTTCGCAAACTTAGAGGAAAGGTGTATTAGAAGTAGTAAGCATTGTCTAGTAAGAGTGAGTGCAAGTACTAGACATTCTGGAATCTATTGCGACGGGAAAGAAAAAAAAAAAAAAAAATTCGGGAAAACAAAGCCGATGCGGTTGATAACCTCCTTGTGGGTTAGTGTGCACGTGACAAGGACATGCGTGATTTGTGCTCGAGGAAAATTACCCTTTTTGGATTTCTTGGCATAGCGGTATGCCAAGACGTCCCAAAAAGGCAAATTTAAGGGATACCCCTGCTCACGGTTTTCGACAAACCGTGAGCAGGGGTCCCCTCAGTGCGATAATATCCCGGAACCAGTCGCCTCTAACGACTGGCTCAAAGAAGAAAAGTCTCGGCCCTGAGGGCTGTGGAATAGTATAAAAATAAGAGAGCGATGAAAGATTTTACAGTAAGTAGACGAACAGTTGGGAATATTTTGGACATGTTCATATTGGAAAATAGAAAGGAGAGGAGAGGAAGATAAAAATATAAAAAATAAAAAAGAGAGAAAAGCTTGTAGTGACCATTTCACGGGCGGGTAATCGGGAGGAATATTAGTCCGAATTTCAAAAGTTGGTGGCAATTTTTATTCCAATTAGTCACATGACGCTGTTCGACCGTGCACTCCAGCGGGTAAACTTGAAGTTTAGCCGACCATTCAGCGGGTCACGAATACCTAGGATATGAAGAGCAACCCCGCATGCAAAATAGGAAGCCTAACACTTCTGTTATGATAAATGAAAACGAACTCGTTCCAGAGGGTGGACCTTGTAGAGATAGCTTCTATTGAGGAGATGACTTCTATTAAGGGGATGGCCCTTACTTTTGGGGCAGCCCTTGATCCTGCAATGGCCACCAATTGAGGACCACCCTGCGTTTAGGGATGGCCTCTACTTGGGGAATCACTACTTGCCTACCTATCCCAGGATATACCGTGTCCTAGCCTCTAGAACATGTCGTATCCTAAGCTATGCATGTACTGAGACATAAAGTGTTCTTAGCTCTTCTGTGTACTAGGATGTGTATAATGAGATATGTGGTATTCTCTTTGGCGTCTCGCTAGATTCCAGCACATTCTACCCAGTACGCGGATCAATCATAACAGGAAAGCAGTGGGTTCCCAACGACCCAGGTTTGCTTAGCATTCCATCCATTCAAGGTATCGTATTGAGGGATGTGGCTCTGACCTCATTCGCACGGCGGTTGAGCTTCGAACCGGGAATAAGCCCGAAGATATCCAAAAAGTAATCTTGTAATTTGTCTCTAGAGTCTGAAGCCGTGAGCCTTGAAATTTGATGTTTTGGGCCATATTCTGTTCTAGTTGCTGAATCCCGCGAACCTGGGATGGCATAGAGTATAGTAGTAGTAGTCGCTTGCGCCCGGTAAAATCCGACGGTCTTTATCAGCGTCGTGGAATAGTTCCGTCTAGTGCGTGAGCGCGAACCCCAAGAATGCCGACCTGAAGAAAATATCAACGTTAGATATCGCAGAAGGCAGCAGGTGAAACTTGCCAATGCGCTCATTTCGCGGCCAGGGCAGCCTCGATGGGATATGGTATTGGTTTTTGCCCAGTAATTCTCGGTATTTGAACAAAACTCCAACTTCCAACTATTTACCAACTTCATCGCAATTGATCCCGAACCACCGGGGGCGAGGTATTGGGGAAATACTTGTCCGCTGGAAGTGGAGTCAGTTGAGAACATCGGTCAAAATATCTTCTTGCCTGCCTCGAAGGCGGGGGAGTCCACCCTATCCTGGCCTTGGCTCTGAAGTCATTCCAGAAGAACTCATTTTAGATAACAGGAACTATTAATGATAAACAGGGGCTAGGACTAGTTCTTTGACGGTTGAATCGTAATTGAGCCAGCGCTATCCGCAATATTTATATCGGAGATACAATCCAATTAAGACCTCAAGCCAGAAGCGGGATCGTGCGCAACGTTGGCCAGTAATTCAATCTTATTAGTACCATGTTGGGGCCAGAGCTACTAGTATATTTTAGGAAAAAGCGAGATACGCCAAGAGTTTGGAGGAGTGTACAGAAGTATACCCACCTGGGTGTTGAGATTCAGTGTCCTTCTACCCATGGGCTAACTATCCAATGTGGGTGCTGCCGCGATGGCTTTGAGCGGGACTGTGAGGCACAACGACCTCAGTATACACATCTCGCCGGCTTCGTCTTCTGACATAAAGTACCTAGGTTTTGCTAGCCGTAGTCCTGGTTCGGCGACCTCCATCGATAAAATCGGTTTGATATACACGTTATGTCATTCTGGAAATCACCAGGGAAATGCAGTGATCAATTACCGGTGGGCATATTCGAAATCATAACATGCCGCTATACGAAGGAACGAAGTCCAACATGGTCGTCATATTTACCTGTTTCAACACCATAGCCCTATATAAACAACCCAATACTTTTGACTAATTGCGGCAAAGCTTACTATTTTGAGACGGCAGATGCCCCAGAAGGTCCTCGCTCATGGCCCAATCCTCACTCCCCACGGCGTTCTGAGCATAAAACACACTGTCTGGGTCCCACGTCTGTTTCAGGTCGTATAGCCTCGCGTACTTGGACCCGTGAAAGCTCTGCGGCCTGTTGGGCTCGATGTAGTCCGACTCGGACATGTACGTGCCCGACCCGGGTGTGAGCTTGATGAGGCGCGGATTCCAGTCGAACGTGAGCTTGCGCGAGAGGCGCGTCACAGATTCGGTGCTATCGGTGGTGTTCCACAGCACGAAAGGGATCACGAACATGAGCATGTCGCGGAAGGCCGGGTTCACGGCGTTGTCGATCTTGTCGTAGCCGGGCGGGTTGCGCATGTTGAAGAGCACCATGTGGGCCCCATCCTCGTGGATTTCGCGGAGGGTCTGCACGAGAGCCGTGCGCTTGTCGTTGTCGACGATGGTCTCGCGGGGAATCAGCCGGCTCGTTTGTCGCATGGTTGTGCTCCACCGCTCGAGGGGAAATGCGTCCATCCAGGCATCGTGGTAATTGTCGAACTCCTTAATTACGGGTTCGACGGGCACTCCAATCTTATCCCATTCTGCCAACATCGGGGCAACAGACTCCCTAAGCTCCTTTTCTGTCGTGTTGGGTGCAATGAAGGCAAGAGGGTTGCTCGTGGTTTCATTCTCGACATGCCGTATGCGGTAGTAGCAGTAGTATCCAAGATCGGCGTACTGCTCAAACCTATCGACATACGCTTTCTGGGCTGCCCAAAATTTGTCTCGAGTGAAATTTCCGCCCGTCGTCATGTTGTACGTCATTGTCGTTACCTTGATCTTGGGATATGCCTTGAAGGTCATTGACGTAACTACGCCGTAGGTAGATCCCCCGCCTCCTCGAACTGCCCAGAAGATATCGGGATTAGTCTCCGCGTCAGCCTGAATAAAGCGGCCGTCTGCGGTGACGATATTTAGTGACAGGATTTGATCCGCAGCCATTCCCCACAAAGATGTGAGGGGCGAATGACCTCCACCTTGCGCAAAACCCCCCACAAGGCCGACGGTCTAAATCAGAGGAGTTAATTTAAAGGCTCCGTGCTTCAATCATTTCCAAACTGCAAGATCTTGCTCACCTTTCCCTCTCCACCAACAACTGTAATACCGTGTGCCTTGGCGAACTCGTTCGCTTCGTAGACCTGTGTGCCAGCCCCAAACTTGACCGCCGGGCCCGAATAATCCTTGGCCTTGTAGTTTTCGTAGTATTTCGACTCTTTGAGATTGTGTGTCCAGATGCTCAGGGATCCCATGCCGACCGATTTGGCGCCGAAGTCGTGGCCCGTGTTCTTGATGATGAGTCGCAGGTTAGCATTCCGGGCGAAGTTGATGGCAAGCTGAATCTGGGCGACAGTGGCGGCTTGGACCACGTATTCCGGGAATCCGCCGAGCGTGCAGCCGGGTTTGTTCCCGAAAAATTCAGCGGTTGAGTCCGGTGGCATGCATGTCATTCCTTGGTACAGGATAGCGCGGATACTTGTGGGGTCCGTGTCGCTTTAAGTGTGTTTTTCGATTGTTAGTTATGCTTGCTCTATATTATCTTCACGTTGAAGCAGCTGTATGAGCAATTGGCCTTACCGAGCAAAGGAATCCCACCAATTAGTCGAGAGATTCTGGCACCTTGCGACGTCATACACGTTCCACTCCGGACCGTCATAGCAGACGGCCGGTTCTGGAACGGTCTTAATTAGGGCGCCACCGAGAAGAGTGTCGAATCCCTGCCACGTTTCGCTGGTGGGCCAGTCCGCGTCGCCAGGATAGGTCTTGCACTTCTTGTCCTTTGGCGTTGCTTTAGTTTCCTGGGTCCCCGTAACCGGAACCGGTCCGTCCCGGAAGGCAAACAAGGAAATATTAGGGAATTTCTTCAACGCCAGATCATCAATAATACCTTTGGTCAGTTGTGCAGATTCAAAGGGGAAAAGGTCCGGCACGTCATTGACGATTTCGGAGGCCGCGCCTTCCACGAGGCAAAAGAAAAGGCTCGAGGCTGCAACAAGAAATACAATGGCACTAGCTAGTCTCGCCATGATAGCTGATTCTCGATTTAGTTCTGAATGTCCCTGGATACGGGTACGTTCGTGGCCTCTAGAATGGTTAGCGGCCAGGGTCGTCTATTTATCTCGAAAGCCCCGGAAATTGAAATGACTAAGAAATGCCGGCCGACTAAGAAAGCGCAATAATAATATTGGGCGGTACTGTTAAGAGCCGGAGTGGCTATACCTAACATAAAATAACAGCGAATTTCCCAGTTGGTGCAGGTTAAATGGAGCTGTACGAACCTGTAAGCGCACCCGCCTGCCGACTCACGGTAAGCTATCCCGAAGAGCCAGCGGGCCCGAGAAATTATGGACCTTCTAGTAGGAGTACCTCCGGGTCATCACTGAGCGAATCTAAGTCCCGATAGATAGTATAGCAAGTATTCCCTATTGATGGGACACTTTGTTGCGATATTTAGTGCGGCCAATCGTCGAATGTGGGGCGTGAGGTTAAGGCGTGGTGAGAGAATGTTGTTTTCTAGATGTAACTACTGGAACGAATCAAGATACTTAATGCGACATTGGGTTCTTCATTTCAAAATTCAGACGTCGCGCGAGAGTGAAAGAAAAGCCACGATATGACTCTCGTTTTTCCAAATCTTGAAATGCCCCATGTTTTGCTACTTGCGTAACACGTCAAATGTTACGGCTAGAGAGTGGGTCCGGCGCGGTAAGTAATTTAATCTAGCCGCCCATAAAGCGGGGGCTCCCACAATTTGAGTGCTAATTAGATGGGGAGGAGTGGTGCTGCGCGTATGCATCCTCACATATTATCCAGCGTTCCATTCTTGCAAGACAGGTAACACTCAACTAAATTAAAATATATCCATCGCGTTTTTTTT
>Ga0247774_1000660_pt1 | contig 17241 bp, 14 predicted proteins | sample UWRJL001104B6_FD_179933 | JGI IMG/M metagenome (GOLD analysis project Ga0247774, IMG submission 179933) | Plant litter microbial communities from Arlington Agricultural Research Station in Wisconsin, United States - UWRJ-L001-104B-6 | ecosystem: Environmental > Terrestrial > Plant litter >... | reverse complement strand
TCTTTTCCTAAGAGAAGTTGGCATTGCTGTCCCACTTATGTATGCTTTCCTGTCTGCGGGGTCGGTCCACCGGCGTCCAGATTACTAAGCCTTACATTCCTCCTGTAGTCCCAAAACTCCTGTTACACTCAAATCGAACTCCGAAAGATCGTAAATCGACATCAGCATCCTTGTAGGAATAAATCTTCTCGATAACGTCCAGACACGCTGAAAAGACCGGCAAGGCCAGCGATTCCCACCGCTAATCCAACGGGTTCCATCGCTAATAATCAGCCTCGAGGGACCTGATCTGTTAGAGAAGTCGGAGCGGAAGGTTCAAAATGAAGTGTATTCGCCTATGCTAGCGGGCGGATTTGCTGAGGGATGTGACAAGACAATGAGGGCAGATGAGGGAAATCCGGCGTTAAAATAGACGGTTATATGGATATAAGCGAGGAAACCATACGATCGCAGCGACACTGGCGGTGATGATGAGTCAATACCTCATCGAGAGCACCAGTTTTAATACGAGAGCCTGGCCGAGAGGGGCACACAGAAGCTGGATTTAGGAAAAACATCAAGTAGATTCAGACTAGCAGTTAAACTTTTTCTTCAGAAAACCCCTACCCTGGGTCTTTCGCAGGCCATTTGCCTGCTATTATTATCTTTTCTTTCGTTTTGTTCTTCTTTCGCTTTTGCTGTGAATTTGTCCCGATATCTATGATAGTTATGGCAGCTGCGGAGAGATCCCGCCACCGAACCAGGAACGGATAGCTACGAGGAACGTATGTACTTGCCACAAGGCTGGTTGGGCTTTTGTGGAAAAGTGCTTGCAGTGGACCAGCCAGACGGGAAGAGGAAGGCGCAGGAGGCGTCGAAGCTGTTACCCCAACTGTTGCCTCCAAGTTTAGTCACGTGTTATAAGGAATCGAACTCCCTCTTCACCACCTCCCAAATTTCGTGCTGCTTACGCAGGTTAAGTGGCCAAGGTTCAACGACAGAACCAACCGTATCCTTTATTGACATCATGAAAATCTGTAAACAGTATAGCCGGGCCCATCTGGGTTGAAATTAGCAAAAGTTGACTCGGTGATGGTGCTGGATTCGCGCATTGGTCTTATCGGTCCATGTCGCCGTGCCAGCATATCGCTTAAGGCCTTCAAACCCCATGCCGTATCTATGCTCAAAGCTTCTTCCGCCAATCTAAGCGCTTTGTCGAGGTCGTCCACGTTTCTTATCCGTTAAAATCGACTTTGGAATAGTTTGCTGAGGTTACTTATCATCCCTACTCGACCTGGATAGTTGGCTGTAGTCGATCTAAGCGCCTCTTCCGCCATCTCAATAGCTTTGTTAGGGTCGTCGAGGTCGACTGTCCGTTCGAATCGCTTTCGAAGTATATACTGAAAAACCGCAGGGAGACACCGCATGCCACACCACAGCTGCCTGTGGATCCGTAGAAAGAAGAGCCCCGAAGCCTAGAGACATGGACGGGATACCCTCTGGCGTCGGGAGCGTGGAGAGGAGTTGCGGACATCTTGGATATGGAATCTTTGGACTTCGCAAGACCTCCGTGGGCTAGGGAGCCCTCAGATCAGTGTGAATGCATAGAAAAAGAGAGTATATATGGCCGAATTTCTTTTTTTTTTTTTTGAATTAAATCAAAAGGAAGAAAGATATCAAAAGAGAGTGTGTTGTTTTTTCCTCTGCTCTCTCCCCACGATGCAGAGCTAACCCCGACTAAAATACTGCTGCGAATGACTAATCTACTGATCCTAACCCTATAACTGAGAAACCCTTCCCCATCTCACTAGTTAGTTAATTTAACAAGTATTCAACTATATCCGCATTATCCCCGTCAATATCTATATAACCTTCATACAATTCCGCATTGCTGGGCTCAGGGAAGTAGGGTAAGTATTTGCCCTCGAAAACTCCAGTATTTTCGTGGCTTGCGCCACACCTTGCGCATGGGTCCGAGAAGTAAAAGTAGGGCATGCGCCTTAGGTGGGTCAGCGGCACGCGGAAGCGGTCGCTCGCCGCATATACCGCCTCCACCCTCTCCCGGAACGGGACGTCATAGAAAATTGGGGAGCCGCACTTAAAGCGGTCACCAAGCAAGTCGAGCCGGTGCGTGAGACAGACCAGCGCAGCCCGGAGATAATCGGTCGGGTACGGGGACCTTAACAGCTGCTCAGTCCATTTGACCCCTTTGTCGGCCAGCGGGGCGGGGCTTCTAGGCTCGCCACCAGAGACGCAGTGCACGAGCAAGGCGCGCTTGTCCTCGGGCAGGCGGTCGAGGCTAAGCGGGTCGAACGGCTCGATTCCGTCGTTCGCTTCCTTCTCTCGGTGCTGCTGCCGGACGGCGTGGATACGAATAATAATGTCCTTATCGGTTTCCTGGATCATCCTTATCGGGGTCCCCCATGTATCTAGGTGGTATAGATTTAAAAACTCCACGTGGCGGACGTGGTCGAGGAGCTCTGGGCGGCGAAGAAAGGCACAGAGATAATTGACGTGCATACCACCCTCAAGCCGTAACTTATGGTAGCGGTACCGCTCACATATAGTGTAGAGGCGGGCACACGAGACGGAAAGACGGGTAGTTAGGTACCCTTGGTCCTTGTCGACTTGGGCGATGATGTCGACTTGGGCGATGATGCGATCTAGGATCTCGGTGGGAAGATCCAGGAGAGTTGGTTGGCCCATTTTTCCACACCTTTTCGGTCGTTCCTAATACGCTGGAACGCTGCAAGTATATGTTGAAGAGAGGTATTATGGTGCTGCGGTGGTGTTACGTTGTTGAGGATTTTGGTTTGGAAATCTGAAGTTCGGGACAGATAATTTGCGTTGGGCGGTCGTCATGTGAACAGGATTTTTGCACCCTCAGGTATGCCGACCCCACTGCTTGGCGGTAGATACAGTATGTTAGCCGTGGTTTCCCAACATCAGTTAAAACCTTCAACGGTGGGTCGGGAGAATGCAAGGTCGGCGGTCCGAATTCTTTTCGGCACCGAAGGAAGGGAGAGCATTTTCCCAAGAATTGCCAACAGGTGAAGGCCTGTTGGTGATCTAGCACAGCCCAATGCACGTGGTGGCCTGTTGGTGATTTGGCACCGACCGATGTGCGTGGCCGGCTGGAGCTTACGGATAAATGTATTCTAACATCAAACCGTCATTCTATCCGTTCCAACTACGGCAGAGAGACCCGGGTTCGGTGCACATCCCACCTCCATGAATCCGTAAGGCTGTTATGGGTGCATTGGACTTGCAATCTGCCTGCCGGGAACCCCTCACGCCATTTGCCATGGACCAACATGTTTGTAGTACGGTTTTTGGTGTGCTCATGTCCGTCAATCCAGAAGCTGCCTCAATATTCCAGTACCAACAATGCAGTGGGCCATGTTGTTATCACATTTACTCCTGTTTTCAGACTTGCTAAAGCGTAGGTATGGGGGGCCGCTGTTGCGGTGTGTAAAATTTAGATTATGTTTACATATCCGTAGCTCTCACCCCGACCAAGGAAACTTCAATGTTTGCCAGAAACAGACGACTAACGAAAAATAGATGAGAAGAAAATGGAAAGAATGAAGGGGAAAGGGAGCGGTCCAAAATCGGACTGCACGAGAAGTTTAACCCACTTTCGAAATGCAGGACTTCTTCGCTGCCTCAATTCGACTTGAAGTCCTGCATCTCAGGGCCAGGGCCCTCCAATCACCTATTCCGCCGCCTCCGGCCTCGCCACAATCTTGATAATTACCCCCTTGCTCGACGCTCCAGACTCGACAAACTCGTCGGAAGAGTAGAGCTCGTTGTCCTTGTTAACCTTGACCGCCCTCTGCCCGCCCGCCGTTCCGCACCCCATGATGGAGTCCTCCACGTCCACCTCCCACGCAGGGAGGTTTTCGTCTCCATCCCCGCCGTCGATGGTGCTGGCCACGTCCTCAAGGAGCACCCACGTGGGCTCGTCGCCCGTCACGTGCTTGGCCAGCAGGAGGCCGGTGCCCTTGCTGCCGATAGACCACTCGGCGCAGTTGTCGGCTTCGGGGCCCTCCATCTTGAGCCAGGGCCCCTCGGTGACGGCCTTGTTGCGCATGAGCGCAGCAAAGTAGACCATGTCCTGGACCGACACGTTCTGCGGTGTCGCCCCAGGTTCGTCGTAGCAGACGAGACGGTTCGTCTCGGGGTTGAAGCAGAACGCCGGGGCGCGCGTGACAAGCGAGCTCTGCTCGCTGCGGCCGAAGACAATGGATGCAGCGCTGATTGAGGTAGCCAGTGCGGTGAAGAGGAGGATGAATATTGTCTGAAGCGGCATTTTCGATGGCTGATGTGATGTTCCCAGTTGGTGCTATCTGGTGTCAGTGTTTGTATGGGGGAAAAGGTGAGGGGAAAGTGTAGTTTCTGTGCGCTTGCAACCCTGACCGCGATTGATATCGACGATCTAGAAACAAATACTACGTATCTGAGCTGCTATTTATATTTATAGAGGCATGGGCAGCTCACTCTCGTCCTCTATTACCGTCTTCGTAAGGACGCTTTTGGGCATTGTTGGTTCCAGTGCATAACTTAAGAAAAAGGCGCCGGGAGACAAGCGCATTTGATTAATTCAAAGTCCTAGGCCGTTAATTAACTACAGAATATGTTACTGGCCAGGTTCCTAGCAGTATTATTGAATGACCCGATTTTATAGGTGTTGGTGTAAGACTGTATTCAATAGGATGAGGGATATATTACGGAAATTTCTCATTTTTCGGGCCGGATTCGAGCCGTTCCAGTACTGGTGCCTGGGCTCCCTCTGTTGGTCGTTCGTCAAGGGAGGGGTGCGCCTGTTGGTTTTGATGGTTAATAAACAAGGCTTGAGATACGCATAGAGGGAGGGAGTGATATGATGAGGATAAATGTACTAGATTAATTGACACGGCTTTGGATAAGGAGACATCATCAACATCGAGAAGTGAGTTTCCGGTCGACCGAGGAATAGGAAAACAGTGCTATACTACTACGGTCGGTCATCTTTCAGAGTGTTGTGAGAATCCATCAGCGAGTTCATATATCGAACCCATATTCCCCGTGTGGATGTTTCGGGGAAATATCTGTTCCAGCCTTACACTGGAATTTCTTGTAAGCAAGTTTCTCTACTTATTTAGAATACGCAGTTTTGACAATTCTTCGTATCAACTCTAGTAAATTGGTCTTCTGAGCTCGAGACAGTTGCTATATTCCACGCTATGGCTTTACCGGCCTTGGTTGTGGTCCTTTTCTATATCGGGTTCTGCGCGGCAGGCTGGGCTGCCATAGAGGACCACATCGACCGAAAAACGTACCCAAATGCCACAGCCGAAGAGCCTATGGTATGAATTTCTCCCCTCTGCTTTTTCAACACGATCAATGTGCCTAACACCCGAACGTTTGAACAATGCAGGCAGCTCCGCCGTACATGGTGGACAACACCCGCAACAACCATGGAACCGCCCCGCAGCATAGTAAGTCATGGTCCCTTTTTCTTCTTCCCTCGACTTTTCCAGTACATTTTGCTCAAAGAATCACCTTGTAGACTCGGTCTCCGGTATGAATTGGCTCTATTCCGGAAGCTTTGACGACTACATAGACCGACTCTCGCATGGCGAAACAACTGGCTGGGGGCCGTTCGGGAATGAGACAAGGGCGGGTAACTACTCACGACCTGAAATTCATAAGCGGCAGTCCTCCTACTGGCTGACACAACTTGCGCCAATGGGGAAGGTAAGTTTGTACAATGCGCCTATGCCTCTCGGAAGCCAGCCCTTGCCCCCGACATTGGTCATCAGTGCGGATGGAGTTCCTCCTTCACTATTGTCGCCAGCCAGCGAACTTCAATTTCCAATCGTCCCCACTGATTCCACGACTTATTTCCCTTTCAATTTATTAATTCGTCGGCAACCTAGGAAGCTCTGGTTCTTGTCCTGCACTAAATGCTAACAATGGCTCCAGCAACCAATGGCCAGCGATGGATATGTTTTCTATCGGGATGTTTCCGAATATGGAGCCACAGGCGACCCGGGCCAAGACGCCGTTGAGGCCATCAACGCTGCCATTAAGGATGGTGAGCGATGCGGAGAACGGTGCGGAAACACATTTGCTATGGGAGCCATCATCTACTTCCCGGTAAGACCACTATATACCATAATGCCGCTTGCTCTCTAGTTGATTCCTAGCTAATATTATAACCTTAGCCTGGCACATACAAGGTCTGTAGACCAATCATCCAGTATGTGGGCAGATCTACCACTTTTACTTATTTACTTCTACACTAAACTAATGCCTAGCCAGGCTATATTACACTCAGTTTATTGGCGACCCCGACAATCCGCCTATTATCAAGGGCTGTGATACATTTAAGGGAATCGCTATGGTCGACACAGATCCCTACGTCCCAGGCGGAGGTGGCATACAATGGTATAAGCCCACATCTTTCAAGAGCTCAGCAGGAATCTGGGCAGTTTTCACCGTCAATGTTGGAGCCTAACTTGCATAGGTTCGTCAACCAAAACCAATTCTTCCGACACATCCGAAACTTCGTCTTCGATCTCACCGACATGCCCCTACACACCACCAAGGAGGGCGAGGACAAGTTTGTGCCAACAGGGCTGCACTGGCAGGTGGCGCAGGCCACATCACTCGAGAAGGTCAAGTTCAAGATGCCGACGACGCACCCGGACGGACCTGTTACCCATGTCGGCGTTTTCACCGAGAACGGGTCAGGTGGCTTCGCGGCTGACGTTGAGTTCGAAGGCGGCAATATTGGATGGCGCATCGGGTCTCAGCAATTCACCCTAAGGAGCTTAAAGTTCCGCAACTGTATTACAGCGATCCAGATGATTTGGGACTGGGGCTTTAACTGGCAGGACATCGATATTCAGGGCGGCACTGTAGCCTTTGATATTAGCGCCAACGGTGGGATTGATGGACAAGGCACTGGCTCGATATCCATCATGGGTGAGCCCCCCTCCTTTCAACTTCTCCTTATATGATGACCACATCCATGCTCATCCTCAGTCGGAATACAGATTCCACGATCAGAGACACACCGATTGGGATTTTGACCCGCAACAACGGCAGCGATCCTAGTATCGTTATTACCAACTCCAACTTCGAAAACGTCAATAACATTGTCCTCGTGAGACAGAATGGAGACGTGCTGCTCAGCGGCCCGGGTCACATCGATCTCTGGGCCACTGGAAAGCGCTACGAAGGATCAAAGGGCAAGTTTGAGACAGGCTCTGTGCAGAACGTCCCCCCAAGACCAGCAAGCCTGCTCAATGGAGATGGCAAACTATTCGTCCAGTCTCGCCCCCAGTGGCGCGACCTCGACGCAGGCTCCTTCCTCATTGCCACAGACTACAACGCTGACAACAGCGGAACCGGCGACCAAGCGGCGGCTGTCAATGCGTTTCTCCGCGACGCGGCCGCCCAAGGCAAGGTGGCCTTCTTCCCGGCAGGCATCTACCGCGTAGAGTCGACCGTCACCATTCCCCGGGGGTCAAAGGTCCAAGGGTCCAGCTGGTCACAGATTCAGGGCGCGGGGGCTTATTTCGAGGACATGAATAATCCAAAGGTGGTGGTCCAGGTGGGCGAGAAGGAAGGTGAGGTCGGCAGCGTACAGATTGTCGAGATGATCTTCTCGACGAGAGGGCCAACTGCGGGGGCTATTGTCCTACAGTGGAACCTGCATGAGGAATACCAGGGCTCAGGTATGTTCAATTTTCCCCAACCTTCTGGGGAGTCGTTAAATCTAATTGATTTGTTTTCATCAGCTGCCATGTGGGACTCACATGTTCGGGTTGGAGGTGCCCGGGGCTCCGATCTCGACTTTGACCACTGTCCAAAGCACGGTTTCGATAAAAAGTGCATCTGCGCGTCCCTGCTCATGCATGTCATGCCGAAGGCGTCTGGGTATTTCGAAAACGTGTGGTTGTGGCTCGGAGACCAGTTAGTACTCCCCTATTCCATTGATGAATCCTGGAACTAACGTGCTAACCTGGAACCGATGGGAAGCGATAATGACAAGTCTATGTATTACGCGCTTGATTCATCGGCTAGCCAAATCAGTATCTACGCTGCCAGGGCCCTACTCATCGAGTCACAAGGCCCCAGCTGGTTCTACGGAACTGGGGCCGAGCACGCTATCATGTACCAGTACCAGCTTTACAAGGCAAAAAACGTCTACCTCGGCCACATCCAGTCAGAAACGCCCTACTACCAGCCCAACCCACCGGCACCAGAACCGTTCCAGTCGACGGCGGGAGATTTCCCCGGAGATCCCACCTTCACAAATTGTAAGGCCGACGCAAAGAACTGCAAGGAGGCTTGGGGTCTTCGCATTATAGACTCCGAGGACGTGCTTATCCATAGCGCCGGGGTATACCAATTCTTTGATGACTATACACAGCAGTGCATTAACTCGACAGCCGGCTGCCAGGATCATATTGTCGAGGTGAAGGGAGGAAAGAACGTGGCATTGTTCAACCTTTTCACCATTGGGGTTCCCGAAGTCGCGTCGGGAAAGGGAAATACCATTCTGGCCAATGACACTAAGTCGGGGTATACAACCGAGGTAAGCGTATGGCTTCCTGGGCCGGGAGAGGACGACGAGGGAACAGTTGTCTACTTAGACCCCAAGGTCTACGAGCCAGACTCAAACACAGCCTGGTGTCCCAATACCGATCTCTGCCGCTTCATCCCGCCCCCTATTATACTGCCATCGCCCACCACCATTCCGATTAGCCCTCTCACCACGTCGGTTGAGGTTGGACAGTGGACCGTCGTCGACGGGAAGGACACGTTCCAGGTAGTTATTGTCTCTGTCACCATTCCGGCTACCACCATCGTCACCGACACCATCTCCGTTTCAAATGCCAACGTGTCGTCAGGGGCATCCGCCGGCGAGACATTCTCCGCTCGGATGAGCGTCCCCCTAGACCCAATCGTGGTCACTGTCACCAACCAGGCTGGGAAGTCCACAGGTAGGACTCTACAGCTGCCTCCGTGGCCGCAGATCACCAGAGGCCCGGCTGAAGAGGACGAGGGCGATGAGGACGACGAGGACGACGAGCAAAAATGGGTCGATGAGCCAGAAGGACCCGAACCCGACCCCGACGAAGCCGAGGACCCCGGTTATGACTTCGAGATTCCGCTGTGTGAGACTGAAGACTGCTACCCCATCCCGGAAGAAGGGGACGAAAGCTACAACGAGGTTGGACCCATCGCGTTTCAGTGGCCAGAGGACAGTGTTGAAGTTGTCGTGGAAGAGAATGATGATAATGACGACGACGATGACGACGACCCCTCATGCAAACTGTGGTTTTTCTTTGTGGGTTGCAACCGAATCTCGTAGTCGAAGATGGCACGGCTATGACAGGATTGTTTAAGAAAATCTAATTTCTTTTTAGGTCTGCGTAAAGTTCAAGTCCTTCAAAATCAAGGGTCTCAAGTGGAATCTCCCCAGGCCGACATTCATATCGCCAGGACCACCGCCCCAAATCAAATGGCCTGCTTCAATTACCATCAAGGGCACGCTCCCAGGCCCGTGGCCTTCGATCACAGTTGGACTGGACGGGAAGCCAACACCCCCTTCAGAGAAGCCTCAAGATTGCACAACCGAGTCAGCAGAGCTATGTTACACCACCACCAAGATCGGCACATCGGTGTCGGGTACCATCACGCGCACCACGCGCTCTGAGACAGAATCCGAGTGCGCAACCGTCTACGGGTGCGTTGTCGAGGACTATGACGAGGAGGTTACCACCAAGTCGGGTTGCTCGGGCACCGTTGCTTTGACATACCCGCCACTACCCGGGGCTACCGGGGCTGCTCAGAAGCCACTGGCCCGCGAGATTCAAGCCCGGCAGGCGTCCGGCCAGGCCCCTTCCCCGCATCAGCCTACCGGGCATCCATGCGCTACACTCCCTATGGGGGACGGTGTCATATTAGTCCAAGATCCAGAGAATGAGGCGCAGGCAAACAGCATCATCCAGTATCTCCAGTCTACCGTCCAATTACCAGTGGATCCTGTAACAGGAATGATCTTGCCAGGGCCGGGAGTCCAGCTGTGGGCCATGACGACGCAAGTGCGGTCGCCGACAGAGAAGTTCACTGCTTACTTCTTTGTTAGCGACTATCTTTCCCGAGACCATGTTAACCACCTTAATACTATGTCTGGTGTAAGTTGAATCTCAAGTCTCCCTTTTGATTCGCGGTTCTTGACTTTCCCTGAAAGACTAGAAGTTGGCAGCTAATGCGTGGAGTCGGGGTACAGGTTGGCTATGCTTACATTATGCCGTGGTGGCCGAATTATTACTGGAAACAAATCTTAGCTAGGGCACAGCCACGAGTTATACCGAAGAGGGATATTGGAGAAAGCAGCGATGCCACCGATGCCATGGACCTACTTGAATACAGGTACGGCGATAGCCAAAAGCCTGATGGCCACGGCCACTCGGGTGGGATGCAGGAGAGGCCGATCACCACCACTAATCTTGCCTTGACCAACATCTCCCGTCGTGAGGAAATAGTGGAGGGATCCTCTCATCTAGATGGGCATGCCTTGGACAGGCGCGGAAGTAAATCTTCTCCCAACTGGGAGCTGTTCCAGGTTTCCGCTCCGCCTGGGACGAAATGGAAATGGGTACCAAAGACTTCTTGGACCTACCATTACCATGACGCAGCAGGCGAGGGTCAGCACGTTTACGTGGTGGAGGAAGGAGCGTGGAGGGATAATCCGGTAAGTTCTGCCAAGGTATTAGGAGGTGGTGAGATGGGCGCACCTCGCTAAATTCCGATACTAGCTTTGGGGTGGCCTCGGGCGCAGCGGACAATACGAGGAGTTGCCAGAAACTGCCCCACATGGAAAGGCCATTGAAAGCCCAATGAAGAGCCATGGGACGAATGTGGTGGCACGGGTCGCCTCGGAAAACCTGGGCGTGGCCAAGAAGGCTCAAGTCGTGCTGGTGACGTCAAAAAGAGCTAGGCCTCCCCGTATGGGTCACATGGTCCACGCTGAAAAGTACCTCGACAGTTTAATCCGGGTGCTTGAGGATGTTGCATCACGAGAAAGCGCCAATCCGGGCAGTCGGAAGGGTAGGTCGGTCGTTAACTTATCGTTTGGTTATTTCGAGGACGAGGCAGCTGTTCATCCTCTGGCCCGCACAATCGCTAGTGAGTTCTCCTTCCTTCGTTTTTCAGCCACGAAGAGTGACTAGCCTCCAAAATGCCATGCTAACATGGTGAAGATAAACTGCTTAAACGTTTGGAGGCCCGCTTCGACGTTCTAATAGTCGCTGCTGCACACAACCAGGGCAGCAGGGGCCTGGTCGTAGCCCGAGATGCAACGCGCAAGTACTTATTTCCGCCGAGGCGTGACAGTCTTGCCAACGTGTTTTGCCGATTTGGCGCCCCAGAAAATCCGAATGAAGTGATTGAGTCGCTCATTGTCGCTGGTTCGACAAACCCGGAGGGCAGGAAAGCTCTATATACGCCGTACCAACCCTGGATGGTGATGGCCCCGGCCGAGGGTTACTATCATTACCCCAATAGTATGATAGCAAACGCCAACGAGACGACAAAAGTTTTTCGAAATCATCTTGCTGGGAACTCATTTGCTGCGCCTCTAATCAGCGGCCTGGCGGCCTTGCTGCGCTCTATGCCCACGCGATGGAAGACGGATCTGGAGAAGCCTCGGAACGTCAAGGCCCTCATTCAGCACCTGTCCCGTCACATCCAGGCCGAGAGGCACCCCGCACTCATATATGCTAAGAACCAACGATTGGAAAATGCGAAAGACAAGGCACCCTTCATTTGGAACGGCCAGGTCGACGAGCTCCGTAACTGCCTAATTGACAGTTCGTGGGCACGCGGCTCCGGGGGTACTCCTGCCGCCGGACCGGGACGGTCGCAGGCCGAGAAACTAGCGCAAGAGAAGCTTGAGAAAATTTGCGAGCCGTTCAAGTTTGACGATATCAACACCCTGCCCATTAACCCGCCGCCCAGGCCGAGCTCCTCATGTCGCCAAACACCGGTGGTAGCAAAAAGGGACGACCTGAGCGATAAAAGTGTAGTGCAGAGACAGGAGCAAGGCCAGAATGCCAAATTAGACACCTGCCCTGCCCCCGGCGGCACCACCATCACCTACTCGCCCGGCGCTCCCTCGCCCACCTGCAGCGGCAACTGCGGAACCATCTGCACTGGCTACTTCTGCAACCCGACGCCTACAGGCGAGGTGCCGGGCTTCCATGACCCGGAAGACCCCAGGTACAAGACCAGGCTAGACCTGCCTTCTCTGACGGGTACAAGCATGGAACCCAACTGCCTGAAGACGACCCAGGGCATCTACGTCGGCCCCGGCCGCGCGCCACTCGTCACCACCGTGTGCAAGGCCTTGCCGACTCCGACGACGCGCGAGCCGTCGTACGACCAGCCCGTTGGCGGCAAGGTGTGCAGCAACCAGTGCCGCCTCGACCGCGGCTACGAGTGCGACGTGGGTGAGCGCGATACGAGCCCCGAATCGCCCGACTGCTGCCCCAACGGGGGGTGCGGCTTCTGCGCCGACTATGACGACGCGCACACGCCCGAGTGCTGCAGCAAGCCAGGAAACGAGCGCGACAACTGCAAGTGGACCCGTAGCAGTATCGGCAAGCACCGCCCTGCGGCGGAGGACTGCAGCCTGTACGCCTACGCCATCGAGGTGACTGGCTGCGTCAACGTGATGAACGGTACCGACTGCGCGAGCAAGGGCATGCTCAAGGGCTACGAGCTGTACGTCGGCGGCAAGGAAGGCTCCTACAAATGCAGCGGCTGCCCCCCCAACGGCCGGCGGTCCTTCAGCTCAAGCGATCTCGGTGTCGCCGAGTCCGTCGTTATGGATTGGAACGGTCGCAATGACCAGAGCCGGTGCCAGTGCTCCGTGGATGGCCAAGGTGGCTCGACACACAAGCTGGTCATCGACGAGGAAGGGGCCCTGGGCTTCGAGAAGCGGAAGGGGATAGCATGCGCGTGCGACTTCAAGTGCCATCCATTCAGCTAGAACGGGGCAGAAAGGAGATGAGGACCGGACTTGCCGGTGTTCCAGGGATTGCGGGGCGAGGATCGGGGCACATTTATGTGGTTGAGCTGCGACTGTGAAAGGCTTCTAGCTGTGGATTCAACTTGGCTAGTCCTAATGCTGTTTATTCTCAAGACGAAAAAGCAAAGAAGAGAAGGAGTCTATCTACAATCTTGGGCTAAAATCCCCCTTAAGTATTCTCCCGTTAGTTGTTATAGGAGCTTTAGAAGTCTCGCGAAGATGGTGGCATAGCCATCGATAATGGCGTAGCCCGTTATAGCGACGACCGCAATCGATTCACGGTCAACTCATGTCCGTCCGCCCCCTCTATGCTTCACGAAAGTCTCCTGTCAAGCAAGGTATTGCAACGGCCTCCGTGGCAATGATACCTTGTATCGTGGAGAAATTACCTTGTATGCCTTGGCTGTCGCGTCTTGTCCTCAGGAAATTCTCGAACATATGAGCCTCGAATTTTCTTGATGCAGATTGGCTTAATGACAACCACCACCTTGTTGTGACATCCTACCAGGACTTTCTTCGAACCAAACCATGCATCTTCGCAGTGAAAAACGGTGATTGTTTGACCTCCAGATACGCTAAAGTACTGGTATGGTATTTTGATGCCCGCGAGACTACCGCCACCTCTTTTGCTTGAGCTTCTGCCCAGGGCTGAGAGTTGGATACGGAAAAGACTGGTTTCCAATGATGTACTTGGCTTCGTCTGGAGGGGTTTTGAGTGTCTCCTCCACAAATGCCATTAGTTCTGCTCGCATCCAATCCTTCGTGGTAGTTTCGGGGAGTGGAAGCTTTGGAAATTTAAGCCTCGGTTTTCGCGCCGATTGATTTGCCTTAGCAGAGGCCTCGTCCCGCTTGTAACAGAAGTGCACAGCATGGTCGCCGCTAGGACGCTCGATCGAATTTTCGTTCAAGTCCAGCGACGGTAGGCCGTCTATCTCGAACTTAGCGTAACCGCGTTCCTGCGCTGTTTTGTCGTTGCAAATCATGTCGATGTTTTCTCCTCGTGATTGAAAATGGAGGCAAATGGATAGCGAAATGTGGATGCGTTGCAGGGCGCATATGCTGGGAAAGTGACTCCGATGTATCTGATATTGGCGCAGAAACTGATCTTGTAGATTCTGCTACATCGGAGCCCTTCGAAAGCACTGTCTCTGATGACGACGATTCGTCTATGGGCAGCGACGTCGCGGCCGAATAGCCAGGAACCTATCTATATTCTCAAGCGCTCAACCTCGAGCTTCCCAGACATGTTCTGCGTAAACCTGTAGGTCTTGAACACTAAATACAAAATCTCCCTCTCCTGGACCCGGATCTCTAAGGAAGAGAAGCCTGAAACTCAGCACTAATGCGTTCCTAATAACATTGTATGATGGCGGGCTCGAAGCATTCCGGGTGATGGCGATCTTGTGCCGCAATACTGGCGCTGGCGTACCAGTTGCAACTGATCGCGTTGTCCTGGCTCCCGGCCGAATTGCTGCCTGTGGATCTTCCTCCCACCTCTCTAGTAGGATCTCGCCTTGGAGATGACTGAACTTGGCGAGAAGAACGATCGACCTTCAAGAGTCCAGAATAACTTCGCCCATATTCTTCGACCACGTAAAGTCCCCTTCATGAGATACTTGTCCTTTTTTCTCCTTTGCCAACAATTCCACGCTGATGTAATTCCACTGGTCAAACTCGGGAATAACCCTACTGTTATCCGGCCCATTGTAGTAGATGGATATCCAAAAGAGCACCCAGAAGAATGATTCGAGATCGTGCATGAACGAATGCTGCTCGCCTAGAAGCCGCCCCGATCGCCATGAAAGCCCTTATACCGGTCTTTCCCTATGCTCCCGAGAGACTATCTCGTCGCTTCTTGATGGCAAGGTCAAGGTTAATCAAAAACGATGGCCAGGAGGGGTTATCGCTATCTTTATTAATCATAAGATTATTAATAGAGATATCTCTGTAGAGAATACCTGCCTTATGCAAGGATTCGTGTCCTTCGATGCACTCCTCCAGGGCGGTAAGCAGAGCCGAATGGGAACTCGCTTTATAGATAGGTTTTCCATAGTCTCGAAGAATAACACGCCGATATACCCGATTTGGCATTACACTGCTATTAGCCTTTATTAGAGATGCCGAACAGGATCGCTTGCTGGGGGGTAGAGGGCGCCAGTTTGGCTGGATGGTCGTTTCTTGCTAGCAGCGCTACTGTTGCGGCCTTTCCGTGAAGCCCCGGAAGCGATTATACTAGGCGGCGGCATCGAGCGTTCCGGCCGGTAGTTCGTAGCCCTCGTAATATCTAGTCCCCCTTAAACATTACCTCGAATATTATTATCCGTACCGTCTATCTGAACAGTCTGGTGGTGATAGTATCGAGCTATGCTAACGATACCTTTAGTAGTCACCTCGCTCAACAACTCGCCTTCCTCATTGCGCTCCGGATATTGCCATAAGTCTTTGATAACGAGTGGCGTTTATGGGTGTCCTTCGCGATGGGCTTTCCAGCAAGTCGTTGCCCGTCCAGCTATACAACGTGCGCGTTACATCACTTCGTCAATAATAAGGCGCTCTGTTAAACCATCACGCTCGATCTCGATAAATCGTTCGTTATTCGCCATCATGATTGTTGGATCAAACCCAAGCTCCTCCTCGTTTATCCAGAGAAATCCAAGAACCGTAAAGACAAACTGGAGCCCATCCTCGTTGATATCAAACTGTTCGGATGCAATTCCCCCAAGACGGTCAAACTCCCATATCCTCATGAGATCCACAAATGGTAAAGCCTAAGGCGAAGCGACGTGTATCTTGTGCAGCGAGCACCTCCCTCGCGTATGTCCTAAGGTCTAGCTACGCTTTTGATGCTTTATCAACGGACGGATTGCTTTTCAGCTCGCCCGGTACGAGGATTCGAGACCAGCGGCATCGAGAGTCTTTTCCAGCCTTTGGGTCATCTATGAAGCCGATGTCCAATTTGCGCTCCCCTGTAGAACCTTGAATTGGCTTATTGGGCTGCGCTAGTAGCCTTCATCGAGGAGTCGGGGTGGGCCTGCAGTACTCCGCAAACGTCGCCAGCTTTTCACAACAGCATCCGCCTTAGAGCCTTGCGCCAGTTGGAGGTTGCTCCTCCGTATTTCCACTTTGCCAACGATAGCTTATGGACCAGATCCTATCTCTCCTCAAAGGCAGATGGCCCTCCGCCGATATTAGAATTGCGGAACCGCTAACCCCGAAATCCTCCTCGCCCTTGATCCAAAAGCCTCCCCATGGCCGATCCATTCAGTCTCGCCGCGAGCATTATCGCAGTCATCCAAATATCCGGCAAAGTCATCAGCGTAGCCAACTCCCTCCTCGACTCTGTCCACGATGCCCCTCGCGATCTGCAAGTTATTTGCAACGACACATCCACCATCAAAAGCATCTTCGAGAGCTTCAACTTCCCAGGCGACCCTACAAAGATCCCGCCACACATACAAAACCTAGGAGGCCAGAATGGCCCGATTGAAGGATGCAAGCGCTGCATCTCCGCGCTGGAAAAGCTTATCAACGTCAACACCCAACCGACGGGCCAGGGTAAGCGGCGCAGAGTTCAGCAGGCCCTGACCTCTCTAGCATGGCCGCTCAAGAAAAAAAAGGCCCGGGAACTTTTGCACGAAATGTTACACACAGAAGTCCTGTGTCGCTACCGAGCATGCCGATTTTGGCAGGCAGGTGGGTGCAGTTTTTGGCACCCCTGAGCACTCGGACGAAGTGCTTGGCTTTGTATCTTCTTGAGTGGCAGAAGGTGCTCCTCCTGCAAAAGATACAAGCCGAGATCCACTTTTATTACAGGCTCGCACTTTGTTCTTCCTCGGATAACTTACTTGTACAATTGGATCCCAAAAAATTGGGCCTTGTATCTTTGGCCGGGGGGACACCTTCTGCCACTCACGGGGATAAATTTCCAGAATAGCGCACATCCGCAAACTAGGAGCTAGGACTGCTTGCGAATCTAGGAGACTGTTACGAAGGTAACAATAGAAGGGCAAATTCTGGTGTGGTTGTACTAATAGTAGAAATTTGTAACGTATTAGCATACGGGCATACCATTGCGCCACACAGACCAAAAGATCCGTTACAATCGGCACTTCATGCCGGTTGCAGCCCGTATCAGTATATATGAAGCCCTGTACTGGCGCGCCGGGCGC
>Ga0247774_1000659_pt1 | contig 17251 bp, 19 predicted proteins | sample UWRJL001104B6_FD_179933 | JGI IMG/M metagenome (GOLD analysis project Ga0247774, IMG submission 179933) | Plant litter microbial communities from Arlington Agricultural Research Station in Wisconsin, United States - UWRJ-L001-104B-6 | ecosystem: Environmental > Terrestrial > Plant litter >... | reverse complement strand
AAAAAAAAAGCTGCCATGAGCAGCGGAGAACCCGTGTTCTCCACTGCTGATGGCAGCTTTGCCGGTCGACCCGTTAGCGGATCGAGCGTGTTGTATCGAGCAAAACGCATGCCAGGAATACGGCGTGGGTGCCCGGCTCAGCGCGTGGCCCGAAAGCCTTCAGAATCCAGCGGCTTGCGTTTCGCGATATCGGCTCGGGGGTGACTGCACGGCGCTGATACCAGCGCGCCGCGGAGGTGCAGCGAGCTCAGAATGCGCCCCACGTTGGTTCAGTGCCAGCAGTCCTGCGGCGGCTCGACGCGGCCAGGCAGCGGCGACTATGCTCGCGGCCCCTCACCCCACGGCAAACCACGCGCGGCGAGTAGCTCATCCGCCCTCTCCTGATATTTCTCACGCTGTTCGCAAGCGCGCTGGTGCCGGCGTGGGCGCTCGATCGCGAGCGCACCCTCGGGCAGTTCCATCACACCGCATGGACGGTGCGCGACGGTGCGCCGACGGATGTCTGGGCCATCGCGCAGACCGCGGACGGCTGGATGTGGTTTGGCGCGCCGGACGGCCTGCACCGGTTCGACGGCGTGCGCTTCGAAAGCGTAGACCTGCAACCTGCCGACGTCTCCCAGCCGAAAGCGATCTCCACGCTGCTCGCCCTGGAGACCGGCGAGCTGTGGATCGGCTATGTGTACGGTGGCGCGAGCGTGCTCGCCAACGGCCACTTCACGCACTACTCGGCCAGAGACGGTGTTCCCGAAAATTCGGTGCTCTGCTTCGAGCAGGACGCGCAGGGCGGAATCTGGGCGACCACCAACAATGCGGTGATTCGTTTCGACGGTCACCGCTGGGAAAAGATCGGTCCCGAAAGAGGTCTCACCGCATCCCATCCCTATTGCGCGTTTCGCGATCGCTTCGACACACTCTGGATCTCTGCTGAAGACCAGCTCTACTCGCTGAAGCGGGGCGCCAGGAAATTCGCAGCCAGCGGCATTCGCACCCAGGACGTCACCGAGTTCCAGCAATCGCCGGACGGCCGCACGTGGTTTTCAGACAGCTCCGGCACGCGGCTGCTGCCGGACCAGGCAGGCGCACAACCGCGCCGTGCATGGACCAACGCTCGCTCCTCCTACGTTTCGCTCTTCGATCGGGACGGCGCATGGTGGACGCTCAGCGGTTCTGGAGGAGTGCGGCGAATTGGCCATCCCGAGCGGGCCACGCGATCGCCGCTGGCCGTCGAGCACGCCACCGATGCGTTCGTTCCCGACAACGGCCTCTCCGGCCCCGTGTCGAAAACCGTGATGGAAGACCGCGAAGGCAACGTGTGGATGAGCACGAGCTCCGGCATCGATCGCTTCCGGCAAACGAACGTCGTGCGGGCGCCGCTGGCAGCACGACTTCCGGCCGGCCATGGATTCGCACAGGACAACCAGGGCCAGACGTGGGTCGTCACGCTCAGCGGCCAGTTCAGCCACGACTACGACGGGCTGTGGACCGTAGTCGACGGCAACATGAAGCGAGCGAAAGTCGATGTCGGCCACACCACTGCCCTGCATCGTGCGAGCGACGGCGCGCTGTGGCTCGCGGGAATGCAAGGCTTCTGGCGCCAACAGGGCGACCGCTTCGTCAAGGCGATGGAGCTGCCCGACACCGCGCTCAACAACGAAGTGAACGACTTCGCTTTCGATGCGTCCGGCGCAGTGTGGGCGTCCATCGTGCGTGCGCGCGTATTTCGTTATCGCGACGGCCGCTGGGAACGCAACGGCGGACTTGCGAAGCTGCCGACCGAGCGCGCTTCGGCAGTGAGCTCAGATCCGGGCGGCGCCGTCTGGCTCGGTTATCGCAACATCGTCGCGCGCGTGCGGGGCGATGACGTCACGCTTCTGGGTGCTACCGAAGGCCTCGCGGTCGGCCAGGTCACCGCGATCAGCGTGAAGAATCACACGCTCGTCGCCGGCGAAAACGGGATCGCGCTGTGGGCAGCGGGCCGTTTTCACAACCTGACTACGCCCGATGTCGCGGCGAGCAGCAGCCTCACCGCTGTGCTGGAAGCCGCAGACGGCGATGTGTGGTGGATCGGCGCACGGGGTGCGGTTCAACTGCGCGCCACTGAAATTGCGCGCGCCGTGCGCACCGGCGACTTCAACGTGCCCATCAAGATCTACGACACCGAAGAGGGATTCCCCGGCGGCTCACGCCCGCTTCGACCGGCCCAGGTGCTGATCCAGGACGACAACGGCCGCCTGTGGTTCGACGGCAGTGACGGCCTGGGCTGGCTCGATCCTGCCCGGATTCAGCGCAACGAGGTCGCGCCGACGGCGATGATCCGCTCATTGCAGGCGGACCAGCGCAACTTTCCCATCGGCGCCGACACTCGCCTGCCGCCTCGTCCGCACACGCTGCAGATCGACTACACAGCATTGAGCTTCACGCAGCCCGAGCGCATTCGGTTTCGCTATCGCCTGCAGGGCTTCGACAAGGACTGGCAGGACGCGGGCACGCGCCGACAAGCGTTCTATACGAACCTTCCGCCCACAAGTTACGTGTTCGAAATGGTCGCGGCCAATGAAGACGGCGTGTGGAGCGCGAAACCCGCGTCGATCCGATTCGCCGTTGCGCCGGCTTTCTTTCAGACGCGCCTGTTCCAGCTGGCGTGCGTACTGATTGCCCTGGCGCTGGTGTGGCTCATCTATCACCTGCGATTGCGCCAGCAGACCGCGCGACTTCGTGCAGGCATGGAAGCGCGCCAACAGGAACGCGAACGCATCGCGCGCGACCTGCACGACACGCTGCTCCAGAGCACGCAGGGATTGATCCTCAGTTTTCAAAGCGTCGCGCGACAGCTGTCGAGTGACAGCCCTGTGCGCAAGCGCCTCGAGCGCTCGCTGGAAATCGCGGACCAGACGCTCACCGAAGGCCGCGATCGTGTGAAGGGCCTGCGCACGCGCGACGACTTGGCGGACGCGTTGGCGCAGGTCGTGATGCTCGCCGGCGCAAATGGCGATTCGAACAGCGATGCGCCCGACTCCCCGGTCACGCGCCTGCATGTGAAGGGAACGGCGCGTCCGCTACGGCCGACTGCTGCAGACGAAATCGTGCTGATCCTGCGCGAAGCGCTGCTCAACGCGATTCGGCATTCGCAAGCCGGCGAGATCGTCGTTGAAATCGACTATCGGCCGGCCGCGCTCCACGCGAGCGTTCGTGACGACGGCACGGGCATCGAGGCCCCGGTGTTGCAGGCGGGCATGAAGCCGGGACACTGGGGATTACAGGGAATGCACGAGCGGGCGAGGCAACTGGGCGGCAGCCTGCAGGTCATCAGCGACCCGAGATCGGGCACGTGCATCGAATTGACGGTGCCGTACTGAACAATAATTCATAGGGACTGACCGCACACCTGCCAGCGGTCACAGTTGGGCCCGCGCCTGACGCCTAGAATCCCGGCCCATGAGCGGCATATCTTCTGTTGGCGGTGTCGGCCCCGGCGTCATTCAAAGCGCGACGACGATGATCAATCGCGCGCAGGCGGGCGCGACCCGTGACGCAGCCACGGTGGCGTCATCTGCGATGGGGGATGGTGGGGCGGATCTTCTCGGCGCGCTCGTGGATGCGCGTCAGCAGGCGCTCTACACGCAGGCGGGCGCCAAAATGATTTCAGCTGCCAACGAAATGATGGGCTCGCTGCTCGATATCCGGGCCTGACCGGGCGCCAGAACCGCCTGGCTCACGTTTGGGGACCGGTAGAAATGCGCCAGTCCCAGACAATTTTCCCTGCCAATTTTCCCTGGCAACTCTTCTGGCCAACTCTTCTGGCCAATTTTTCTGGCGTCCTTTTCAGGCCGCCAGCGCACCGTTCCGCTGCGCCCAGACGCGACCCTTTTCGCCCAGCGTCCAGAACGCTTCCACCGAACGCGCAGCTCCCTTGATGAGCTGGGTCGGAGCGATGTAGCCCTGGTCCATGAGCCACTCGCAGGCGGCACGCGCCTCGTTGGTCAGGAGTCCCAGAGCGTTCTGCAGCTCCGCCCAGCGCAGCGGCCGGGGTGCGGATCCGAGCACTCTCAGGATGCGCTCACGAGCGGCAACGGGAGATACGGTGACACTATCAACGGCGGCGTTCGGTTCCAAAGTGGTTACTCCGGAGGCGGTGGGCTCAGCGAATCGAAAGTCCGAAAAGAGAAAGCAGGAATCGTGCCCCGCGGCAGGGACCTCGTCGCCTGACGGTGCGTTCTAGTGCCAGGAGCCCTGCGGCTCAGCACCGATCGTTTGGGAGCACGGCACATGTCAGAACAGACCGGAAATTTATCTACTGCGGAACGCATTCTGTCGGGCGCAATCGGCTCGGCACTCACACTGATATCCCTGCAACGCGGAAGGCCGCTGTTGCGTATCGCCGCAGGAATTGCAGGCTCGGCGCTGCTCACGCGCGCAGCGGCCGGCCACTGCGGCGCCAAATCTGCGCTGCTCGGCCACTCGACACTGAGCGAAGGAATCCGCGACCAGGTCAACCATCTCACGCGTCGCTCGGGGCGACTGCGCGATGGCCTGCCCGGTTCGCCGGTGCATGCCCAGAAATCGCAGGCAGTGGATCATTCGATCGAAGAGTCTTTTCCGGCGAGCGATCCGCCGGGCTCGCATCTTCCGGATGAGCCGCCCGCCAATGCGGAAGCGAAGTGGGCTGCGGCACGTGCCGCGGGTCGGGTGAGGTAGCTCGATTCGCGTGACGCGATTTTCGTGGGGGCGTGTCGTTTCGGCACGAACCCCGCGATAATTGCGCCATGAAAATCGTCACGTACAACATCAACGGTATCGGCGCGCGTCTTCCCAACCTGCTCCGCTGGCTCAATGAAAAGCAGCCCGACGTGGTGGGCCTGCAGGAATTGAAGGCGCCCCAGGGGAAGTTTCCGGAAGCGGCGATTCGCGATGCGGGCTACGGCGTGATCTGGCACGGCCAGAAGAGCTGGAATGGCGTCGCCATTCTCACGCGAGGCATGGAGCCCATCGAAGTCCGGCGCGTGCTGCCCGGAGATCCGGAAGACCTGCACAGCCGCTACATCGAAGCCGACGTCAAAGGCGTGCGCTTCGGCTGCCTGTATCTACCCAATGGCAACCCGGCGCCGGGTCCCAAGTTCGACTACAAACTGCGCTGGCTCGAGCGTCTCATCGTGCACGGCGCGGAGCTGTTCGGCAGCCCTTTTCCCGTCGTGCTCGGCGGCGACTACAACGTGATCCCGACCGGCAAAGATGTCTACAAGCCGGAACGTTGGACCGAAGACGCGCTGTTCCGCGTGGAAACGCGCGAGGCATTCGGGCGCCTCATGCAACAGGGGTGGGTAGATGCGCTGCGCACGAAGCATCCCGACGAAACGATCTATACGTACTGGGATTTCTTTCGCGAGGCGTATGCGCGGAATGCGGGCCTGCGCATCGATCACTTGCTGTTGAACCAGGCGGCGGCGAGCAGACTGGTAGCGTCAGAGGTGGATCGGGATGTGCGGGGGTGGGAGAAGCCCAGCGATCATGCGCCAACGTGGATTGAGCTGGCGGATCAATAGGAAAACCGGGGCTCAGTTCGACGCCACCATCGCCTGCGTTGCCTTCGCCCACGCGACTGCCTCGAGATACACATTCTGGACTGCCTCGACCTGAACTCCCTCGAAGGCGCCTTCGGTCCATTCGCCGCGCTCGAACGCAATCACTTCGCGTAACAACTTGCCGAGCTCGCCGTCCTGCGTGGTCAGCGCCTTCACCACGGGAGGTGCCAACGGCAGCACGCGAAGCAGCTCCGTCATGGAAAGGCCCGTGAGCGCGTCGAGTGTCGAGAACAGCCCCGTGATGAACAGCGGCGGCGTTTCGCGGAAACCGCGCAGGCGACCGAGCAGCTCGCACATGCGAGCGCGGGTCATCGCGTCGATGAACACGCTGGGCGGACGATCTTCCAGGCCCTGGAGCGCGATGAGCGCGCACAGCTGGCGCAACTTCTCGAAGCCCAGGATCACGATGGCCTGGCGAATCGAATCGATCTCGCGGGTGAAGTTGTAGTAGCTCGAGTTGATGCAGCGGAGCACGCGATAGGACAGCGAGATGTCCTGCGAGATCATCTGCTCCACTTCGTTGATCGAGGTGTCGTCGCTCTGGAGGATGGCGACGAGCCGCAGCGTGCCGAGCCGGCTCGAGGGCACGGGCTTCGCGCTGAACGTTTTCGGGTGCTGCAGGAAATAGCCCTGGAACGAATCGAATCCCAGCTCGACACAGCGGTCGAACTCTGCCGCGGTTTCGACGCGCTCGGCGACGAGCGTCACCTTGCGTCGCTTCAGCAGGCCGACGAGCTTCGCAAGGTCCGCCGGCTGGTACTGGGAGATGTCGAGCTTGATCATGTCCGCGAACGGCAGCAGCGCGGTGTCGCTCGTGGTCGGCACGAAATCATCGAGCGCGATGCGGTGGCCGCGCTCGCGCATGGCCTTGATGCCAGCAACGACGCCCGGCGTGCATCTCACGTCTTCGAGCACTTCGATCACGACACGCTGCGGATGAACCGGCAGCGGCGAAGCCTTGATCAGCAGCTCCTGCGGATAGTTGATGTGCACGGGCAGATCGTCGGCGAGCCGATCGAGGCCGATCTCCAGCACGGAATTCGTGATGACCTGCAGGGTGGCCTTGTTGCCGTCGATGACCTCGGCCTTGGACGCCTTCTCGGAACGCCGATACAGCAGCTCGTATGAAGTGACCGTCTTCGCGCGGTCGTACAACGCCTGGCGAGCAACCAGCAGTAGCGCGGCGTCGCCTGCGGCAGGCTTTGCATCGGCATCCGCCTCTATCTTCAAGGCCGCAGCAGTGTTCTCGGCAGTCATCTTCCACTCCCCACTGGAAGACGAATTATCGAGAGGACACGCACTCCACCCGTGAGCAATGCAGCAACCTTCAGCACTGCAAAGCGGACCACGGTCACAGTCCTCACACGGTGCGCTGGAGCTTGACCATTCGCGTTGCGAATTCGCATCGGAAGTTCACGCAGCCCCGTGATTTCCCGGTCCCGCGCGACTTAACAATGTGCCAGTTGCGTTAGCACCCGGTCGCACCGGCTGTGCAACGCGCTGGAGTCGGGCTGGTCGTGGACACAGTGCAACCGCTGTTGAAACAGCGGTAATGCACGATGATCGCGGCGACGTCTGGCCGCGAAGGCGGGACTACGAAATGTATTGAGCGGTGATCTCGAAGACGACGTGCAGATCGCACGGCCGCGCCGACAATCCATCTCGCGATCGATGACCAGAGCACTTGAGGGTGCCGCTGGAGTTGGACTCCGTCGCCCCGAGCGCGGTCAATGCCGCGTGCTGCAGGTCATAGACTCCATCGCAGTCGCCATAGGGGCACGCGTAGATGAAGTGCGCCTTGGCCGGCGGATACAACGAGAACATCTGAGGAGCGAGCGCAGGTTGGGAGTCAGCGTGGAACTTGAGTTCCACGCTGACTGACGCCGCGTTCGGATGAGCGTCGCGCAAGGTGCCGGCAGCCGCACGCTGTTTGCGAAGCTCGTCCTTCCGGTCCCAGGGGGCCGGAGCTTTTTTATTCCGCGACAGACGCATCAGATCTCAATAACGACGCGGTCCGCGGCTCGCACCGCCACCACCACCGCCGCCGCCCGTGCGCGCCTGCGCCTCGTTGATCTTCAGCGAACGGCCGGAGAAGTCCGTTCCGTTCAGCGCCTGCATCGCACGCGATGCGTCGGCATTCGACATCTCGACGAAACCAAAACCGCGGGGGCGGCCAGTTTCGCGATCGGTGATCAGCGACAGGCTCTCTACGGTGCCGTGGGGGGCGAACAGCGCACGCACCGAATCTTCGGTCGCGTCAAAAGGCAGATTTCCAACGTAAAGCTTGGTCACTTCAGGTACTCGCAATAAAGAATAGAAAGTGGCGAGCCTGCTTCAAGTGGGGCCCGCCTCCGGGATGCGTAGATTTCTGAGGTGGCGGTCTTTGGTCGGAAGAACGCGCGGGACAGCGCTGGACCAAGGGCAGACAAGGCGAAATTTACGAGCCGCGGGAACTATACCTCAGTCCGCCCCTTGACGTTCAGATTTCCGCGGCAAAGGTCAAGCGCTGGCACGGGTCGACGCAGGACCCCGTACCGATGAAACTCCGTTCTACAGCGACTTTTCCTGTGTTTTCGCAGGTGCCAGCGACGCGCGCGCGCGCTGCTCGTCGAGAACATCAGACAACTTCAGACCAGTGCTGCTCGCGACCACCGACAGAATCATGTGCTGCGGATCGGCCGGCAAGCGCAGGCCATGCAGCTTCTCCCAGGTACGAATGCGGTCCTGCGGCGAATTCTGTTCCGACTTCTGCTCAGCGAGCGCGACCCGTCGCACTTCTGCGCGCTCGAGCTGTTCGACAGCGAGCCGCTCCGCGTAGGTCTTGGTGCTATCGATGGCGCTGTGGCGAGACGTCGTAGTGTCGTGCGTGAACAGCCAGGGACTCGAATTCATGTGGGCGCTCCCGCTCATCAGCAGGCAGTGTGCACCTTCCTCTCGGGCACCGCCACCAAAATCCGGCCACGAATGCACGCCAGGCACGCCGCCTGCGACAGCGCGCGCATCGACGCGAGGGGAATCCGAATGACACGTCATCATTTCATGGCCGGGCTGCTGGTCAGCGCCGCGTTTTGTGCGTCTTCGACGGCACATGCGGCCGGCTTTTCGCTGCTCGAACAGACCGGCAGCGGCATTGGTTACGCGTACGCTGGCGCTGCGGCTTCCGCAGACGATGCGAGCGCGATGTTCTTCAATCCCGCGGCGCTGTCGCTGCTGGATTCGCCGCAGACTGCGATCGCCGCTCACGCGATCAATCTGAAAACGAAATTTCGCGATGGCGGTTCGACGTTGCCCCTTGCAGGTCTCGGCGCGCTGCCGCCTGGCGCGACACGTGACGACGCAGGCGATCTGATTCCGCTCGCCAATGCCTATCTCGCCTGGCCGCTGAACGATCGGCTGGCGCTGGGATTTGCGATCAACACACCGTTCGGCCTCAAGACCGAATACGAGGATCCGTGGGTCGGTCGCTTCCAGGGGATCCGCAGCGAATTGACCACGATCAACGCGAACCCCGCACTCTCTTACAAGCTGAGCGACAGCGTAGCCATCGGCGCCGGAGTGAATTACCAGCACGCCCACGCCGAGCTGACGAACGCAGTGATGCTTGGACCCGCCACCGAAGGTCGCGCCGGTATCGACGTGGACGACGAAGCCTGGGGCTGGAACGTCGGCGCGATCTTCACGCTGCCGAGCGCGACGCGCATCGGCGTGAGCTATCGGTCGGACATGAGCTTCTCGCTCGACGGCGATACCACCGTCACGACGCTCACGGGCTTGCCCGTTGCGGCAGCGAGCGGGCCGACCCGCGTCGACATCACGTTTCCCGACTCAGCGAGTCTCAGCGTTGCGCAGCCGGTGAGCGAAGCACTCGAGATTCGTGCCGATGTGAGCCGCATGAAATGGAGCAAGGTCGGCACGGTACTCGCGGTGAACACCGCTACCGGCACGCCGCGCGACGTTCTGCACTTCGGCTTCAAAGACACGACGCGCGTTGCGCTGGGGCTGGACTACAAACACAGCGATCGCTGGAGTTTCCGCGCAGGCACCGCATGGGACGAAAGCCCTGTCGAAGATGACGTTCGCACGGTGCGCCTGCCCGATGCAGACCGTTACTGGATAACCGCCGGCGCGCGCTGGAAGCCCACGGACAATCTGCTCGTCGACGCGGCCTACGCCCACCTGTTCGTGAAGGACGCCGACATCGCGCTCACGCGGGCGCAAGCGAATGCGCCCGCTTCGTTCTCGAGCACCGTGCTGGGCAGCTACGACAACGCGGTGGATATCGTGAGCGTGCAGCTCACATGGGCCTTCCGCTGAAACGGAATGCCCATGGCGCTCACCAACCGGACTCCATCTGATAGGGCACCGAGGTCAGCACGGCCTCGATCTGCCGGATCTGTCCGTCCATCACCTTGAACACCTCGGCGATGTAGAACGAGAACGGCTGCCGGAACATCGGAGCGACGTCCACCATCTTGTGATCCAGCGTGCGCGACATCTGCGTCGGCGTGCCGTTGTGATCGAAGTAGCCCCAGCCGAACGCGAGCCCCTTCGTGCGATCCACGACTTCGAAGCGGCGCTCGCGGATGTCGGTGACGATGACCGAGAAGCCCGTGTCGAACTGGTCCTTGCAGCCCATGAACTGCATCGAGTCTTTCGGCGCGTCCGGATTGTTCGCCATGATCGAGCCATTCTCGCGCCGCTGACACTGCGGCGAGAACGGCACATCGCGCGAGCTCTCACCGGTATCGAGACCCGTGAAATACGTGTTGCTGATACGCGCGAGCTCCGCACGGCTCATGCGCTGTTTTTCCGGAATCACCTGCGCCATCAGCGGATGAGGCTCGGTGAAGCCCTTGGCGCCACCGGGCCCGCCCGCAGGCGCGGAACCTGCACTGATGGAGCGGGCAACGAGCGTTTCGATCTGCGAAACCTTGCGGTCCGGCTCCACCTTCAAGCGCACGGCATACCAGTTGTTGTTGCCGTTCTCGCTGATGCGGCCGAGCAAGGCCACCTGGCCCGCTTCCTCATCCACGAGATCGAGCCGATAAGTCGGCGTGGCCGCGGCGGTCTGCCAGAGCCCGTCTCCCAGTGCGAGGCGCACCCCGTTCTCCGTGTATTTCACGTTGCGCGTCGTGGGCAAGCCGGAAGCGTCGTGCTTCAGCAGTGCCTGCAGGTAGGTTTCCAGCACACCTGCGAGACAGGTGCGATCGTGGCTGCAATCGGAATCGGCTGCCTGTGCGACGCCTGCACCCAGCACCAATACCGTCGCCACCGCGGTAACGAGTCGTTTCACGAGCCCCCCTCCCGAACATCTGCGGAATGCTTATGGGGCCTATGTTCCCTGCCGGAATGGCGGGGAACAACCGACGCATCACTCACAGTCCATTACTGAGGGTGCGCTTCACGAGATCCACCAGCGTCGACGCGCGGAACGGCTTGCGCAGGAATGCGGAATACGCCGTCGTGCTCTCGCGCAGCACGCTTTCCGAGACGGCGCTCATGAAAATCACCGGCAGGTTCCCGGTGCGCGGCTCGGCGCGCATCTGCTCGACCATTGCCACGCCGCTCATCAACGGCATCATGTAGTCGACGAGCACGATGTCGGGATGGTGCTCGTCGATCTGCTCGAGACCATGCCGGCCGTTGGCGGCGACGACGACGCGATAGCCCTCGTCTTCGAGCGCAGCGACGAGGACTTCGACCACGCCGAATTCATCGTCTACGACGAGTACGGTCTGCACGTCAGCCCACCGGGAGCGAAGGACTCGTCGAACCGCTGAGCATCCCGTGAAGGCCAGCGATCTGTTCGCCGATGGTCACGCCGGTGCGGCTGATGCGCACTTCGCGCAGCCGCGGGTCGAAGTCGTTGTCACGCACTTTCAGCACCGAAATCATCCGCGACAACATCGCATCGTGCTCGACGTAGCGCAGCACCACGAGGTTATCCACGAGCGCCGAGATTCCGTCCACCGGCATGCGCAGTGTGCCTCCCACGAGATCGCGCGACTCGCCAGTGTAGATCGACGTGACACCGCGCGCCCGCAACTCGTTCGACAGGCACGAGAAGAACCGGCTGATGCGCTCGGGATACAGCGCCGAAGCGGTGAAGGCATTGAGCCCGTCGACGACGAGCCGCCTGACGTTGCGAGCCTGCACGGCGTCGAGCACCTGATGGGCGATCTCGTCGATGATCCGCTCTCCCTGCGGCTCCCAGATCACTTCCACGGCCTTGTCTTCGATGAGCTTCTGCAGCGGCAGCCCGATGCCGCCTGCCTTCTCGATGAGACGCTCCGCGGATTCGAAGAAGCTCAGGTACAAGCCGGGCTCCGCGCTCGAGGACGCGCAGATGAATTCCATGCCAAACGTGGTCTTGCCCGTGCCGCTCGCACCGAAAATCACGGTGCTGGAAGCCTGGCTGAAACCCCCGCCCAGCATCGTGTCGAATTCCGGAACGCCCGAGGTGAGACACGCCTTGCGCGGATCTTCCTTGCGGCTGGCCCTGGCGTATTCGGCTTCGAAGCGCGGCCACAGGACGATGCCGCGATCCGAAATCCGGAACGGGTGACGGCCTGCGAGGAAATCGCTGCCCCGAAACTTGCGCACGCGCAGGGCGCGCTCGGTCCGCTGCGAGAACAGCTGATCTTCGAGCTCGATGAGGCCATCCACCATCGTGTGCTCGGCGTTCACGATCTGCTTCAGGCCGCTCGTGAGCAGCAGCACCGTGCAACCGTTGGCGGCCGCGTGACTCTGGATCTCGTGGATGAACTTCTTGAATTCGCGATCGCTCTTCGCGGTTTCTTCCGCGGCCACGAGCCCGTCGAGCACCAGCAGGGTGGCCTTCTGCCCCTTGACCTCACGACGGAGCAGATCGACGACGCCGCTGAGCCCCTCCTCTTCCAGCATCCGGAACGCGCTCACGTAGTACAGCGACTTCGGGATCACTTCTTCGCGAAAGAACGCCATCGAATGCAGGTGCTGGAGCATTCTCGAATGGGACTCCGCGAGCAGCGTCACGTAGACCGCGCGTCCACCGGTGGTCACGTGATGGAAGCACAGCTGATTCGCGAGAATCGTCTTGCCCGCACCCGGCGTGCCCTGGAGCATGTACACGCCACCGCGCAGCAGCCCACCGCGCAGGATCACGTCGAGGCCCGAGACCCCTGTCGGCAAATGCTCGAGCGCCAACTCATCGCCTGCCGTCATATCGGTCAACCTTCGGGTTTGGTTTCGAGCGGCAGCCACACGGTGAAGGTGGATCCCTTACCGACTGCGCTCGCCAGAGAAATCGTACCCTGATGCGCTTCGACGAGTCGACGCACGAGCCACAGGCCGAGCCCGAAGCCCTCGCGGCGCCGCTGTCCGCTCAGCACCTGCTCGAAACGCTCGAAGATGCGCGGCTGGTCGGCCGGTGCCACGCCGATGCCGCGATCGATCACTTCGAGGCGCACGCCTTCCGGCACTTCGGTGCGCGAGAGCACGATCGCGACGGGCGCGCCGGCGCCGTACTTGATGGCGTTCGACACCAGGTTCGAAATGACCTGTTCCATGGCGAGCCGGTCCCACTGGCCCCGGCAGTCGCCGGTCGCGCGCACGTCGATCGCGTCGACCCGATGAAACACGGCTTCGGGCAGATAGGAGTCCACGATCTCGCGCGTGACCTCGGCGAGATCGAACGATTCGACATTCAGGGTACTGCGATGAGCATGGATGCGCGCGGCTTCGAGCAGCAGGCTCGCGCGCTTGATGAAGCGATCCATGATCGAACGGGTGCGCTCGAGTCGCTGCACGAGGTCGGCCTGTCCGTGCTTGCGAGCCACAGCGACAGATGCGGAGATCTGCAACAGCAGCGCATGCATGGGATTGCGCAACTCGTGAGCCGTAACGGCGAGCAGCTCGTCCCGGGCACGAACGGCCCCTTCGAGCTCACCGATACGATCGAGTAACAGTTGCTCGCGTGCGCGTTCCGCCGATCCCGGCGAGCGCGGATCAAAATCTCCCATGTACGGGACTATAGCGCGCTGCGCCGAGCGGTCGGGCTTTGAATAGCGCCGCTTCAGCTAGCGATATCGATACAACTGCGCGCCCCGCGGCCGCACGCTCAAAAATGCAGTACGTGCGCCGTGACGGCTATCAATGCGGAGATGACGACGATCGCAACGGCAAGCGTGACGCCCATGTATGGCAGCAGGCTGCTGACGAAGTCGGCCGTCTCGTCTTCCGCCGCACCGACGGGGCTTTCGTCTACCTGGGTCGAGAATGACTGATCCGCTCGAGCATTCATGGAGGCAACCAATGAGGAGATGCGGCCTCGGGTTCGCAAGAAGAGTGCCTGCAGCGCAGGTATGGCACCATTGAACGATCGTATCGGCCGGAGCTGAAGCATGACGGAGAGCCCGCGTGGCGAGCTCGCACCCGAACGGGCGCTGCGCGAGAGTGAGGAACGGTTTCGTGCACTGGTGACGGCGAGCTCGGACGTCGTTTACCGCATGAATGCGGACTGGACCGAGATGCGCCATCTGGATGGCCGCGAGTTCATCGCCCATACAACCGAGCCGAGCGGTTCGTGGCTGAGCAAATACATCCATCCGGACGATCAGCAGCGGGTGCTGGACGCGATTCGCACAGCCGTGCGCTCCCGGACGCTGTTCGAGCTCGAGCATCGTGTCCTGCGCGTGGATGGCAGCTTCGGCTGGACGCACTCGCGTGCCGTGCCGCTCTTCGACGCCCAGGGCGCAGTCGTCGAATGGCTCGGAATGGCCAGCGACGTGACGGCACGCAAGAACGCGGAGCTGCAGCTGCTTCAGCAACGCCGGCTCTACGAAGCCATTCTCACCAACACGCCCGATCTCGCGTACGTCTGGAATCTCGAGCATCGCTTCATCTACGCGAACGAAGGCCTGCTGAAAATGTGGGGCAAGACGTGGGATGAAGCCATCGGCCGTCACTGCCTCGAGCTGGGATACGAGCCCTGGCACGCAGCCATGCACGATCGCGAGATCGACCATATCGTCGCGACCAGACAGCACGTGCGCGGCGAAGTGCCGTTCACCGGCCCGCTGGGTCGACGCGTTTACGACTATCTGCTGGTGCCGGTGATCGGCGCGAGCGGCGAAGTGGAAGCAGTGGCCGGCACCACGCGCGATGTGACAGACCGCCAGCAACTCGAGGCTTCACTGCGACAGGCAGATCGTCGCAAGGACGAATTCCTCGCAACGCTCGCACACGAGCTGCGCAACCCGCTCGCGCCGATTCGCACGGCCGTACATCTCATGAAGCTCGTGGAGCTGCAGGACTCGCGCCTGCGCAGCGCTCGCGACATCATCGACCGGCAGGTCACGCACATGGTGCGGCTCGTCGACGACCTGATGGAAGTCTCGCGGATCACGCTCGGCCGCGTGAATCTGCGACACGAGACGATCAGCCTGCGATCCGTGCTGAAAGATGCGACGGAGTCGGCGAACCCCGTGATCGAGAGCGGTGGGCACCGGCTGGTGACCCATCTTCCCGAAGAGGATGTGATGATCGAAGGCGACGGCACCAGGCTGTCGCAGGTCTTTCAGAACCTGCTCGACAACGCCGCGAAATACACCCCGAAAGGTGGCGAAATCACCTTGTCAGCCACCGTTGACGCAGGCGAGATCGAAGTGTCCGTGCGCGACACCGGCGTGGGAATCGCGCGCGACCTGCAGGCGAGGGTGTTCGATCTGTTCGCGCGCGTGCATGCCGAAAACGAGATCAAGACGAGCGGCCTCGGCATCGGGCTTGCGCTCGCGAAGCAGCTCATCGAGCTGCATGGCGGACGAATCGAGGTGCGCAGCGAAGGCGCGGGCAAGGGCAGCGAGTTCATCGTGCAGCTGCCGTTGCGGTGAACGGCGCTACGCGGCGGGCTTACAGAAAATTGTTCGGCCAGATCATCGTGCGCCACATGTGGGCGGACGGCGAGCCGTCGAAGCCGAGGCCTTCGCGCGGCTCCTTGAAGTGGCGGCCGATGATGTCGGTGAATTCGTTGGGGTCGACATTCCAGTTGTCCTGGAACGCATAGACGTCATAGATCGTGATGAGCCGCGACGTCATGTACCAGCGATGGTTGCGCGCGTCCTGGTGGGCCTTCTGGATGTATTCGGGCGGCTCGTAGTCCGGCCCGAAGAAAGAGTTGTACGCGTCGGGATACTTGAAGCCGACCGACTCGTCCGCGAAGTAGCGCAGGGCCTGGTGGTTCTGCACGGCCCAAGCGACTTCTTCCGACACATACGGCGCGACGAGCTGCGCGCTCCAGTAACCGTGATCGGTGCGCAGGAGCGCGCCGTTCGAAATGTCGTGCAACAGGCAGGCGATGACGACCTTTTCTTCCTGGCCTGCGTCGAGCGCGGTCTTGGCGCTCTGGAGCAGGTGCTTGAAGGCGATGTCCGAGAATCGCAGATGGAAAAAATCCAGCAGCTTCGGCGCCTTCGGCATGCGCGGCAGCGCCGGGTTGTCGCCCATCATGAAGACGTGACCGGAATCCATGCGCCGGAGCAGCTGTTTCTCCGGGTTCACCGCGCCGTTGCCGAGCAGCGCAACCGGCTGCGGCATGATCATTCGCTCGCGGCCGGCCTGCGGAAAGGTCTCGTCATCGTCCGAAGCCGGAACGGCCTGGGCTGGGTCACGCGGGATCGCACTCATCGCTGGTTTTCCTCGGAATCAGGGAGCCAGATTACACGAGAAAGCCCGTTTTCCGTCCGTCGAAGGCCGGTCTGCCCGCTGTGGGGAAAGCTGCCTGCGCAGAGCCCCGGCAGCGAGCTATACCCGCTGAGCGCCCGCGAGTTTGCCCAGGTCGCGATCGAAGGTGCCCAGCGGCAGGTGGCCGCTCTTCCGCGCGATCTCGAGGATCAGATGGTCTGAAAAGCTCACGCCAGACCGCTGCCGGAAACCGGCCAGCGCATTCTCGACAACGCCGGCTTCCTGGACCGTCAGATGCTCATGGTTCAGGAGCATTTCCACCGCAACGGCAACCAGCTGCGGATGCAGGTCGTAGACTGACTCGAGCACCCCGCACGTTTCCGCCAGCACGAGGTGGGACACCCACGCGCCCTTCGCAATGAAAGCCTCGGCAGCCTCCACCTGCTTGCGATCATCGCGCACGATGAGGCGCACGAGCACATTCGTATCAACGGCTCGCATGCTTCTTTCGCAGGTGCTTGCGGATGCCTTCCTTCAACTCGTCGGTGCTCCGGGGTTTCAGGGATGCGTCCTTGAAAAGCGCGGCGTTGATGTCCAGCGAGGAATAACGGCCCGCGCGTCGTACCACGAACTCGTTGTCGCGCTCGTCCCACTCCAGCACGGAGCCCGGACCGACGCCGAGTTTCTTACGGACTTCGGAGGGGACGGATATCTGCCCCTGTGCGGTCAACTTTGACAGTGCGATGGCCATGGGAGGCACATTACCGGGGTAATGAACCGGCGTCAACCGCACCAGGCTCGGGACTCGACGTGACCGCTCACGGCGATGGGCGAGCCGCAGGCTTCACGCCGACTGCCTTCCCGGACGAACGCTTGGACCACGATGAGACAACCGCCTCGTCGATCTTCGGATCGCGCCCAGGCCGGGCGCGAGAGAACTGGACCCAGGACTCGACCACGAACTGAAAGCGCGGAGCGATGTGGCTAACACGCGGCGCATAGGCCGCGAAGCG
>Ga0247774_1000658_pt1 | contig 17269 bp, 15 predicted proteins | sample UWRJL001104B6_FD_179933 | JGI IMG/M metagenome (GOLD analysis project Ga0247774, IMG submission 179933) | Plant litter microbial communities from Arlington Agricultural Research Station in Wisconsin, United States - UWRJ-L001-104B-6 | ecosystem: Environmental > Terrestrial > Plant litter >... | reverse complement strand
TTTTTTGGCCCTGCACTTCCTGAAAATTCTATTTGTAGCTTGCAGCCTTGCACAAGGAAGCAGCCGCCTCTCATGTTATCGCCGTATCAGAAGCTGGATCTTTGCGGCTGGTATGGTTAACCGATTTCGGCCTTGGGATCAAGGTAAGCCACGCCCTTCCAACTACAACTGGTCATTGGCGCCACCAGCCTACCTCGGCTGTACTGTCTCGATCCCAATAAAATGCGAGCTTGACTTGGCAGCTGACCACAGCAGACCACAGTGGCTGCTTGTCCAAGCGCCGGAATGCTACTCGGTCGATCGATAACCTTGGTGGATGTCACATGCACGCAGCTGGATGTACCTACCCGCACTTGGCGTCAGTGGAATCCAGGCCGTCGACACGACGTAACCAGAGAGTGGCAGTTTTGTTACGAGCTTCCTTGCAGTCAATCTGTCAGTGTGGCACGGGTAGCGCTGCTAAGCAGCCCGGAAAGGCTGCCTAGGGCCGTCACATTGCTACCATTTCATCGACTTACGTAGCCGTGGACGATGGTCGCCTCCACAGCTCTTTTAGCCCAGGCCCGGCCGTTTGGGTTCCCCCGTTCGCCTTTTGACGCCGTTAGCTCGAGCAATCGCGAGGCAATAGGTAGTTTAGATACTTGCACCACATGGGAAGGCCGCGCCGTTAGGGGCTTAGACTACACATTGATCTGCTTTTGGAAGGGCCTAGGTACTTAGTGCTGCAGCCTCGGATCACCTTCCCTGTTAGCGCGGAACTGGGAATGCTTCCCATTGGAACGAAGTGAGCTGTCTTCCTTGTCCCTGCGACGAAATTTCAGCGTTCAAGCCACCTGGAAAGAGACGTTTCTTAGCGTACAAATCGGCCCCGTGTCACAACATTTCCAGCATTCGAAATAGTCTCAGTTTTCTGCTGGTTAATATTTTCATCGCAGCGATAATGGCATGGCATAAGGTCTCCAGCACCGAAATGTCTCTACGAGTCAACTTGGCGACATAGAGGTGTTAGGGCTAGAGGTCCAAGGCCAAGACCACGGCAAGCTAGACCCCTAGTTCCCTACGCGTCACTCCCCGATTGAGTGTGGCCAACTCCGACGGGTCGCCGCTGTTTATTTGTGGCGTTCTTGGCGCCGGTAGTCTTGCTAGTAGGATAGTACCTAAAAAATCGCTACCAGTATATACTAGCCAGGAGCATGATATTAGTGAGGGCTGGTTGGCTCCCAGGTGGTCGGTTCTGACTCGGGCTGAAACCCGACTTGAGAACTGAGTCGAGGTTTTTAGTCCGTCCTATGCATGGAATCTCTACTATATTTCTTGCGGCCAAGATCAATTGGATTTCTCGCATCGTCTCCATGCCAGTCCCTTTTCTTATCGGGACGATAATATATTTTTCTATTATGATTCTCCCGAAGCGAGCGGCCAACACAACGGACTCCGGCGGGACCGATGAGTCAACTGGTGATTTGCTCTTAGGCGTTCTGTGGAGTCTGGCTGGACTCTCGACCATCGTCCTGACCTTGAGGTTGTACACGGCGGCTTTTATCCTCCGACGTATCAGGCTACATGACTATCTTATGGTCATGGCACTTGTAGGTTGCTCGGCCATCTTTGCAACGGGATGGGCCACCTTCAGTTCTGACCTCCCATCCAAATAGATCTGCGTTATAATTCAGTCCGCATTTCTTACTGAGTCCGTCCGTTGGGGATTGGGTAAGCATGGAGCCTATCTTAGCAATGCCGAGGTAGTCCAGGCGATGAAAGCTGTTACCCTCTGCCAAGGCTGGGGCATAGCCAGCGCCATGCTTGGGCGAATTGCCTTCTGCTTTTACCTGGTTCAAATTATCGTCAACACACACCGCTTCCATGCGACTATTCTCTACTTCCTAATTGGAAGTCAAGCCATTGTCAATACTTTGTGCATTATACTCATTTACGCCCAATGCGGCACGCAAGTGGCGGGCATTTGGGACCATAGCATCCCAGCTTCGTGTTGGAGCCCCCTTGTGCAAAGAGATTTCGGATATTTCCAATGCGGCATGTCCCCACCTAGACCGTGAGGGTTCTTCCGCTAATGAGATTCCAGCCGTGAATACTCTTGCCGACCTATGCCTGACGATCCTGCCGGCGACTGTCGTGTGGAGCATGAAACTCGCGCGTCTTAAGAAGCTGGGTATCTCCATCCTCCTCGGTGCTAGTCTTTTGTAAGTCCCGTCTATCCGCTCCAGCTAAGCGATGCCGAACTCTAATAAATTCCTGTATAGTGCCTTTGTCGAATCCATCGTTAAGACCTACATGATCAAAGAAATCGGCGAAACGACTGACCCCACTTGTATGTTCGGTTTCTCTCAGCAGTATTCTGAACAGGATACTAAACTTAACGCAGGGGGCCTGGCATCCTTTTCTTTGTGGGCCGTCACAGAGTCTTACATTGTCATCATCGGAGCATCAATACCTACACTCGGCGCACTCTTCCGAAACCGAAAGAGGTTCACTATCCGCCAGCATAACTATGAATGGGAAAACACCGAGTACTTTAGTAGCAGGGCCGTCGTAGAGTTATCAGAGACTCAGGCATCCGTTGGGTGGAGACAATTTGTTAATAGCGCATCGGATCTGGGACAACAATGCACCACCAGCCCGGAGTTTTTGGCATCTAACACTAGCGAAGCTAGGATAGAGGTGCTGGAGATTGACCATACGGGCAAAAGCACTACCAGTATTGATAGCAATATTCCGTAGGCGCGTGAAAAACATCATTTATCCGGGCCGTCCAACGCCGGTAGCAAGCTCGGCCTCGGTCCCGTTGCCGTCGTCTAGCTATGCCGCAACCTCGTCGGCATTATATTGTGTCCATTCTGACAGGCTGCTCGCAGGCTGACTATCGATGCGTATCCCTATTTGGTTTCGATGTATCCGCGCCAGGTTCTGCTCCAGGCAGCCATCCCCGCTGCACGTGGAAGTTCTCGTAGTTCCCGATCGTCTTTATTGTGCCCACGTGGATCCGACGCGGTGCGAACCGGGGAATATCGATGCTGGACTCGGACTGTAGAGTGGAGGACCTGATATCGTCACGGTTGTGATGGCGGCTGATTAAAGGCACTATTCCATAGAGCGACTTAGACGAGAAAGGAACGCAGGAGGATTGCGCGTCACTATGTTAAACACATTCGATGCCAGGTCACGTTACAGGAAAAGAACCTGCTCTAGCTGTCGGTAGCGTGCCAACCGGGTCGCTCCTGTATGCCTGACAATTCAGATTCTTCGTCTCGTTTATGGCACAGATAGCAAGAATCTTAATATAAAGGTGTGCCCGTTTTCCAACCTATTTGGTGAGAGAAGGGTCTGGAAGAACTTTTCGCCTGGCGAGCCTTTGACTTTGCATTTAGCTTCGAACGCACGTGCTAGGCGGGATTCTGGTAGAAAGGTGGCGAAAGTGTTTCTGCTTGCCATAGGCAGTTCAGGGGAGGTTGTTCCGCATACCGGCTCTCCCTTTCGAGCGGTCACAAGGTAGACCACATCATCGTCTTGGGGAGAGGCGTTTATCCTATAGAATCTCGAGAAAATCGACCGTGCTTATTACGGGAAGTGGATATCGCAACTAGTTCAACAGCTTGACTGGGAAAGTTAAATTGGCGTGCGGTGCCGCGGATCGAAAGCAGGCGTTTCAACGTGCTGGAACGGCAGAAAGCAGTGGTTGGTTGCGATACCTGCGTTCCCGCCCCGCGGAACTCTATGTTGCCTCGCCAAATCCAAGTCCACAACATCTGATCATATCTCAACTATATACATGCACAGAGTGAAGCGAGTCAGCTCTCGAGGCTTAAGCCGGCGCCTTTATCAAATAACCTCATATTACCTAGGTAAGCAAATATAGGTCATCGGCTTGTTCATCAATTCAAGCGAATTCAGCTCGCGCCATCACTCCCCCTACACCTCTCAAAACATCTTGGCGACGGCGAAAATGAGCTCCATCTGGCCTTAAGGGTATGGTTCAATGGGCCGGCCTTGGTGTGGGGGGCCGAGTCATGGGCAAGGTATAGAACGAATCTGGAAATCTATGCTACCGCGTGCAAGGGCGTTAACGAGCAGTGGAGTTAGGGCCAGAACAAATCCTATCGATTATGCGCTGTTGCTTGCTGCCCTGGTATTGATAGCCGGGCTATGTTAATAAGAGTGTAGGTGTCTTCTACGGGTGAATTTTCTAGTGCGGGAGATTACCTTTCCAATACATTCACCGGCACGCCGGACAGTCAGGCGTTGAGCGGTGCTTGCGCCTAGCCAATTTTTACGATGGCGGCACCACTTTCGTCTTCGCGGCAGGCTTACTTATATAAAACTCGGGCTGCCCCCCACATTTCTACTCGTATCGATTAAAACGGACGCAGGTGGGGGTGCTACTCTGTTCCATTCATTCAAGATACCGAACTCGTCGGCCGGCTGGAGTTTATCGCGAGGATAGACGAAAAAGATTCGAAGCTTGCGGGTCGGTCGCGTTGGTCGGGCTGGGCGGGATTAGGTAAGTTGGCAATTGTCCAGATTAGTTAGTCGGTCGTGCTAACGCGGTGGACTGTCTTCAGCCAAAGGCCGAGGCCCTCTCTTTACTGACCCAGCCGCAATTTTTCCGTCAGATATAGAAGCACATCACGGGCTTTGTGGCTTTCCCAGGCAGCGACCGATATGACAAATCGACCCCCAGTGCTTCGATCCATCCACTCAAGTTTCCTACGTTCTCTGACCTTTCTACTCTGAGTGGTTTCTGAGATCCTCCGCCCATTATCTCTTCCTCCCACCCTACGTCGCTGTCCACTCACTTGACCGAGGTCTTTCGGTGGATAGTCTGCTACTTTTCTAATATGTCCTGTTCCATCCTGTACCCGCCAACCTCTTGCGGCCCCGGGCGTCCGGGTACCCGCAGCAGACCAAAGATTCGAGACATGATTCTTAGAAGTGTGAAGTCAGAAATAACATATATCCTTATTATTATTCAGCACTCGATTCTCCTCGATCGGTGGTGAGGCTCGAACATGTTGTGAACTGGGGGTCCCGCGACATAGTGGGGCCTTCTGGCTGGATACTTCTCTGGGCCACTGTGCAAATGCGATCCTGGTATCGAGAGTAACCGCGACCACATCTTCGGGGCTGATTTTATATCTTGATCTTGGGCGAGTAGCCTAACCCTTAAGTTTCAATAACCTTGAGGAGCTCCTCAATATGCACATTCTCGCCATCCGCATTTCAATGTCAAGTAGTGCGCGAATCACATGCGCCGCATCGGATAGTCCAATCTTCTTGATTAAGAAAGCTGCCAGTCCAAGGAGCTGGATCCCTTCTGGGCTCTCGCGTAATATTTGCATGGATGGTGATCTAGAAGCCTCGGTTTCCTTACATAGTGGGCTTGGATTTCTGGCGATCAATCTTCCGAATTGCTCGCATGCTTGTAACGCCAGTCTGTTAATTGCCTTTCGCTAATTCAGTAATATACGGCATACATACGAAGGATTCGAGCTCAAGGCTCCATCGTGAGTCCTGTGACATTGTTGAACAATCCGGTCTGAGTGCAGGTTTGAAAACTAGACTAGTCAACGACCGGGTGGTCGGGGCTTCCTAGCATTTTTAAGTGCAAGCGAATGTAGGGTAATGGCCGGGCTGACGAAAAGTTGTGGTAAGACTGCCTCAACAGCGTCCGAGAGTCGGCGAATCGATGGTTAGGTGCCTTATTTACGCCTTGTCATAGTACGTACAGAAATAGACGATGTTGCGACCATAGGGACTTCTCCTATTTCTTCTTTAACCTATTGACTACTTCTACTCTCTTGCAGGGTAGCAGACATAAGGTAGGGGGTGAGACAGCTAGTATAAGTTAAAGGGTGGTAAAGATGGAGTGTATTTCCTCGGACTGCCAGGGCCGATGATTGATTTTAGCAACCCATCAATGTCCTCATACCCATGCACTTCCGGGTCCCATACATCAGTCCCAAATGTAGTATCGATGGTCTGATGCCAATCACTATATGGTGAGGTGGGCCGTGTGTAGCCTGAAGCACCCGATTGAGTCTCTTCAGCAATCGGCTGCTTGTAGGGAGGAAGGTGCCCCGCACCTCCAAGAGTAGAAGTAATCGGATCCATCCCAGACCTCGTGGAAGAGTACCGAGATGGAACGGCGACAGCACCATCTACCGCAGTGGATGGCGCCGGGCGTGACTCTTGATCATTGGATGGGCTCGATCTCGGCGCCGATGTCGGTGAAGCCAACAAACCCTGAGTGCCTAGGTACTCGAGCACGGAATTCATCCCCACTTGCAGGACCGCCTGAATTTGTTGATCCGATATGCCATCCTGGAGCACCTGGCCACTGTCACGGAGCTCTTCCGCCAAAATTCACACGCCGTGGCTCCGACAGAGCTCCCGTATTTGGCAGGAGAACATCTCGTGTTGACCGGCATGAATGTAAATCGAGGACGGGCGTGCTTTTCCTGGGAAGAGAATATCCCAGACGGCGAACCATTTTTCTTCATTCGTCCCTCGGCGTTTCCGGGATATCTCGTCTTTCTGCTCCCGCGTGACCCCATCCAGCCGCGTCTCGCGGGAGAAATTGCAGCATGCTCGCTCCAAATGAAGTTCTTTCTGCTCTCTCCCGTCGAAGACTTCCAGGCAGCGATCACAATAGAATTTAGGCGTATGGCGTCGGTCCAGGTGCATCTTCATGTGCGCGACGGTATCGAGCTTCTTGAGGAAGCATTCCCAGTGTTTTTCCGAATTCTGCTTGTAGAATGGACAGACAATGAACTTGGGCCTGCCTTGCTCCTCAGGACTTTGGTGCCTGGTTCTCTTGGAAGGGCGTCGATTTGAGTCGTCGTTGTCATCTTGGTCATCGCCGCCTCCAAGTAATCTTTTCGGGCCTAGTGAAGCCGTGGAAGACCCGGTTGCCGCTTGATTAGTCCGGTTTGTCCTTTGACTCTGGCCTGACCAGGGTCCGGAGACACTACCACGACCACTCGGGCTGTCGGAAGCTAAAGTTCTGATGTAGGTCGGCAGTTTGTCGTAGGTTGTCAATCGGTTTTGGGCCAACAAGGCCAAGCGCCGGATGACTCGCTTGAAGAACTGGAATCTTACGCTGTTTATGTCTCGGTAACTTAGCCCTTCCGAAGAGCTGGAGATTGAGAGTAGGCTAGCCTCAACAGACGTGTCGCTGGATGTTTCTAGTGTGGCTGAGTAACCTTCAACATTAATATCCAAAGCTGAAGAAAAAGCAGCCGCATGGCGGAGGGGCACTCACTTTCTTGTTTGCTTGGCTTCTTCACGATATTTGGTGGTACTGTTGCTGCCACGAATCCCGTTGCCACATCCCATCCGGGGAAATAAAACCAATCACCATCCGATTTATTTTCTGGATTGCTACTGTCGAAGATTGGTGGCATAGTGACGCGATCAGCAGAAGCGACAATCTCCACCGAGAGATTGGGAGAAGGAGGCTGCTCTGTTGGAACGGCCTTTAGCCATTCCTGCACCTGTGGACTAGGGCCATCTATATCCCTGGCACTAGGGCTCATGAGCTTGGTTTTGAGGAAAGATTGCGAGAATGAGGAATGAAGTCCCTGCAAGTTGACCAGTTCGTTTTGATGTGGCTTCTTGGGGACACCTGGGCCGTGATGTTTACCCTGCAAGGGAGGCCATGTTAGAGAAAATACCGCTCAAGCTTTGGGTACAGCAAATTCGGGGGTTGGTATAATCTCCACACCTCAAGCTTCCAAGAAGGATCGGCTATAGCTTGTTCCATCCAGGCGTGTTGCCAGAGCGGTAGTCCATGGACCTCGTTTCTAATGCGCGACCGTCGACTTCTGAATAGTGCATGCTTAGCCATCTCCTTCCCGCCCGGTTCCGTCGTTGCAGACCTTTTCTCTTCTGTTTCGCTCTTTCTCCGTTTATACTTCTTTACCTTCCATTTGCCCAACTGATAGACAAATTGCCTTTTGCTACAGAGCGATATTGTTAGGTCTCACATGTCTTACTCTCTCTCACGCCAGGTGTGTAGCATGCGGAGGCGGTATTTCGTAGCTCGGCTAAGATTTTGACTTACTTGGCCGAAAAGCTATGTTTCTCTTCCATTATATGTATCGCATCTTCCAATGACGTGTGCATATAGAGATCAATAATCGTCTGCTTGTGCCTTTCCCAATCGGGTCCAGATACGCGTCCCGAGCGCGTCCTCGCAGGTTCTCTATGGAAGCTTGTTTTGTCCCCGTCTACATCGCCTGTCTTTTTCGTATCTTGTGATTCTCGTGAGCTGGGAGCTGGATTGGCAGCGCCGTCCTGCTGCTTTTGGTCCTGCCCAAGAGAGGTCATATTGACAAGCTCCTTGTATATCTTCTCGGTTTCATCGTCGGCCGCCATTCTCTCACCGAGGTCTTGGGTTCTTATTTTTGACAAGGTAATGGCGCCTTTGTACTTGCAGTCAATCCTTGATTGATTTTAGAGGGTTTCGGATCTGTACAAGAGTAGCAAGGTAAATAATGATTTCAGCTAGAAGAGTCTTCTTCCGTCGAAAACCCGGAGTAGAAACGAACGCCAGGGATTTGCTACTGAAATATTCGTGAATTAATTAGGAAATCGTCCTTGTTGGGGATATGGCGCGTGGCGAAGGTTAAATAAGAAAGTGAAGTTAGCCCAAATGGATGTCGATTCGCTCCCATTGGCCCATCCCATACTCCGCCACGACTGTTATACCGAAACGCACATTTGTGTAATTTTCTGTTCTTGTCTTTTAGATTTGGTGGCTTTTGGATTCCCAATATGTAGCAGATGCTTCATAGAAGCGTAGCGACAGAAATCAAAATAGCTGTAGTTGAATTCGCTTCCGCCTAGAACCCATTGCATCGTTGACCCTGCGAGGTCCCCGGATTTCGGCTTTCCATAGATACAATTTCCCAAGGGGTGTATCCGTCGCCTTTGTTGAACATCCATTGTTGGGTCTCGACTTTGGCGAAAACTTTATCAAAACGTACTCCCGACGGGCCCAAACCGAAGATTCGAAAACACAACTTCATTATACCCCTGGTTATTCACCAAGTACTCTGGCTCTCCACTCTCTATCCCACAACTCCCCCTCTCTCTCCCCGGACCCGTCCCTTCCTCGTCGTATGGGGGATAGAGGCTATCCAGCCACAGCATGTGCGAGTAGTGATCATCCCCCAGGCTTATGACGAGGACCATCTCCCCTGCCACGGCTTCCGACAGTTTTTCGAACCCCCCTTTGCTCTTGAAGAAATCATCGTCCTCGAAAGCTTGTTTTTGAGCCGTGCAGAACTCTGGGGTCAGTTCGTTGCCTGGATTTTTCTCAATCAGAGACTCGCTATTGGGGACGATGGTGTTGTTTTGAACGTAAAATCGGCGGATGGCGGAAAGGGTATCAAGTGAAGTTTCATCTTGGATGAATTGGGTTATCACCGTGAAGGACTTAGTTGTGTCAACAGTCATGCCAGGTCCGTAGAAAGTTTTGTTGCCCTGGCGGTAGGGGTTGAAGTCGCAACCTTTGAAAAGCGCATTTTATTAGAAACGAACAGCTAGGAAAATCAAGGGGAATAGAGATGTGAAACTTACCGTCATAATCGCATTTCCTTCTAAACGGATCACCCGAAAACGTCCCTCCACACTCAGCCCCTATGCACACATGCTGGCCCACCGTCTCGCAAGGATGCGCCGTCAACGCCGTGGAAATACTATTTGCTTGCCAGATGTCTATCTCCGAACAGCAAGATCCTATATTTCCAGCACCGGCAACTGGGTCGGTAGCCGAGGGGATCCAGCCCTCGATATTTGCGAGGCCGTTGACGAACTTTAGGCTCTGGGTGCATTTTGCATCGCAATAGCCGGTACCGTATTTGGCGCCTGCTTTGTTGGTCTTATACTTTGATGCGCCGCCGTCAGCATCCATCTGCGTATGGGATGTTAGTTCAAGGCTTCTGGCGCGGGCTTGGGAGGAAATTTGCTACCGAGACTAGGTAGATAGCTCCGTTTAGACCACATCCTAGCTTTGACGCGTCGACATCAAAGGCAAACTCATTACCCAGCAGCTTAAATGTCTGATATTTTGTCTCACTCGCCATAAGAAACAACCTCGAGCCGACGTTGTAGCTGAAATCATGCCGATTTACGTATTTCATCGCCAAGGAATCGCCATTAGTCGAGACACCGTACTGGTATTGCAATTTAGTAACACACACACTCCCTTTCTTCTAAGATTTGTGAGATTGGAAAAAGGCAAAAACGCACAACTACCCGATACTCTGCGCCATCGAGGGCACACTTGACGGCACAATTATCGGACGAGCTACAGAGATCCGTCCACTCATTACCGTCGTAACAGCTCTTGTAGCCGTCAACGTCGTGGAGCCAACGATAATTTGCGTCCAATACAACCGAGCCATTGACAGTTGAGCAGATATCCGCGGAACAGTTTTTCCAGGATATCTTGGGGTGCTCCTCGGGTACGTAGCTGCCGACTTGCTGGGATTTGGCAGCGGCGACTAGAATGCAGGAGAATATGGCAGATGAGAGCATCTTGGAATTCGAGGTTGAGGCCAGACAGAAAAGAATCTGAATAGCCGACAATAGCTCAAGTGATGAGAAGGAAGACATGACTTGCACAGATAATGTAAGGATGAAATTGGACATATATACATACTTGGCGCAGGATTGCATGGCATCTAGTTCGAAGAGGGGATGCTAATTCTTTCTTAAATTGAGGATGTGCAGAGGCGGCCGCCTCCAAGAAATTTTCCATCTTCTTTATATTAAGTACACAATTTAATCTCTGAGATGTCCTAACAAGAAGCAGGAGTTTGTGTTGGTTTGAATAGTTCCTCTATTTAAGCATTTATTATTCTTACTAGTTTCCTGGATTAACTGCCGTCATGGTTCCTGGTCTCTGGATATTAGGTATAGCAAGTGCAGTTCGGTACGTACTGTTCTCGTATTGGAGACCAGATATGCACTGAAGTTCTAACTAGAACCTAGGGGCGCTAAAACGGTGCCCTGGGCAGCGACACAAGACTTTGTGGAACTCCCCGGAATAACTGGATTCTCCGTCCGAAAAATTGCAGGCTTGGCTTCTTCTTGAGGTTCGGTCGCAAACCAGACACTCCATGAATGGTCGCCAGCCCTTGATGGCCGTCCGAGACGGCGGTGGACAATTTCTTACTACGAAACCCGCGAGCGCCAAATGCCCCCACCCCCCCCCGGCCAATGGTCGTCAACCCCGCATCTGCCCCATTCTCCCGCCGCATCCACTTTATCAATTACCACTGGAGAGGCATGCACGGGCTCAACCGATACGTAATCGACACTAGCACGCGCCAGCCGGTTGCCAAAGAAAGCGTTCGGTTCGGGTGCTCCACCGATAAAGCCCCGCCGTCGGTCTGCAGCACCTGCAGTGGTCGCAGCCTGCAGTTCCGGCCGACACCTCCGGACCGGAAGACAAACGCCCGCACGGGGCGGCCGGCGCGATAGGGATCCATTCGTCACGGACCGAGAGGTGGCTGAAGAGGTACGGGAGCTTGTGGATGGAGTAGGGGTTACACCAGATGAGTTGGAGGCCGAGGGGGCGCCAGCGGATCGTCCGGGGTTTCCGCGCGAAGGATTCGAGAGCGGGCGGAAGAGTTCTTGGAGGTGGCGGCCGAGGGTTTGGAACACTGGATTTAGTTGCGTAGGGTTCGGGTTGGATCGAGCCACGCGACAGCGGAGCTCAAGAAAATGGAGTTCAATGACATGGAAATTTGGTATAATTGATACCTCGACATGAAGCGGGAGCAATTTTGATAGAACTTGACAATGTTTCGAAGAGGCGTGACTCGAAAACATCATGGGATAAAAATCAAAAGGCGGGCTGAAACTCACCCTATTCCCAGCCTGGGCTAAACATCGCTGAATTGTAAAGGTAAAGGCCACCACGCGCCTCTTTCCACCCCTTGCTTGCTCATGACGCCCGAATTTGCTGTCAAGACTAGTTCGAAAATTTTCCATCAAGGCACCCCAGACTAACTAGGTGGTATCTGATTGGTACCGCTTAAACCCGTAGTCAATCATCGGGCAAAACACACTGTGTCATGGGCAGCTCTGTCATCGGACGGAAACGATGACCTGAACCTTCGACCAAAGTCGACCGTCCACAACGAAACCCACCAAATGATCTACGAATTCCTTAGCATTTCCCACAGGTGCTCGCTCCTCGTTGAAATTTCCTAAGTCCAAAAACGAAGATTAGGTACTTGACGAAACCCGCAAATCCACCGACAGATGCAACTTTTTCGCACTTGTTTCTTTGTCGTCACAATTGCTCCAGTAGGACTCGGCTGGGTAAAGTGTAGTGGACTTTGAGAGACTAACTCTGTCTGGAAAGGCACTCCATTTTAGGTGCGAACCGGTACCGACCATTGAGGCGAACACCGAATGGGGCGTGATTTTTTACTAGATATAACCTGTTTCCTGTGAGGGTTTAGAAAGGTTGAGCCTTTCGTCCGTCAAACATCATGATTGAAGCAAAGGTGTTGTCTTGAGGTCAACAACAAGCAAAACAGCTTGGCCACGAGAAACCTCCGTGCAAGCTCTCTTTGCGTATTGTCAATGCTGCGCAGAAGATAATATCGATAAGCTGGTGTCTTGATGCCAGCGGCCTCGCGATGTATTACCATCTCTGTAAACCGCTCCGCCTAGGAGCCGACTCTCATATGTTGCAAATCTTCGCACGTTCATGGCATCGCCGAGTAGAATATGAGAATTCTGCAGCATTTCATCACCGAAAAAAAGCAAGGCCCGTGATTTTAGAAGCAGCAGGGGACAAATTCTTCATTGCCAGTTTTGCACTTTCTTGTACATGCATGCGTCACCAAAACACATTCGTGGCATCAATGAGGGCTTGAGGCAGCTGCAGAAGCTGGGAGTGGCTTGCCGTAGCGCGGTTGCCTTCCGTCCTGTCTTACCGTCCTGTCTTACCGTCCAGGTACATTCGGTGGTCCCTTATGTTCGCACATTCTCCATCTCCTGTGCCCTTGCCCCTTCAATTTCGGAAGGAGAGAGAGGAATCATTTCCATGACTCGCTCATTTTTTCTTTGGATAATTCCGCATCAGTGTGAATTATGTCCGGCCCATTTTACTCTGCCTACACTCTGAGCGCTGCGAATTCGGCGTCCCCCCTTTTCTCATACCTCGCAGCCTTGCCTAGCACACATTGCCCAACCACCACCTTGCCGCCCGCTCCACTAAGACGTGCAAATCTGCCAATCACGGCAGATTTTAATCACTAGGTGGTGCAGGGGCGCTTTTCAGGACTCTCAGACTTACACCGCTGGCTGTCTTCCTCCTGATAGATCTGCCCGACGGTCGCCGGGCATACTCACAAGGCACACTTGTCTCCGCACGGCTACCGTCACGAAATATATCTATATGGAAAGATTCCTCCTTCTACATCCAGAATTCTGCCTCGGTGCGCCCACATTGGTTATTTAACCAAGGGCAATTTTCATGCCGATCTCGCTGAACGATCTCCCGACGAACGATGGAACGATGAACGATGAACGATGAACGATGAACGATGAACGATGAACTATGAACTATGAACTATCAAAACGGTACCACGAGCCGTCCCCCAGGGCACTACGCACATCACTACGCACATCACTGAAGGGGCTCTCTCGAAGGGTCCTTTATTTCCTAGTCTCGAGATTCCCGCACATGAGACCCGCAGACGTTCCGAGCATGGACCTGGCCTTTGAACGATAGCACGAGTCAATTGGCACCCAAACTAAGGATTTCAGCTATCCTCGATGCATATGTCAGGCAACTAGTTGCCTTTAATCCACTTTGAAGGAGGATTTCTTGCACAATGCGCACCAAACGCATCAGGGTTCGTTTGTGCTGTTTTTCCTGAGCGGCATATGAAGGGAGTGCCCTCGGTTCCCTACGACTACGTGGCCGACGTTGTTGGGCAGAGTCCCGCGCCTTTGCTTCTTCTTAGTCCGCCAGAGTGGAGACGAAGCTAGACCGATGGAAATTATTTTGGCTGTGATTGGTCGGGGCTTTCTTTTAGGGAAAGGGTAGGGACCCTACTGAGGGTACCCTTCGACCCATGGATCCTCAGAACAATCATGGCCCTGTCCAAGGATACCGGGGCCCTTGTGAGAATCGAGCGCCGCCAGCCAAGGAAGTGCGAGGTAGGGTCGGAGAATCTCGTTTGGTGGGATATCAAAACGTGGATGGTTGCCAAAACAGTTGGGGATGGGGATTCTGCCTTGCCACGCACTACAGTCAACTAGACGACCTTTGACACCTACTTTCGTAGGATTTTCGCGCAAATTTCGATTTCTTAACGGAATTCTCCATTAAAATGCTCCTCCACCGTCGCTCTTCGCATCAGGCCGCCAGAATGGTAGCAACCCCCACGGGGACAGATTCGATCTGTAGCCAAGGTCATGGAGGTTGTCGGTAAGGGCTCGGAACCACTTGGCTAAGAGATATTATTAACATTTTCTTAGCTCACAAACGGACCTTACGGCGGAAGATTGCTGCTTCAAGGCTAAATATTTGAAAATGCTGGCCTTTGCGATCTTCGTGGACAAGGACCCGATGCTTGCGTCTCGGAAGAGCTGGCCATGTCCTATGTGTCCAAAGTCATGGGACAATCCATTCAACGATCCCCGGGACTTGATGAAGCATCTCGACGAGGAATGTGGGCTCCTTGGACAGAAAATGCTCCGGTGCTTCCGTTGCGCGCCTGTTGAAGATGAGGCGAAGCCAAGTAAGGGCAATGGCTCATGTTGCAGACGACCCAGTCTCCGGAGGCTCTTGGGAAAGTTTCTCATGCCCAGGCGGCCTAGCGTGCGGAGCAAGTCAACTTCTTCATTCTCCAGTGACTCTAGCGGCAGAATTTCAGACCCATTGCAATGCCAGCCACAGCCATCCTACTGCCAAGATTGGGCAACCGAGTACGACGCGCAGCCAAGCCTTCAGACAGCGAGAGACCACCGAGAGAATCCAACGCTGGAGCCCATAACCAGCTTAGACGAGCTGCATCACATTTCCGCCAGTCGCTCGACTGATTGCAAGACGACCGCCGGTCATGGTTCACCCTTAGATGCCCCTCGCTCTTGGCATGAGGCCCAATCGGCTGGGCCGTACAACAGACCATCCCCATCCATGACTCCTTTGAACTTCGACGGCCAATTCAGTCCGACGACTGCTTCGAAACCTGAAGCCACGGCTGCCAGCGGATCAACCTTGCTTCCAACGGTGTCTCCAGTGACAACCATGATGGCCAATCAGTGGCCGCCGCCCCAATATTTTCATCGCACGCAAGTGGAATATTCACCTGTATCTCCAGTGGATGAGGGCTTCCCGCCGGTCTATTCGGAGGCACCAGACACTCCTGTTCGCCTCGAGCTATCCGCCGATCCTACGTTGCAAAGTATCCCCACATATCGACACGGCGACTCGGTATTCGAGGCCGACTCTGGCCATATTTCTTCCAGCTCCGTGTCTTCGTCATACTCGTCGCTTCCGTCGCCGCTCGCGCTTCACCTGCCGCCTGCTACGCCCTCAAGCAGTCGCTTCGCTACTACTATGGGCGAAGTATCTGACCCAGCCAACCACCATCGCGGACACTTCCGTCGTACCCCAGTCGAACTACCCGTCACAGTTAGCGCCGGTAGCCCCCATGGCGGACAACCGCCTTCATCGCTGCCCCCAGACTTTACTCGGGCGCTCAGTCTCCCCTCTCGGCCACAGCCGGCCGGAGATGAGTGCATTCCGAGTCCAGGGCTTAGGGATTCGAGACCTTCTTTCACAGCCGCCGATTGCGTTCCATCACCGGAGCACTTTCGATGCGACGTTGGGCGGTGCAACTGGATGCCTAGGCCCACCGGGAAACCCGAAAACTTCGCTCGATACTTGCGAAAGCATAAGAGAACACATCTCGATGAGTCTCATGCGTGCGACAAGTGCAAAAGGCATTATAGCAGACGAGACAACCTGGGCAATCATCGCAAATCCCATGGCTCCAAGGTCGACACCGCCAACCCCATGCCTAGGGTGCCGTCACCTTCTCCGATGTCGGACGAGTACGGCTCGCTTCCGGACACAAGGCCGAGTCAGAAGAAAAGAAAACGGCCTAGACATGAATGATGGTGATGCACAATCACTTCGCGGCCCGGGATGTGAGGTTGGTTGCGCGGGACGAGAGTCGGTCGTCTCTGCTTTGGGAGGAAAGTAAAATTGGGACTGGAAGGGGCCGGGTTTGAGGCCTGACTCATTACCCTTGACCTAAAGGAATACTTTCCAGAATTTTCTGTATCTCGTGATATTACACTGGTTTCATATGTGTGACTACTTGCGAGCTGCTTAGCATCCAAATTGTCTCGGAAGAGCCACCCATGGTAGGACACGCCGCTGACGAAAAAGGCGCTTGAGACAGAGCTGCACCTAGATTTCTCCAATTTAAAATGTCAGTAAGACATAAAATTGAAAACCCTCCGTGTCGGTTCTTTGCTTTTGTCGGGTTTAATCCCGAAGCACGACCTCGTGTCTTACGCATGCGCCAGAAACAATTTGTCGCCGGCAGTCTGGTGAGAGACTTTCCAAGCCCACTCCCGAATTGTCTCTACATCTGATTGTATCGTAATACCAGAAGTCGGCGCCGGCGTTACGGAATGTCTCACGAGGCCGGCCCGAGGTCTCGAGTGTGGATACCTAGCAACACACACTGAATATCTCCGAATACGCCACATGGCTAAAATAGCTCACCCTTATACCGAAAGTTGACACGGGCCTTTATGGAGCCAAACTGTGAACCTTGCAACCCGTCTGGAGGTGGCTTTATATTTGTGGGGCAGTGGTATGTCAAGATCGTGTCAAGGCTTGTAAGACCGAAGGGTCCATATGCCAAGAAATAGGGTCCGGCCCCTTGGGGGTCCCCACGTATGGTTCCCTTGGACACTCGTGTGATTGCAGCTTGGTATCTGAATTTATTAGATCTACGCTAAGCCAAGCACTACTTAAATTATCTGTCAGGCTTGGTAAGATGTCGTTGCTTATTTCCCACATTTTTGGGTTCGATCTCTTCTGGCATGCTGATCCAGGAGCTCTGGAGGATCCAGGGGCCCTGCTCATATTGGCTTCTCAACAATCTGAGTCGAGGGTCACTGAGGGACAGGATGTCGTTCCTTCAATTTCTCGTTGGGGTGGGTGGAACTGGATCGACATTCCAGGGTACCTTGCCAGAGC
>Ga0247774_1000657_pt1 | contig 17295 bp, 13 predicted proteins | sample UWRJL001104B6_FD_179933 | JGI IMG/M metagenome (GOLD analysis project Ga0247774, IMG submission 179933) | Plant litter microbial communities from Arlington Agricultural Research Station in Wisconsin, United States - UWRJ-L001-104B-6 | ecosystem: Environmental > Terrestrial > Plant litter >... | reverse complement strand
AGGGCTACAACAGCAACAGATTGGTTACGAGCTGCATATTGATTAGTCAGCCGGGTAGTTTCAAGAACCCGTCACGAAGGGAAGTCCGGATGGTAGAACGGATGGATATGTCTTTAAGAAGGGTCATCCTCCTCCATGAAATTAGGAGATAACAGGCTTCAGTCTTTACCTCAATCAATACCTACCTTCGTCTCAGACTGATCTCAGTACGAAACATTGTTACCAACCCCGCACTTAACTCCAACCCTAGCGCCAGACTACGTCAGGCATCGTTGACCACCTTCGTCATCGCCTCGTAGCACCTCCCGTTACATCTACACACGAGCCAACAGCTAGTGCGCTTTGGACGCATCCATCTAGTGCGGATATACGAGCGATAGACTTATAGAGATTATGAATTATATATCTATATATCTATATTATTACTTAATATACTATTAATAGTTGTAATAATGCTCTTTCCAGCTCCTACTAAGGTTTAGTGTCAGGGAAATTGTTAAGGCAATACGAAGGCATGTTCTCTCTAAATGAATGTCTAAGTCCACGCTGAAAGATGTAGCGTCTTAAATACACCCTTCAAGGTGGCCCGTGCCAACTGACGGCAGGCAGCGACAGCTGCTAGCGCCGTCCTACCTGCAGGCTGTTACATCTGCCTACTAGGCTTCACTGTTCTGCCTGTGTAGCGTCTTAACTAGCGTCTGCAGACCCTGCAACATTTAGCCTATTATTAAAATATGCGATAAGCTCGAAATTATCGTAATATAAGAAGTAATTTATCGTAATCCTATTAAGGACGGATAAGTATATAAGGACTAAATATCCTCTTATATTTAGAACTACTATCTCTATCTAAATAGCTATTAGCATTATTTTCAACCCCCTCCCTAAAAGTAGCATTAGTATTATACGCCTCTATTACTTAGTGTAACAGGGCAACAAGGGCTAGGGTTTAGCGACCGATCGGCGGCGCCTTGGCGTGTAACGTATTAGTATACGGGCATACCATTGCGCCACACAGACCAAAAGATCCGTTACAATCGGCACTTCATGCCGGTTGCAGCCCGTATCAGTATATATGAAGCCCTGTACTGGCGCGCCGGGCGCACCAATACATGACATGGCGACGCTACTGCGAAGGGCTACAATAGCAATAGTATATCGACACGACCCATTTGGTGGATTAGTTAGCCGGGTAGTTTCAAGAACCCGTCACGAAGGGTAATCCTGATGGTAGAACGGATGGATTGTGGCTTCTGCGCAGTTTCAGCACCCTAGTCGTGTCACCACCGTATCTGTAGCCTACGGATAACTGGTAGGCTGATACGGATGACGATGACTGATGTGTGCTGACTTTCTTGATTGATTGTTGAGATATCTAGAGAGTCTCTATGGAGACGGCAGGGGAAACGTGTGTGCCCTCAAACCCTATCCCTAACGGGTCGGTTTGGGGAGCCACAGGATATGTCTTTAAGAAGGATTATCTTCCTCTATGAAATTAGAAGATGACAGGCTTCAGTCTTGACCTTAATCAATACCTACCTTCGTCTCAGACTGATCTCAGTACGAAATATTGTCACCAACCCCGCACTTAACCCCAACCCTAGCGCCAGACTACGTCAGATATCGTTAACCACCTTCGTCATCGCCTCATGGCACCTCCCGTTACACTTAGACCGCACCCTTATTTTCTACCAATAGAAACCCCAACCCTATTTAGGCTCCGTCTCTAAAGTCTAGACATAGCACTACCAAATAATGGTATTAGGGTTAACAACATATATATTTACCATTATCTTATCCGAATAAGAATCCGGGGATACCTAACCTGCTAGGAGAAAACTAGTGCCGCCATTTCGTTACATAGGTTTGCACGGCGATGGGAAACCCCATGCATAGCCCATGGGTTGATAACTCGAGACCAAGACCGGCTTCAGCTGGGTTAAGGCTCCGGGAGGTAGGGGGTCCTTGGCTGTGGCTGGGGCCGAGACCGAGACCAGATTCGGCTGGGTCGAGACCTCGAGGTGCGGCGGATAATGGATATTCAGGGCTAGGAGGCAGAAGTGGGAAGGTTTCTGAACACCTTCCATGTTATCCATAATGGGCGGGTTTAAGTAGCGGAAATATGATGAGCGTGAGGCCGATATCGGATATTATAGCGCTCGAGATACTAAAAAAAGGTAATTATAAGTGAAATGATATTTTTGGGAGATTGAGGTAGGAAGGAGGAGAGATATTTATAGAGCAAGGAATAAACTTCCATAACTGCTCCGTTATAGTATATAGCGTTCGTATCCCTGGAATACTTGTCTTGTCGATAATTACATTGGAATGTAAAATCTTTTTGCACCTTAGTAGTGTAGCAGGTATTTACCTGCCAGTATGTCTTATTCTCGCCATTATGGAGGCTACCGAATTAGTACTCCTGAGCCCCTCCATGCTCGCTTATGGGCCTACCAGCGAAGCGGAATTCTGTAACGGTTGGACCCGTGGATGGTCTCGGGGAGCATTCGGCAGAGCACTCGGCCGATTGTTGGCAACGCAACGCGTATGTTACATTGAAAAGGTGACGCAACTATCGGAATCGGTAGTGTGTTCCTGTGTGTATGCAACCGAAAGATGATAATCACTACAGGGCAACTTTGAATGTCTGAAAGCTGTGTCTCTATTGTGTGTCATCTTCTGACCGCTAGCTTTGATACCTATTAACTGGTCTTAAGGCCTGCTAACGCCCGTACCCTTTTCAATGAAGTACAGCTGTCAGGTCATTCTATACAGGTGCCGCACCGTCCTCTAATGGCAAAAGTCGCCGCCTGACGTTCTATGGGACCCCGAATATCGAAGTTATCGTCTCGTCGCTTTCGACTCTAGTTAAGATTACTAAGCCAGGTGCGAATCAGCCGTCCGCCGGCTACCGCGGAATGTAGATAGCCTGGAGGCCTTCGTCCGGCCGTGGTCAAGGACCGCTTTCGTTGCAAAGGCATTGGAGACTCTTGCAGCAAAACAATCAAAGCGGGACCACGATTACTGGGGTCCAGGGCAAGAACTTTACACTCTAGGCAGCTAAAACCTAATCCCAGCAATCACGTAATAGCAATCGTTTTAACTAGGTGCCCAGTACATTCGTTGCATTTTGGGAATATCTTTCCTAAAAGGGTTTAGTATGAGGGTCTATGTAGGGGAATGAGGGGTGTAAGTAGCCGACTCAGATGGATGGGCAGACAGAGCGGGTCCGGGCCGATCACACCGGCCTATGTAACCCAGCTTTTTCGTATGCTTGGTACCGATTGAAGTGCCATCACCCCAATGCTACCTCGCTAATGCATCTGGCCGCACCAGCCGCCAAGGCGAATGGGATATCCTCCTTTGCCTTCTTCTTAACCCTGAAGGGAAGTAAGAATTCGATCACTATTGCGACACACCATTTTAGTTTGCCCGTTGCGATCGAGCAGCCGGACTTTCCAACGTCACTTGGCAATCGGCACCATGTCAAGCAGCATCAAGAGACGAAAACTCGTAAGAGGGGCAAAATATGTTGCCTTCGTTGCTGTCGCTCTCCTCTTAGTTAGCCTAAGAGATATATCGGCCATTTCGAGCGATGGGGTCAAATTTACTGTACAACCGTTCGGCTACGGGCGCGTAGAGACGCAAAGATTGGCCTGCAGCTCCCGCAATCGACATGGAGTTCCAGTTTATGACACCAAAGAGAAAGTCATTCCTCCCACCTTTATGGGAGGCTTCAGTTCGTCAGGCCAGGACTATTGGGAAAATTCATCACGCATCGATGGAGCTGCTTCACTAGCAGTTACCAGGGAGCATCCACGGCTGTTTGCTACACGAGACCGCTGGATGGCTTTAAACGGCCTTATTCACAGAGACGCCTATCTCGCAACTTGGGACGAGAAAATACGCCGGCGCGCAGATGGATTATACTACGCTGCACCTATAAACTATACCATCGACGGCTCCCTCGCCGGAAGTGGTGTTTTGGATGTCGCACGAGAGTTCCAGCTGCGTATCAAGACCTGGGCCTATGCATACCGCCTGTCCAGACATGTGAAGTGGAAGGATCGAATCTGGGAAGAGTTGCTGGTGGCGTCGGGAAACTCGACCCAGTATTTCGGCATACATGGTGATAACTGGAATAGCGAGTAAGTCCAAATGTACGGGACAGAGATACGCAACCTTTATTCTAAATGCATGGCTAGGCATTGGCTGGATGTTGGAGAGTTTCTCGTCGCTTTCGCCATCGCCTACGACTGGCTTTTCGAGGCTTGGAGCGACCGAGAACGCACCGCTATAGTGTGGTCAATGATCTCTCTGGGTCTCCAAAAGGGACTCGAGGCTTATCAGAGCGGCGCCTGGTTCCTCTCGGCTAGAGGAAATTGGAACTGTATGTCGAATAATTTCGGCGAAACGGAGAGTCGTTAACACGATAGGCTAATGTTTCAGTATCTCTAGGCGTCACGAATGGAGGAATGATTGTTGGTGCCCTGGCTATCTTCCACGATGACCCAACTAGGACTGCCGAGAAGATCCTCCACCAGGCCGTTGAAAATGCCAGAGATTATTGCGCCCAGGCTGTGGAGACTGATGGGACATGGGCTGAGACTCCAGATTACTGGTGGGAATTACGATGCGCCTGGATGAAATCCGGCATGATTAGCTAAGGTCGATACAGGTATTTTGGCACCCAGGCCCACGCCCAAATGTCTTCGGCATTGCTCACGGCTACTGGAAGCACTCATGGGATGCTTGTTGCCAATTCGGCCTTCCGACACACTCCCATTTTCCACATGTACAACTGGGGAATGACGCAGAAATTTAACTACGGCGATTGCGGACCTTCCAAAATAACGGCAACGGCCAACGCCCTCTTCTTCTACGGCAGTCGGTACCGGAATGCCACGTTTATTTTGTATCAAAGGGACAGACCGGATGCCGCTGACCCGCTGGCCATGCTTTGGTACGACGCGGACGTCGCTGGATCGTGGTTTCACAAACTGTCGTTGGACAAGAGTTTCCCAGACGTCAGAGGTGCCTGGGTATCCATGAGGTCCTCGTGGAGAGACCCGAACGGGTTATTTGTTGCAATGAAGGCTGGCAAAATGACTGGCCATGCGTCGCGTATGCCTCTACACCGCTTAGATATCAAATTTTGAGAGTGCCCTGCTAACCTAGTGTCCGGCTGATAGATGGCAACATTGATGCTGGTGACTTTGTCTTGGATGCTCTGGGAGAACGCTGGGCCGGCGAGCTTTGCCAAGACAATTATCTTTCGGACGGCTACTTCTCCGGAGAAGCGCAGGACACCACACGATGGCTGTACTACCGGTGCCGAACTGAAGGCCAAAACACGCTTCTGTATAACGGCTCTAATCAAATTGTCGACGCCGAGCCGAAGACTCGTTTCGGTAGTTCGGGTGATATTTCTCGCCTCGCGAGCTCGTCGTTTTGGATCGCAAATTTAACAGCTGCATACGGCGGACTCAGTGTTGCTCGTGGCCTGCGTCTTTTGCATGGCCGCAGAACCGTCTTGATCCAGGACGAGATTGGTTCCAGCTCATGGGGAAGCCAATGGAGAATGCACACTAACGCCAGCATTCAATACAGTGACGACGCAAGAATAGCTCGTATGATCCCAACTGGAAGCATTGACTGTGCTCAGGATCTTAGCTGACTTATATACAGATCTTCAACTCAATGGCAAATCCATGACGGTGTCTCTCCAAAGCCCCCCTGAAGCATCGTTTCGCACCCTTCTACCTGCGCCACTGTCTTATGACCCAAAACACTCTAGCCTAGTGGAAAATTTGGCCAACCCTGGTGTCAGTGTTTTAGGTATCGACATTCCTCCAGGTAACTCGATAGTCGCCGTTGTATTCTCGCCGGGTTGGGAGCCAGGTTGGACGGCGGAGCTGCCAAAGCTAAAGGCTTTGGACCGCTGGTCTCCCACTTCGCACGACGTCTAACCTAGGCCTTGAGTCAAGGTCCTCCGAGGGCATTAGTCTACGGAGTAGGGTATTTGGTGACCAAAGAAGGATAGGACGGTGAAGGTTGTGGCATGTCCGGGGCCATCCGAAAAATATCGGCAAATTAGCAACCTTTCACAGAGGTTGGAAATCGGTGGACATAAACATCGGGATTTATACTTTGTTTCACCTGCTCTCTAGCTAATAGAAAACTACACTACATATTGTCTCCGGCGTCTCCACTTTTGCTCTTCTGTTTGTGTCCGCAGTCTTGCACTTGCAAACATCTGTGTTTGTCCTCTTTGCATGGGACCATGTACTCTTGGAGTGACAGTTCTCAACGAACCTAGCTACTGAGAGCCGGACGTATCAGAATAGTTTTTGCGATGGAGGGAACCTGACGCATATCTAGGGCAAATAGCATCCAGTATCCCGGAATTGCGATGCCTGGGTCGGCGGGCAACTTTGCCTCGTACCTGTACTTTGGGGTCGACTGCACGAGGCTGTTTAGGACCCCGCGGATGGCATGACGCGGGTCGGTGGTGGTATATAAATCAGTAGCGTGTCCAAGGAAGATGGGGTCAAGTCTGATACGCCGCTGATCGGTATTGATGGAGTGCGTAGCTGAGGCATATCGAACCAAGGCAATTTCGTTGACCCTGGCGTCGGTTGTGACTAGCAAGGCCTCCCCAAGGCGAAGTTCGATGTTGGAAACTTCTATAATTTGCGGCCTTTGTCGAACAGCCTTTCCGCCTGCGCCAAATAGGTACGGAGGGTAGAAAACCTGAAGATTGAAATGATCGCTTTCGGGCTTCCACTGCGATATGTTGTGGCAGGGCTCCCAGCACAGCCCTCCCCCACCCGTCAGCACAGTGGCATCTGGCAGCAGGACTGCCATGCTGTGATACGTTCGGGGAATGGGCATGCGAGCCATGGGCAAAAACTGCCTGGACTCGTGCCGCCAGAGCTCGGGGATCCAGGTGGCGTTCTCATCTGTCCACTGCAGTGCGTACGAGACGCCACCATTGACAAATACATCGCCCGTAGGTAGTACGACGCTATTGGCATACGCCCGGGGATGGCGCATCGGCCGCAGCTCCTCCACATCGGGCGGGACAAACGGATCTGAAAGCGTGATGAGGTGGGCGGCCCTCGTGCTGAAGGCGTGGCGGTAGCTGGGCGCCCCGCCCAGCGTTAGGATCCGGCCGCTTCCGGCGTCGAACATGACGGCGTTCCCATTCATCGAGTCGCCGTCCGCCCCGCGATGGCCAGCCGGAGTAAATCCGCCTGAACCATACGTGCTGTACCACGTCATGGCCCTTGACGGTCCCGCCTGCAAGACGCTCGCGTTCTTCCAGGCAAAAAGCCACGGGTGGTTGTCCGACGCAAATAGCCCTTGGTCATCGTTGGTCAGCAAGGTCTCGACGGGACAGTCCGAAAGCGGCACCCAGCGCTGTTGGGTCGGATCAAAGACCTCGCCGTTCTTGCCGCCGACACCGCCGCTCCAGGAGCCGCCGATGGTGAAAATGCGCCCGTCAGACAGGGTGGCCTGCGCGTGGTAGCCCCGCCCGACGGACAGGGGCGGCCCACTCTCCCACGAGTCCTGCCGCTCGTCGTAGATGCTAGTTCGGGATGAGGTGCTTCCGCCTGTAACGACGGGGCGCCCCAGCAAGTCTAGCGACACGCCAGGGCAGAACATGTTGTGGTTGGTGGCGGAAACGTTACGGTCACTGACGGTGCCTGTGGCAGGGTCGTAGATGGCAGTGACAGTCCGATCGACCAGACCAAAGCTTCCGGGGTTGTCGGCCGCCCACACCAGAACCCGGCCGGTTTCGGCGAGGACTGCGCCAGCCACTGGCACCAGCGAGACGGGAATGCTGGGCCCCCATTGACCCGTGACGTGGGCCTCGCGAACATACTCACCGGAGTATCCGAGGAAGGATTGGGGAACGTGACGAGGCGCGAAGAGGTAGAGGAGAAACGAAATTCCCGCCAACGCGACCAATCCATGCTTTATTGATCGTGTTATGCCCCAGTGGCATCGGGACAACATGGTCGTCTGTGTTTCTAGTGGAAAGTGAACAAGAAAAGGGCTTGATTTGACTTGCCGGGATAATTAACATGGCTGTTTGTGACTTTTAGTGACAAGTGAATAGGGAGAGGATTGACCTGCGGGAAGTGTAAGGCAGAAGTTGGGAAATTGCAAGACCAAGGCGACGATCGGATGCAAAGCCTGACGTATCACCTGAGGCAGGGGGTTTCTCGTCCATTGGTGAGAGTTCGACGAATTTCTCCGTATCAGAAAGGGCGACCAATTATTTGTCATCGAATTAGTCCTCTCCTTTCATCCAGGGCCAGGGTCCCTGATTCAGCGTCGATAATTGAATACGTCAAGCACTTGCATATCTCTCGGTTTTCTGCTCCTATTCTTGCCCTTTCCTGAGATATTGTGCGACGAAAACCCGGAAACACTCCTTCTAGCCACTCAGGAGTGCAAGAGACGAGATGTTGCCGTATGTAGCGCTATAGATACCTATCAAGCTACAAAATCTGCTGTTCATCCTAGCTCCACCAATAATAAGCTGCCATTTGACCTATATCATGCAAGTCCTTCGAGTCGCAGCCTCAGCCGCAGTGTAACCATGCTACGTCTCTACCACTTCCTGCGCTGCATTGGGAGGATGGATGTGCTCACTTTGATAAGGGCGGCGCTGACTCTGATGGAACGTTTTGCGGCCGATCCATGCGGAATCCCGCCCCCTGCCGTTGTGTTGTGGACACCCCCTTGTAATGGTTACGCAGTCCCACGTTACACAGTCCCACACAACGCCGGCACTGAGTGACAAGATCAAATCCCGAGATCAAATCCAAAAGTCCCCAACATGAAGTGCGAAAAAATCTAAGCCCCAAGTTCAAAAATCCCGTCTGTTCTCAGTTATGAGGACAAGGATCCGTGCCGCTATCCGGGCTCATGACTGATCTCAATTCAAAAGTCCTAGGCACAAGCCTGGCGGATTCGTCCGTGCATTATTGAGTCTCGTCACAGGCGCCCGTTCGAAGGCGGTCCGGGCTTCGTTGACCATGAACTCGGGCAGTGATGCCCCGTGCATTTACGGGACGGCTGCTTGACACGGCTGACAAGTCTGTAAGTGAACTATCGTGGCTTATCGAAGGGCAGTTAGGCGATGATCAGATTGACAGCGGAAAAGGGCGATGTTGCGGTTTCACCCGTGGTCTAATAAATATACAGAATGCTGTCTATGTTAAATCTCCTTTTGCGTTTGACAACCCAAGGTGCCTCGGTAACCAAATTACCCTAGCGGTACGTCGCTCTCTGTGTCTTCCAATAACGTCGAGATGGCCACGCATTTTGCCGAGAGGCAGCAAAAGTCAGCAAGTGAAGTCTCCTCGGGGATATCAACGCCTCTCTATCTCGGGCGAATGAGAAGTGATTATTTTGATCGCAAATCGCCTCTTGCAAGCCCAAGTCCTCAAGCTGAATTCCGAAATGAAGCTTTTGACGCAAACTGCGTCTTCGTCGCACCTGTCGCCGACAATGAGGAGCCGACATTCATGCTCATTCCACACTGGAAGAGGATTGCTATCCGATTCTTCATTATACCGTCGCTCCTCCTTCCTATCCTCACAATCTGGGGCACATGGATAAAATCGGGAATATTACTCCAGGCAGGACGAGATGGTGTAGTCTCACAGTTGCACCGAAACTTGGCGTGGATGCTCGCCGGGATGGAAGCCTGCTTTACCGGTTTGTCTTTGAGCTTGGTCCTTCTTTTCCCTAAGTTCAAACAATGGCGAAGTATCTTGCTCACATTGATATAGTGGACAGTCTCTTTCAGACCTTCACGAAGGCGAAGGGTTTCTTTTCTCGATGGCGCCCCCGACTTCGGCTGTTGGGTGGAAACGTTCCGTCAGTCGATGTCATCGTCACAGTCTGCAACGAAGACATTGACATTGTTCGCGACACAGTCCTCGGGGCGCTCAATATTGACTATCCACCGCACCGGTTCCGTGTTATTGTTTCCGATGACGGCCGGTCTCCTAAGCTCGAAGCGTGGGTGACGCAGATGGCCGTCACTTGGCAGAATCTGCACTACACGGCCCGGATCAAGCAAGGCCCGGCCGGATACAAAGCCGGGAACCTCAACCACGCTCTCGAGTATACTGCTCGCCTACCTGGCGGGCCGGCTGAGTGCCTGGCTGGGTTGGACGCCGACATGATCCCGGAAAAGTTCTGGCTCCGCACCGTAGGGGCCTATCTCGTGAAGGACCCGAAAATGGCCATGGTTTGCCCAACCCAAGTACGTTCACCGAAGCGAGCCGCGCCGCCTTGTATAAAATCCGTCTGTTAATAGATTTTCTGGCGCAGAGCTTTTACAATCTGCCGGCAGGCGATCCCTTGTTCCAGTCCAATAACATCAGCTGGTACTATAATGATCTGGCATTTGATCTGGCAGGTATGGGGCTGAACTCGGGCTCCGGCTGGATAATGCGGAGGCTTGCGGTGGAAGAAATTGGCGGCTTTCCCACTTATTGCCTCGTTGAGGACCTTTGCAGCTCCGTCCTTGTCTTGACCGAGGGTTGGAGGACTGCTTATGTGCCTGTGGCAGTTCAGTGGGGTCTTGTCCCTGAAACATACGCCGCAGAGGTCAAGCAAAGGACGAGATGGGTAAGTTGCTCCTTCTTAAATGAGACATTTACTACGCGCATTCAGGAAGAGAACCCATCTGATATGAGATAAAAACCTCTTAGTTCATTGGTGGTTGCCAAATGACCACTCGATTCCGCCATTTTCTGTTTCGAAGCACCACCAAGCATCAGACTCTCATTCAACGGGGAATTGGACTCTCCAAGTCGATTGCCCTGCATTTCACGAGCCACGTTGTCTCCATGGGCCTCATCATCACGAGTGTAGCTTTCCTAACCGGCTTCGACGGTGTGTACTGGGCCAACAGCCCAGCTATGCCACTGCTGCTTCGAATCGATTGCGCAATTGTTATCTGTAAATGGATAACCAGTTGTCACGCTTCCCTGCTCATCGGATACGGAAACGCCATCTGGGGGGATTGTGGCGCTTTGTATCTGGCACCATGTACGTTTCCAAGCATCGTTTCAGTCAACCTGTTGTGATTTTCCCTGACTTGAAAGACTACACCGTGGCATACATCAAAAGCTTTCTCCTCCCTCGCCATATGGGTGGGAAGCCTACTGCTTTCACTCCAACTGGAACTGTCGCGGACCACGTCCATGAACGAAACGTCTCCCGCCGGCAACCGCTAGTACGCCGCCTTCGATATATCCTCCTCGATTGCGGAGCTTGGTTTCACACTGCCATCTCCGCCGCGCTCATCCTAAGCGCCTGCTTGATCATCCGCTCCCGCTTAATAGCGCGGAATTCGGACCCGCTTTCTGCAGCAGCTGGACAAGCGCTAGTGCGGGGACAGTGGTTCCAGGTATTGCGGACGGTCGCTTGGCCCACCAGCCCATGGTTCCCCACGACAATTTCATGCCTGATGCCGCTGCGCTACGCCATCGCTCCGCCGACTTGTCCGGACCGGGAGGCCCTCATGGGCAAGAGGGATGCAGGCGGCGCGAGGTACCCGACGCCGCAGGCGAGGCGAGGGGGTAGCTGGGCGGCTTTGGATTTCCAGTTTGTGCCGCTTTACACGGCATTTGTGGCTTATGTCGCAGCATTGTTCGCTTGGAGCTGGAGCATCGAGCCATAAACGCGTGTGAACGGGTATCAGTCACTTCACTTATGTACGTGGCACATTTTATTTATTCCGCGCTCTGGTGGGCAACATGGTAGAGCGGTAGCGGTGACTCTCTTTTGAGCGAAAACAGAGCCTGGTAGGCCTATTAAAAATATTTGAGAAGGAACCGGGGAGTTAATTCTGTATTCATCGCTATATATGGGTTTACATTATAAAGGGAAGGCCCGTTGATATACCTATATTACAAAGTGCCGCAGCGTAAAACCTATTAACGAGAAAAAAAGTGCGCGGGAACCAGCAATAGACTATCCTAAAAGCTTTAGACAGCGTATCAAGATACGTAAAGTGGTGTATTGTATGATATCTGACCTGGGCGGACGACCAGAGGGAGGCGTCCTACTTATGTATGTGTGCTGTTGTAGTCCATTTGCAGATCGGACCTGCGGAACGATGTATTGCAGTGGTATAGCTCCGAGAAACCTTCTTAGAGATTTTGATGGCCTACATCCAAGTCTTTCTCGCAATGTGATGTAACTCTGAGAATATTTGGTGGCGCGCGTTCACTCGTTTATATGATTCAAAGTTGGGATAGAATGTCCAGGTCATAAAGGCACTACTTTTCACATGTTAACTGAAATTTTCCTGCATATTTAAAGCCCCTTACTTCTAATCCTCCCTCTTCGAATAATAGCCTCAAGAGATGTAAAGGACGCATCCTGGAGCCGTATCTGTCAGGATCACAGCCAACAGGTGACATGTCTGACACTGGATGTTAGCAGCCTATAAGGTACGGAAGGCAACGCTACAGCAGCTAACTGGTTGTGCCTTCGTGTCCGGACAGCGCACTTTCGCACTTTCGCCTGTCCCGTCACACTACTGAGAGCGCTACAAGCGGCAGATTCTCGTGTGGTACTGCTAAATGGAAGCCCGCTGTTACGAAGTTATGCGTCGCGTTGGCGAGCCAGTCTATCATAACTAGTAGGACCGGCCCGGGTTCGATAAGCTAGCAGACGCGGCTGGCCGGGCCTCGGAACCTCGGCGCTGCGGCGAGGTATCAGCGAGAGCTTCGGTCTATGCTTTGCGTGCTGGTATTTCTCAGGGGGCTCCTGAAAATGTACTTGGATTTTCGCTTGCGAGGCATGACTTGGGTGTGGAAGCAGTTTGAAATATGATGAGAAATGAGGCGTGTCGATACACTATTGATATAGTGGGGCTGTAGGCCGTGTCCCATCAAGCTTTTGTGCATATTACCCCCTAGGCAGCTCCGTGCATCAGGAGCTCGAGAATGCACCAGCCGCTATTTGAAGATTTTTCGAGTCCGCGGAGCGAGATCCAAAACCCCGTGTCGGGTAATTACCGTGACTCTAGCCAAGGGCTGTGTGGTGCATTGAGGGCGCAGCCACTAATGGGCATGAGTCGTCGGGCCACATCACGCCCGTGAGCTGGAAAGGAGATGTGTTCACCAAGCAGCGGGTAGTAATTAATGAATTCTCCAAGACTTTATGGCCCCAAGGGCGGACAATTCCAATACCCCTTACATCAAACCCCAGTGTCTTCCTGGCCATGCCGCTAGAAATTTGCGCTAGTCCGGATCTTGGAGTGCACATCACATGGTTGAGACCTATTTTTTCCTCTAAGGCACAGGATTTCTCTCTTTGTAACGGGGAGGCTTTGAGGTAGTGGGCGTCGATAGACACTGTAGATAGCGACAAACAGGATGAAAAGGGTAGAGACGAGCTCCCAAGGCCAAGCAACTGCGAAGACAATTACGAAGCCGACGACGAAGAAGAATACAAGATCTCCTCGCTGAGTGACGAAGAGGACTAATATGGACTCCTTAGCCTAGAAAACTATTGTTTGATGTGCTATCAATATCGTCCCGGAGTCTCGTCGTCTCGACGAAGTGCCTCACCCGGATTCTTTTTCGTTCGTCGGCAGATTATGGAAGAGAGAAAAATCCATATTTACCTACATCTCGGTATTTTCAGAGGTTTTCTATAGCTTTCATTTATTTCGGGCCTCTAGCGTTGCGGTTTTCCGAATCTTCTTCGGTAGTATATATACATAAGCTATACTAAGCCGGGTTCGAGGTTTACGATAATGTCTCGAAATATTAAGTTACCCTAATAACCCTGCAGACGGCCGTAGACGGCTAACGGTAGCTGTCTATTGCGGCTCGCGTCCACCTTGCGCTAGAAGTTGGAACTTAGACGGAACATTAATAATACAATTTTATATGCATTATATAAAGTACCATAGCGGATAGTCTGTAACCGTTCCGGCTACTCTGCCGAGGTACGCGATAAGCTGGAAATTATCGTAATATCCGGGAGATATTATATTGCCTCCTGATTTAACTATATATGAAAGTCGAGACCATCGACTAGCCTAAATTTGCCAATATCAGAAGGCGGCTGTTCCTCGGCTGATGTTAAGTAAAGGAACATAGCGCTTCGTACAGAGATCTAGACCTACCGACGCTATCAGTAACATTAGGGACTATAACAAAGAACATTCCTAACATAGAGCTCTCAGATCCATTCGAAGGTTCTGGGATAGTTCCTTGCGTCAAGTTGCATTAATGTGGTTTCATGTGTTGAAGAAGTACCTCAGGATCAATTGTTCCGTGCTTGTTTGAATGATGACACCTGACACTCCCTATTCGAGAGTACTTTTTCTCGCAGCCAAATACCGGGCACGAGACTCGCCGTTTTCCATGAACTTCTTTTTGGTGCCTTTTAAGTAGCTCTTGAACCCCGAATCCCCTCTCACACTCGGGGCATTTAAGAGATTTGTCATGGTCCTTTACATGCGCCCTATTTTATACCAGTTCAATTTTCGTGTATTAGTAGGAATGAAGATGTGAACTTATTTAAACTTTCGCTTGTCATTGAAAGTTTTTGGGCACTCACTACATTTAAACTGGCCGTTAATATCGGCCGCCGGAAGAGACCTCGAGGCAATGTTATCGGAGTCGTGATTTGCTGGAACTTCATCACTGTGAAAATAGAAGCGTGGTGTTAAAGGAATGGTCGGAGTTCCCAAGTCAAGGTTGTCAAGACTATGGTTTTCTCCATACGTATAATGGTCCTGAAAGTCTAAGTCGGGATTTAGCGAGTTTCCAAAGTTGCCAATTGCATCAGAGGAGTCACTATCATGCGAAAGTGGCGGCTAGAAGCTTGATGCTTCATGCTCGTCCTGTGCTGTGATTCGGTGATTTATGTCGTTTTTTGGTCTTGGTCGGAGCATGCAAAGCCCAGGTTCTGGTCAAGCGTGAATGAAAATTTTGAAGGATCGTACTCAACCACAAGATCACAGTTGCAGTCTATGTTTAAGTAGTCGTGAACACAACGCGGTGTTTCGCAAGACAAGGCCAGGGAGTTATTGGCCGGTCTCCTGCTTGTGGACAGGAGACCAGCTCCTGGATGATAAGTCAACCAACGTGTAAAGGAAAGTGAAGTCCTCAAACTGTTCGAGGCTGAAGCAAGAGCTAAAGAATGTTGGTGGAGGATCTAAGTTGGTGAGAGATAAGACCCTGATAAGGGAATGAACTTCGGGAGAGAGATGTATTCGGAATCCTTCCCGAGGCTTATCTAGCGAGATTTCTAACCAACCGCCCAACGTTTTTCCCAACCTAGAGAATTAAACCGAAACTTTCTAGTGTTTTCAGAGATTCCACAATGTTATATGCACGTCTGGCCCAATAATTGTTCGTCACAACCCTCCATATGGACTGCTCGCCAGACCGAATAATCCGCGATCGGGGCAGGCCACAGAGTCAACCAACCATATTGCAGACAATAGATTGAAGGGCCACAAGATGGACCAATGAAAGAACAGAACGTGAGACTTCCAGAGAGAGCCAATTATATAGGGCAGGTTACTGTCCTGGGCGAGATATCACCCTATTTGGTTCCTTGTGACAGGCCAACTTCTATTACGTCACGGAGGCCCAGCACCCTAGCTCTGGATTGCTGGAGCATTTCTTCCGCGAGAAGAGCATAAGAGAGCTGCGAAATCCCTACGCTACACCTCGAGATAAGGTGTAACGCAGGCTCTCGTATCCATCTATATTATCACACCATCAACTTATAGAACGATTTATGAATTCTTTCAAAAATCCTTAAAGCCAAGATGAATAAGTTTGAAAGCACCAATTTGTCCAGCCCGGCACTATTACAGAAGATAGACGAGCTCCGCGACAGAATATAGGACAACACGTGCCTCTTCCACAGGTGAGATAATTCGTATTACAATATCTGACCAACTTCAACTTATGTAATAAAGCTCGTGGTTGTAGGAGATCAAAGTTCAGGAAGATCATCCCTCTTGGAAAGCCTAACCGGGATTTCTTTCCCTCGAAATGTTGAACTGTGCACACGTCATGCTACGCAGATTACATCGCGTCGCGATCAACAAAACCGCGTTGTGATTCGGATCATTCCTGGACCGCAAGCTTCGGAGGAACACAAGATGCGCCTTGAGGGCGTATGCTTACAAGACGGCGTCCAGCAAAGATCTTCGCTCTCAGTTCCTAGATGTACTACGAGATGTTAGTCACCGTCTAAAGGAAAGAAAACTTGGTAATTATTGACGAGTATAATAGGCAAATGATAGGATCGGGATTCGTACGGATATGTCCTCGAAGACTGGTACTATCTTCAGCGAAGACATAATGAAAATCGAGATACATGATCCTCGCGAAGATTGCCTTACCGTCATCGACGTTCCCGGGATATTCCGTAACCACACGGAAAGAATCACGACTAAAGAAGACATAACCTAGTCAACACCCACGTGAGAAAGTACATCAAAGATAGACCACCATCATTCTGGCTGTTCTTCCCAATAACGTGGATATTGCCACCAAAGAAATTATTGCACTTGCTGAAGAGTACGACAAACTGGGAGAACGTACCTTGGGGGTCCTTACGAATCCTGATCTAGTGACCGAGTCCAACGCGAAGATTTCAGTGTGCAACTTGGTGTCTTGGAACCAGAAGTCGCTATCGCTTGGCTACTACCTTGTGCGAAATCGTGGGGCCGACGACGACAACAAGGTCGAGCATGACGCTCTTGAGAAAAGTTTTCAGCAAGAGACATAGTCTGCCTTGCCTTCTGAAAGGGCTGGGATCTTCGGGCTAAAGAAACAATTAGAAAGCTCCTGGCTCAGGTCACTTGTCGCGAGTTCCCCAGTCTCCGCAAAGAAATCAGCGAGAAATTAGCAGAGTGCCAAAGAGATCTTAAGAGCCTCGGACCAGTACGGCCTACCGAGAAAGAACACCGTAGTTATTTAAGCGTCATAGCCGGGCACTTTGAAGATCTCACAAGGGTAGCACTCAGTGCACAATACACTACAAATTTTTCAAGAAGGCCGAAACGCGGCTGATTACCCGCCTGGTAAATTTGACTGTTGTATTTAACAATGGCTTCCAGATATATGGGCAGCTTCGCGAATTCGAAGATATTGAATCTACAACGCCGCCGCCAGAGGCAAACATCTTCGCTGCCGAAACTCCCGTTCCTCCTCCCCTCCTCCTCCTCTCCCGCTCGAGTTCCATACATACCTGCGAGAGTGTCTTGAGGAGTACGGA
>Ga0247774_1000654_pt1 | contig 17356 bp, 15 predicted proteins | sample UWRJL001104B6_FD_179933 | JGI IMG/M metagenome (GOLD analysis project Ga0247774, IMG submission 179933) | Plant litter microbial communities from Arlington Agricultural Research Station in Wisconsin, United States - UWRJ-L001-104B-6 | ecosystem: Environmental > Terrestrial > Plant litter >... | reverse complement strand
TGTTCGTCGTGATGACGCTCGTACGGGTGCTCAAAGCAGGGTACGGCACATTCGCAGTGATGGTCGCGCTCAGCGTTCTACTCGGCTACCTCGTCGCCCGCTTGTTCTCGGAACCCATGAATGCACTGCTCAGGGGCGCGCAAACGTCAGCAGCACCCAGCCTTCGAGACAGGATTCGCCCGAAGGGATGAGACCGAAGCGCTCATAGCGCACGCGAAGCGCGGGCGCCTGCGGCCGCATGAATCCGCTGATCAACAGCACACCGCCCGATGTCAGCGCCCGCGCGAGCGCAGGCGCCAGCTCGGTCAGCGGCCCTTCCAGAATATTGGCGACGATGAGATCGAAGCGCGCGCCCCATCGATCCGGCGCGTCGCCACTCAGCTCGATGGCGACGGAATGTGAATCCAGCCGGGCGTGCGCGGCCGCGCTGGCCAATGCCGCGGCATCGATGTCGGTTCCGACGACGAGACTGGCACCGCGAGCTCGGGCGATGCGGGCGAGCACGCCGGTGCCCGTGCCCACATCCAGCACCGCTCGAGGTTGACGATGCCGACACAGCAGATCGAGCACTATCGCGCAAAGCCGGGTCGTGGCATGCGAGCCATCGCCGAACACTTCTGACTCGCCCTCGGCACGACGAAGCTGAGGCAAAGCGATGCTGTCAGTCGCCAGCGCAGGCATCTCCGAACCGAACGGGTAGACGGTGACACGCGGTGCGAGGTTGAATGGCATGGATGGCCGCGGATCATAATCGCTGCCTACCACGCAAAGCCCGAAAGGATCGTCCGCATGCCCGAATCTCCCGCCGCTGCCATCGCCGGCCTCCGCCTGACCAGCCGTTCGGGCCTGAGCGTCGACGTGAACGCCAACGGCTCGCTGCGGCGATTCGATTGCGGCCCCGTCTGCGTGGCCCTGTTCCTGGGCAACGAGATCGAGGGCGGGCTCGCGAATGTCTGGTTGCGGCGGCTCGGTGCAACGATCGAAGCCATTCCGCTGCTCGGCCCGGCGAGCCCGACGCGGTTCCACGGCTCACTGGTCGACGGACGGCTCGTGGGCGTCGGCGCGTGGAAGGGCCTTCATTACACGATCTCCCTCTCGCTCGCGCAGGATGCCACGGCGTGGTTCTGGCACGTGAACCTGGAGAACAGCGCGTCGACCGCCCAGCAGGTTGATCTCACTTACACACAAGACATCGCGCTCGCCTCGTACGGCGCCATCCGGCTGAACGAGTTCTATGTCAGCCAGTACCTCGACCACACGCCGCTTTCTCATCCGGTGCGCGGGACGATGATCGCTTCACGCCAGAACCAGGCCATCGATGGGCGCAATCCCTGGTCACTGATCGGGTCGCTGCGTCGTGGGGAATCCTTCGCTACCGATGCCCTGCAGTTCAACGGGCTCGCGACCCGCGCCGGCAAGCCCCCCGCCGGACTTTCCGGCCCGCTGCCGAGCAAGCGCCTTCAGCACGAGCACTCGCTCGTCGTCGTCCGAGACGCACCGATCGAGCTCCAACCGCAGGCGCAGGCCGCGGCGGGATTCTTCGGCGTCTACGTCGCCGATCATCGTGACGCCACCACGCCCACCGATGTCGACCGATCGACGGCCGCGCTCGGACTACCCGAAGCACAACCGGGGTCGGCGAAGACCTTCGCCGCAAGCGTGGTGAACAACGCGACGCTCTTCAGCGCGAGCCCGTTGCTCGAAACCATCACGCTCGATACGGCATCCCTGCAAACGCTGTTCGGCACGGACTGGCGGCACGAAGAGATCGATGCGCACGGCACGCGGCTGTCTTTCTTCAGCGGCACCGATAGTCACATCGTTCTGAAAGAGAAAGAGCTCGGGGTCCGCCGCCCGCACGGACATCTGCTGCGCACCGGCCGGCATACGACTCCAGATGAATCCGCGCTCACGTCAACGGCATGGATGGGCGGCGTGTTTCATTCGATGGTCACGCAGGGTCACGTGAGCATCAATCGGTTCCTGTCCACGACTCACACCTATCTCAGCCTGTTCCGCTCCCACGGCCAGCGTGTTTTCGCGGAGATCGACGGCACGTGGCAGCTTCTCGATGTGCCGTCCGTGTTCGAGATGACGCTGAATACCTGCCGCTGGATCTATCGCCACCAGCGCGGCGAGATCCACGTGCGCTCCACTGCAACGGATTCGCGCCACGAGCTGGCACTCGCCATCGAGGTGAAATCGGGCGGGCCGACGCGCTTTCTCATCTCCCATCACATTGCGCTCAACGGCGACGACGGCAGCACGCCGGGCCCGGCGCAATGGCGTCACGAGGGCAACGACATCGTGCTCTCGCCAATCGCGGGCTCCGAGCTCGCGCACCGCTTTCCGAAAGGCTCGTTCAGGCTCACGCCGAGCGGCGGCACGCAGCTCGAGTCCGTCGGCGCCGACGAGTTGTTGTTCGTGGACGGAACATCCCGCCAGCAGCCGTTCCTGTGTCTCGTCACCCGTGCGGCCGAATCGATCGGCCTGCACATTCGCGGCGAGCTGATCGACGAAGCCACGCAGACGCCGCTGCGCGTGGCCGGCTCCTTGGTTCCGCAGATGAAGATGACCGCCGCCAGGCCCGGCCCAGCGGCAGAACATCTTGCGGGTCTTGCGGAAATCGCGCCCTGGTTTGCTCACAACGCCTTCGTGCACTACCTGTCGCCGCGCGGCCTGGAGCAATACTCCGGCGGCGGCTGGGGCACGCGCGACGTCTGCCAGGGGCCGGTCGAAATGCTGCTCGCCCTCGGCCGCGCGGAGCCGATTCGCGACCTGCTGATACGGGTGATGCGTCAGCAGAATCCGGACGGCGACTGGCCGCAGTGGTTCATGTTCTTCGAGCGCGAGCGGAACATCCGTCCCGGCGATTCGCACGGGGATATCGTGTTCTGGCCGCTGGTCGTGCTTGCGCAATACCTGATTGCCACGGGCGACAAGGGCGTTCTCGACGAACGCGTGCCCTATTTCGACGGCCGCGGGCCGGACCAGGGCGAGGCCGCGACGATCTGGCAGCACGCCGAGCGCGCGCTGGACCTCATCCAGAAACGCGTGATTCCGGGCACGGCGCTCGCAGCCTATGGCCACGGCGACTGGAACGATTCACTCCAGCCCGCAAATCCGGTGATGCGCGAACGTCTCTGCAGCGCGTGGACCGTCACGCTGCACTTCCAGACACTGACGATGCTTGGCCAGGCTTTGCGCTCAATCGGACGCACGGCGGACGCCGAACGCTTCGAGCAACTCGCGGTGCCGGTGAAGAAAGACTTCCAGCGCCTGCTGCTGGTCGATGGCGTGCTCACTGGCTACGCGCTGTTCGAACAGAACAACGAGGTGCGTCATCTGCTTCACCCGAGCGACGAACAGACCGGCGTGCACTACAGCTCGCTCGCGATGATCCACGCGATTCTCGAAGACCTGCTCACGCCGGAGCAGGCGCGTGAGCACGTCACGCTCATCGAAAAGCATCTCAGCGCGCCAGATGGCGTGCGCCTGTTCGATCGGCCGATGACGTATCACGGCGGCCCGCAGAAGCTGTTCCAACGCGCCGAAAGCGCAACCTTCTTCGGACGCGAGATCGGCTTGATGTACATGCATGCCCACCTGCGTTACGCCCAAGCGCTGGCACACATGGGCGAGACCGAGCGATTCTTCCGCGCGCTCTGCCAGGCCAACCCCATCGCCATTCAATCGCTCGTGCCGACGGCCACACTGCGCCAGGCGAACTGCTACTACTCGAGCTCAGACGCGCAGTTTGCAGATCGCTACCAGGCGAGTGCCGAATACGAACGCGTCGCCGACGGAACGATTCCCCTCGACGGCGGCTGGCGGGTCTACTCGAGTGGCGCCGGCATTGCGCTGGGATTGATCGTGCGGCGTTTCCTCGGGCTCGATGAGGAAGCGGAGGCTCTCGTATTCGACCCGGTGATTCCCGCATCGCTCACAGGCATGAAGGTCGAAACCGTTCTGCTGGGCAATCCGGTCGAGATCCACTATCGCGTGGCTTCCGTGGGATGCGGCGTGAACGCCGTGACACTGAATGGCAAACCTCTGGCGGTAACTTTCCGCCCGAATCCGCATCGACGTGGGGCCGCGCTCGTGCCGAAGGCTGGGTTCCTGGAAGCGCTGTCGCAGGAGCGAAACCTGCTGGAGCTGGACATCGGCTGACGTCCAGCCCGGCCTCGCGGAAGTGCCGACATGCTCGAAAAACTACCTGACGCCATCGGCCACCTGCTCGACGGGCAGCGGGCCGGCCTCGACAAGGTGCTGTTCAACTCCCTCGACTTGCGCAACGGCACGGCGCGCATCGAGCTGTCGAGCCGATCGTTCGCGGACCATGCGCCCATGCCCGAGCGCCACACGGCAGACGGCGAAGGCGTGTCGCCCGAGATCTCGTGGAGCGGAGTGCCGCCCGGAACGAAATCCCTCGCGCTGATCGTCGAGGACGCGGATTCGCCGACGCCGGCACCGTTGGTGCACGCGATCGCGGTCGATATCGATCCCCTGAAAAAGCAGCTGCTCGAAGGCGAGCTGCAGGAAACGGACGACGGTCGCAATACCGCGCTGAATCTCGGGCGCAATTCTTATCTGCGCGAAGCCTGGCTGCCGCCGGACCCGCCGCCGGGTCACGGCGTGCATCGTTACGTGTTTCAGTTGTTCGCGCTGGCGGACGGCGAACCGTTCTCCGATGCGCCGGGGCGGGATGAGCTCGCGAAGGCGTTACGCGAACGGGCCATTGCGAGCGGCAGCCTGATCGGCACGTATTCGCGCGACAACAGCGTGAAGATCGAAGCGAACGAGACAGCTGCGGACAGCGCCGTCGTCGTTCCGAGCCTGGCCTAGCGATCGGGACTGGCTCAGCCGATCGAGCCCGGCTCAACCGATGGCCGCGCCCGAGCCGGGCCTCGGCCGGGTCGAATCCGCAAAGCTCAGGCGCTTCCGGCAGCCACAGCGGTCTGGGTCGCCAACGCGTCCCGCGCAGCGCGCACTTCGCTGCCGATGCGAACGACTTCAGCGAGCGTCGTGCACTGGAGCTTGTCCATCATGCGCGCCTTGTACACCTCGACCGTGCGCGGGCTGATGGTGAGCCGTTCCGCCATCTCGCGCTGGGACAAGCCGTCCACGAGGAAATCCAGCACCTGGCGTTCACGCGACGTGAGCCGCGAAATGCGTGCGGTGGTTTCCTGGGCGCGCGTGGTGGAGCGATGCCGCTCTTCATCGATGCGGAGAGCGTTCAGCAACACGTCGATGAGCAGCTCGTCGTTCACGGGCTTCTCGAGAAAGTCGACTGCGCCGTTCTTGAGTGCCGCACGCGCGGTGGCGACGTCGCCATGCGCGGTGAGCACCACGACGGGCAACGACACGCCGCGCTCGCGCAACTGCTCCTGCAGCTCCAGGCCGCTCATGCCACCCATCTTCAGATCGGTGAGCAGGCAGCCGCGCCACGCGCCATCGTAGACCGCGAGAAAATCTTCGGCCGACGCGAAGATCGACGCCCGCAGGCCCTTGAGTGAAATGAGCAGGCTCAGCGAATCCCGAACGCCCGCGTCGTCATCGATAACGAAAACCGTCTGGTCAGTCATGCCCGCCGATCAATTCCGATTGTGGGTGAGAGGGTACGCGTAGCGGCAAACGCAGCGTGAAGGATGCACCACCGAGCTTGCCTGGCGCTTCGCACGACAACTCGCCGCCTCGCGCGCGCACCAGCGAGCGGCTGATCGCAAGACCCAGGCCCATGCCATTGGTCTTGCTGGTCACGAAGGGCTCGAACAGCTTGCGTGCAAGATCGCTGGAAACGCCGGGGCCGGAGTCATCGACCCGGAGTATTACCGCATCCGCCGAGCTTGTCCCATGCAATTCGATCTGGCGGCTACCCAGAGGAACGTGGTCCACGGCCTCGATCGCATTGCCGACCAGATTATGGAGCACGATCTGCAGCTGGGTTTCATCGCCCTGCACCGACGGGATATTCGGATCGACCTGGATCACGAGCGTTGCCTGGGCTTTTCGCAGTCGTTCCTGAAACGCGCCGGCCACGCCCGCGCACAGATTCCCGATATCTACGGGGGCGCGGATGTCGGATTCGCCGCGATAAAAATCGCGCAGCTTCTGCAGCACGTCGGATGCGCGAGTCGCTTCGTTCACCGATTTGGCGAGCGTTTCCTGCACGCGCGGATCGACCCCGCCCGTACGTTCAGCCAGGATTTCCGTTGCGCGCAGATAGGACAACAAAGCCGCAATGGGCTGCCGCAGCTCGTGCGTAAGCGCAGAAGCAAGCTCGCCTGCCACCGCGAATCGCATCGCTCGCGCCAGAGCAGCATCGCGCTCGCGAATCTGTTCTTCCGTACGGGCTCGTTCGGCCACCACCGCACCCAGCAGCAAGGCAGTCAGGCTCAATGTGAGCAACAGGATCTGCAGGTCGATGAAGCGCGGCGTGTGAATCTCGGCGCGGGCCGCGAAGATCAGGATGAGTTGAATCACCAGCACTGCGACCACCGCGCCCGGCAACCGCCAGCGGAGCGCGATCCAGATCACCGGCACGAACAGGAAATAGAAGAAACGCAGCTGGTCCGCAGCCGGCAGATAGAAAACGATGACCAGCGTCAGCAACACCAATGCGAACTGCGCGGCGATCTCACGCCAGCGCTGGCGGATGATCCTCAGGCTGCCGCCCCACTCGCCACCGTAAGTGAGCAGCGGGGTGAGCATCAGTATGCCGTTGAGATCCGCGAACCAGTAACGAGCGGCTCCGCGCAGGGCGTCGTCGAGGACGACGTCGCCGCTCGCCACGAAGATGCCGACGTAGCCGCACGCGATGATCAGAGTTCCGATCACCGCGGCCGCTGCGAATTTCGCGGCCGCGAGCACGGTACGAATCGGCCCCGTCGCGCCGAGGTTGCGAACCACGGTTGCCAGCACGGCGTACGTCACGCCGATCCACAGAGATGAAGCCACTACGGTGAGCGCCGAACCGGCCTGTGGGTGCAACAGCAACTCGCAAAGTGCGGCGGCGATGACGACGGCCGGCGTCCAGCGCATCCCGAGCAACATCAGGAAGGCGAGCGTGAGGCCCGCCTGAGGATTCCACGGAGTAAGTGCCGGCTTCAGCGCTGGCTGCGTGAAGGTGAGCCACGCGACGAACGCATACGCGACCACAAAGGCCGCAGCGATGGCGAAAGGCGGGTATCGGCTCGTCAAGATTTCGTTACGAGGCGCTCGCCGGGTTTGATGCGCGCCCGGCAACTTCGCAGGAGCTCCGCTCGTTGGCCATCGATAGGCGTGCGCGAACGCTTGCGGGTATTGCCTGGCCTCTGTGTGAAAGTCACTGCGTCCCCCGCCCCTTCTGCCCCGGGCGCACACTATTACTACGAGTCCTGCGTTTGAGGGAAACAAATAAGGACGGCGCGTTCAAATCGCATGGCCAGCGGTGCCGCGCACGCCGCCCAATCCACCGTACCCGAGGAAGGGTGCACGCTCGCTTCGATCTGCGTGACGGAGCTGTGCAAATAGCCTGAGCGCGCCGCATGCCCCAATTTGCCCGAATTGGTTCACCGCGCCGGCCCATTCTCGCGCGACGCTCTCCGTCAGGCTGAACGGAGACGGTCCATGCTCATCGATCTGAAAGTCTGGCTCGATCATTTCGAGTATCACGCCGGGCGCCATTGCGTGCTCCCCGGGCGCACGCGCCAGGCGCTCACGAACACAGACCGGCGGCTCATTGCCCGATCCATCGCGGCTTTCCAGCACCGGGAGCAGTCGAAAGGCGACTGGCTGATTCGCGCGGCACGCAGATATCAGCGCGTGCACGACACGGCTCCGCTCGCACGCATCGTGTCGTTGCTGGTCGCCGAAGAACGGCATCACGCGGCGCTGCTGGGCGCGTTCATGGATCAGCATGGGATCGCGGAAAAGCGCGTCGGCTGGACCGACCGCCTGATGCATCGCCTGCGTCGGGCCGCCGGTTTCGAGCTGCACGTCGGCGCGCTGATCACGTCTGAGCTCATCGGCAAGGTCTATTACCGCGCGCTGGAGTCAGCGACCGGATGCCGCCAGCTTCAGGTGCTTTGCCGGATGCTCGTCGCAGACGAGCTCGCGCACGTGGGGTTCGAGTCCGACCTGTGGCGGGCGATGAACGAGCGGCGATCACCGGCTGCGCGGGCCGCCGCCGAAGCGATGTTGAGAGCGTCGTTCACCGTTGCGGCGTTCATCCTCTGGACGAAACACCGGCGCGTGCTCAAAGCGGCGGGCTATCGGATGGGCAGTTTCCTGCGGGCCTGCCACGCGCAGTTCAGCTTCTATCTCGAGCCCCCGCCGGCGCGCACGGCCTCGGCCGGCTCGAACGGCTTGACGGCGCTGGAGGAGAACGGCGCGTTGCGCTGAGCGGGCTTCAGCGGACCTTGTGAACTCCGCGCACGGCGGCGTGAACGAGCGAGATGCTGATCCACACCGCGACGCTGAAATACAGCGTCATCCAGACCATCTCGCCTTTCCAGTCCTCCCAGCGATGCGAGATGACACGACGGTGAGTGACGTCGAGCACGCCTTCCGTCAGCGTGAGGTATTGGCGGCCGCCCGCTTCATCGGCGAGCCAGCGCGACCAGTACATCGGAACGTCCACGAGAAACATGTAGGCCACGTAGCACGTGGCCGCCGCGCAGGCTGCGATGATCGCGGGCCGCCAGCTCGACGGACAGCGCGGCGCCATCACCACCATGCTGACGACGAGCAGCGCCGCCGAAAGTCCCCACAGCGATTCCTCGATCACGTGACCGAGGTTCGACGTGGTGAGCACCGAATACCATGAGCACACTTCGGCCACGACGATCATCGGCACGATGACGCGCGACACGTTCTTCGCCGTCGTGCAATTCGTGGCGCTGGCCGTATCCCGCAACATGAGCGCCCACTGCGTCACGAACGCGAGCTCCGCGATCGTGGCAACGGTGCGCCCGACGACGACGCTGGACAGCCAGGTGTTGAACAGCGCGAGCCGCGGTACGTCGAACACTGGCAAGGCCGAGCGGAACGCACAGCCGAAAACATAGAACGCGGAAAACACGAGCTGGCGGCGGCAGGCCCAGTAACAGGTGTCGGGCATCGCGCCGAGACGTCGGCGGAGCGTCGCGACGGACAGCCCCCAGGCCGTCACATTGAGCACGGCCACGAAGCACAGAAATCCCCACCAGGTTGCGACATCGAAGCTCATGGGCTCATCCGGAAGCAGGTTGTGTGCCGGCCGGCGGGGCATTGTGGTGGAGTGCGACCTCGCGCGCCAAGCCATTGCAGCGGGCGCGATGCGGGGATGAGCGAATGCCTGGCGCGCCCGCCGCCTCTCAGGGCGCTAGATTCAGCGCTTTGCGCAGCTCTTTCGCCGTCAGCAGCTTCACATACACGGGTGTGCCGACATCGAAGTCCTTGGCGCGGGCGAGCCCGCCGACGACGACCGGGTCGAATCCCGCGTCGCGCACCAACCGCTCGGCAACTTTCAGGGCCTCCGCGTCATCGCCAGCCAGGGGAATCGCATATCGCTCACCGGCTCGATTGGCTTCCGTCGAAAGGGGGCGCGCATTGATCGCATTGAACGCCCGCACGAGCCGCGTGCCGGGCAGAAACTGCGGCGACGTCACTCCGGTGCCTTTACGACGCGCCTCCTCCGCCATCGGCCCGTCGCGACTCGGATACGGATTGCCCGTGTCGAGCACGATCTTGCCCTTCAGCTCTGCCTGCAGGTCCTGCCCCAGCTGGGGCATCGATCCATACGGGATCGAAACGACCACGACATCACCAAACGTGGCCGCCTCGCGCGGAGCTCCCACGCGAGTCCTGGGTCCCAGCGTTTTCGCCATCTCCTGCAGCTGGTCCGGATGGCGCGACGAAATCATCAGCTCATGGCCGGCCCGGGCCCAGTGCCGCGCGAGCGCGCTGCCGATGTTGCCTGTGCCGATGATGCCGATGCGCAGCGGCTTGTTCACCTCAGGCTGCGCGGCACTCGTGGGCACGGCATATGCAATCGTTCCGAGCGCCGTGACGATGAAAACGGCAATCCGATGCAGGTGTTCGCGCAGTTTCATGGAAGGACCATACACCCGCCACTTCGTCCCGGCGCAATGCATGGGCGGATGTGAAACAATCCTGCGACAGAACGATGCCGCACCAGGCATCCCGCGAGCGGCCGTTGGACCCTGAATCACCCGAACCGATCGAGATTCCGTACACCGAGCTGTCGGAAGATGCGCTGCGCGGCGTGCTCGAGTCGTTCGTGCTGCGCGAAGGCACGGAGTACGGCGAACGGGACTACTCGCTGGACGAAAAAGTTGCGCACGTCATGCGTCAGCTGGAACGGAAGGAGGCGCAGATCCTGTTCGATCCCGCCTCGGAATCCGTGACGCTGGTGGTGAAGAAACGCTGAGGCGATCGGATTCGATACCGCTGCCGCTCGCGCTGAAAAATCTCCTAGCGCCAGCCGCTGATCCGCACCGACGAGATTCGATCGTTCCAGCTCGAGCGCCGATCGGCGTTCACCGCTGTGAGATCCGGCATGTCGTGGTCGACGATCAGGCGTTCGCCCTGATATCCGGCATGCTCGAAGAACGCCACGCGCGTGCGTCCGAACGTGCGGATCGAGGAGATGCGATCGTTCCACCCGACGCGCTCGAGGTCGTCGATGTCATCGCCCGAGTCCCAGCACTGCGAGTTGCCCTGAAAATTGGCATGCTCGTAAACACAAACGCGATCGTTGCGCACTTCGCCGCGCCCCTGCCTGCCATGGAAGCCGGCCGCGCCGACTTCGAGCGAATCCACTTCGTCGTTCCACTTGCGCGCGAAACGCCCGAGGTCCGGCACGTCGGAGTCGATGTAGACGCGGCCACCGTCGAAGTTCGGATGCTGATACAGCACGATCTCGGCACGCCCGCGAATGCGGATGGAGGAGATGCGGTTGCGGCGGTTGCCGAGATCGCGCACCTCTTCACCGACGCCGTAGCATTGTTCCCAGCCGCCGTAGTTGGCGTGCTCGTAAACGCACACTTCGCCGCGACCACCGCCGCCGGGCCTGCCGCGATCGTTGCGAGCATCGGAGTGGCGATCGTCGGCATGAGCCATGGCCGGCAGAAGCGCTGCGAAGCCAAGTGCCGCGCACAGCGCGGCGAAGCTGCTGGAGAATTTCATCAGGGTCACTCTGCGTCCGGTCGGGTGCGCCGACGATGGGTTCACTCTGCAGGATCGTAGCTGAAAGAAGCCTGAACCCGATCGGGCGCACCCGGACTCCCGTCACAACAGCGGCGGATTCAACAGCGGCACCTGTTCGACGCCGGCGGCTTTGAGGCGCGCTTTCCAGTCCGCTTCCGAAAGACCGGTGGCGACTTCACCCGAAGCGGTCTTCAGCAGGAAATATCCCGAAGGCGGCGAGGCCTGCTGCACGCCCAACACCACGTCGCGCACGACTACGTATGCGCCGACCGGCCCCGCCACCTGACGCCCGCCACCCCGCTTCACGACGATGGGCTGCGACGCCTTGTTTCGCACGATCTCATAGCCGTTCGGGAGCACGATCACCGACGGCGGCGTACCGGTGGCACAGCCGGCAACGCCGAGAGCGCCCAGTCCCGAAACGAAAGCCAACGCGAATGTCATTGCGAACGCCCTGAACCTCTCCAACACCGCAAGATCTCCTCTGTGGTTTAAGTAGGGACCGATCGACTTCAACTTGGCCGGCACGGTCCTTGCTTCGCCTCGGTTCTACCAACTGGACCAGGAATCCAGCGAGGATTCGATGAAGCACCATACCGGCCGGTTGATGACCGGCATTCCCGGCCTGGATGACATCCTCGCCGGTGGATTAATTCCCGAGAGACTGTATCTCATCGACGGGAATCCGGGCTCCGGCAAGACGACCTTCGCGTTGCAGTTTCTGCTCGAAGGAGCACGGCGTGGTGAGAAATGTCTCTACGTCACGTTGTCCGAAACACGCGAGGAGCTCGAGGCCGGGGCGGCATCTCACGGCTGGTCGCTCGACGGACTCCAGATCGTCGAGCTGGTGCCGGACCAGCAGCAGGAGCTGCAGGGGGATGGCCAGCTGACGATGATCCACCCTTCGGACGTCGAGTTGTCCGAGACGATGTCGAAGATCCTCGCAGCGATCGAGCGCACGAATCCGGACCGCGTCGTGTTCGATTCGCTGTCGGAAATGCGCCTCCTCGCGCAGAGCTCGCTGCGCTACCGGCGCCAGATCCTGGCGCTCAAGCAGTTTTTTGCAGGTCGCGGATGCACCGTGGTGCTGCTCGACGACCGCACGGCTGAAGGGCCGGACCTGCAACTCCACAGCATCGCGCACGGCGTGATCGGCCTGTACTGCGATACGCCCGCTTACGGCCAGGCGCGGCGCCATCTGCAGGTGCTGAAGTTCCGGGGCAGCGACTTCGTGAGCGGCTATCACGACTTCTCGATTCGCTACGCGGGCCTGCTGGTCTATCCGCGACTCATCGCCGCGGAACACAGCGCCGATTTCGCGCATTCATTGATCACCAGCGACGTGCAATCGCTCGACGCGTTGCTCGGCGGCGGGATCGAGCGCGGCACGAGCACATTGCTCGTCGGACCGCCGGGTAGCGGCAAGTCGACGCTGGCTCTTCAGTACGCGACAGCCGCCGCACGTCGAGGGGACCACGCAGCCAGCTTCATATTCGACGAGACCAAGGCCGCACTGCTGGCACGCTCGCGCGGAATCGGCCTGCACATCAACGAAGGAACGGGCGCCGGGCAGATCAGGCTGCGACAGATCGACCCAGTCGAAATCTCGCCCGGCGAGTTCGCAGCGACCGTGCGCGAGTCGGTGGAGAAGGACAACGCGCGCGTGGTGATCATCGACAGCCTCAACGGCTATCTGAACGCGATGCCCCAGGACAACTTCCTCACCGCGCAGCTGCACGAGCTGCTCTCGTATCTCAGCAACAAGGGCGTGACCACCTTCATGGTCGTCGCCCAGCACGGCATGCTCGGCGCGAACACGAGCTCGCCGATCGACGCGAGCTATCTCGCCGACTCGGTGATCATCCTGCGTTACTTCGAGCACGGCGGCAGCGTGAAGAAGGCGATCTCCGTGATGAAGAAGCGCACGGGCGGCCACGAGGAAGCCATCCGCCAGTTGTCCTTCAGCGCAGACGGCATCCGGCTCAGCAATCCGCTACTGGAGCTGCGAGGCGTGCTCACCGGCGTGCCGGTCGAGATCACCGACCCGATCAACAGTCGGCCGCCCCCGCGCGGACAGTTCGCCTGACGTGCCGTGGACGACCGCCGCGTACTGATATTGCCGCCCAGCAGACGGGACGGTGCTGTCACCCGGGCCCTGCTCGAACGCGCGGGCTGCGCTTGTGTGGTCAGCCCGAGTGCAACGGCACTCGCAGCCGAAGTCGAGGGCGGCGCCGGCGCGATAGTGCTGACCGACGCCGCGCTCGCCGCGCCGGACATTGCGCGCGTGGTGGAAGTGTTGAGCCGCCAGCCGCAGTGGTCAGACGTTCCCATCGTTCTGCTCTGCCGGCCGGACGCGCAATCGCCGGCGATCAGCCGAATGCTCAGCACTCTGACCAACGTAACGCTGCTCGACAGGCCGACGTCTGCACGCACGTTGCTGAGCGCCGTGCAGACAGCCTTGCGTGGCCGCGATCGGCAGTATCAGACACGCGACCAGCTCGAAGCCCTGCGCCGCACGGAAGAAGCACTTCGAGTGCGCGAACGCCAGCTCAGCACGGCCGACCGGCGCAAAGACGAATTCCTCGCGATGCTCGCGCACGAGCTGCGCAATCCGATGGCGCCGATTCGCAATGCCGGCGAAGTGCTCGCGCGCATCCTGCCTGACGAAGAACGAATGCAGTCCGCCGTTGCCATCGTGCGAAGGCAGATCACTCACCTGTCGCGCCTGGTCGACGACCTGCTCGACGTCTCGCGCATCACGCAGGGTCGCATCGAGCTTCAACGCAAACCGGTCGACCTCGCGACCGTCGTTTCGCAGGCGATGGAAAGCGTCGAGCCGCTCATGCGGTCGAAACGGCACAAGGTCGTGGTCAACGGGCCCTCCTACGAGCTGTGCGTGAACGGCGACAGCGCGCGACTCGTCCAGTGCGTGTCGAACATCCTGACCAACTCGGCGAAGTACACCGACGACGGCGGGCAGATTCGCGTGGACCTGCGGGAAGAGTCGAAGCTCGCCGTGCTCGCAGTGACCGACAACGGCGTCGGCATCTCGCAGGAGCTGCTGCCGCAGATTTTCGATCTATTCGTCCAGAGCGATCGCTCGCTCGACCGGTCGCTGGGCGGCATGGGCATCGGCCTGTCGGTGGTGAAGCAGCTCATCGAAATGCATGGTGGAACGGTTGAAGCGGACAGCGCCGGCCCGGGCAATGGCGCGACGTTCGAGATCCGGCTACCGCTGATCGAGAACACTGCGCAGACCGGCGATGAACATCCTGTTCCGGCCACGCCTGCGCGACGCGTGCTCATCGTCGACGACAACGCCGATGCCGCGAACTCGCTTTCGCTCCTGCTCGAGATGGAAGGCCACGACGCCGAGCCGGTCTACGATCCGCACGACGCACTCGCGCGGCTGCCCCATTTCGATCCAGAGGTGATCCTGCTCGATATCGGCCTGCCCGGCATGGACGGCTATGAAGTGGCCCGCCGCGTGCGCGCCCAGGGCAGCGCTGCGCGCATCGTCGCGCTGACGGGTTACGGACAATCCGACGACATCCAGCGCGCCACCGATGCGGGCTTCGACTCGCACCTGATCAAGCCGGTGGACCTGCGCCTGCTGCTACAGGAAATCGGCGCGATGTAGGCAGCGACCCGACGCCGCCGCCTATACTGCCGACATGATCAAACTGATTGGGATCGATGTGGACGGCACGCTCGTCGGAGCGTCCGGGGAAATAGCGCCGCGAGTGCTGCAGGCAGCGGAAAGCGCGCGTCGCGCTGGCATACGACTCGCGTTGTGCTCGGGGCGGCCCGCGTTCGGCCTGGCTTTGGACTACGCGCGCCAACTCGACACCGACGGCTGGCACGTCTTCCAGAACGGCGCCAGCATCGTGGAGCTTGGCAGCGGGCAGTCTCGCTCGGCCGCACTTCCCCAGGAATGGATTGCCCGCCTCGTCGCGCAGGCCCGCGAGACCGGCGAAGTGCTCGAGCTCTACGACGATACGAGTTACGTCATCGAGAGCCGCAACGACTGGGCGCGCGAACACGCGAAGCTGCTCGGCGTACCGTTCGAGCCACGGCCTTTCGAATCGCTGCGCGGAGCCGCGGTCCGCGCGCAATGGTTGCTCCCAGAAGAACGGGCGAAGCAGGTTCTGGCGGAAGATCATGCTGGGTTGGAGATCGCGCAATCCACTTCGCCACTGATGCCCGGTGTGCGCTTCGTCGGCATGACGCGCGACGGTGTCAGCAAAGGCAGCGCCATGCGTTCGATTGCTGCCGAATACGGATTCCCGATGGCCGACGTCATGTATGTCGGCGATGCGCCGAACGATCTGCCCGCGCTCGCGGTGGTCGGACATCCGGTTGCAATGGGCAACGCGGACCCCTCGGTGAAACGCGCTGCCACGCGGACGGTGGGCCATGTCGACACGGGTGGACTGGCGGACGCGCTGGAATTCGCGATAGAAACCCACCCTGCCCCGTCCCACGAAACATCTCCACGACCGTCAGAGGCACAATGAAAACTCATTCCATTCGCTCGGCCGTTGCCGCGACTCTGATCGCCGCACTCGGCGCTGCCAGCTCGTTCGCCATCGCGCAGGGGGCCGCTCCGGCCGCGGCACCTGCCGCCGCAGCAGCTGAAACCTACAAGGTGCCGGCGAACGCTCCTGGATATATCAAGAGCGCGGTGGAATCGCCTTCGCGCAGCGCCGAGCAGAAGGCGCGCGACGCGAACCGCAAGCCGGCTGAAGTGCTGATGCTCTCCGGCGTGAAGCCCGGCGACAAGGTGGTGGAGTTCGCGTCGTTCGGTCAGTACTTCACCGCGCTGTTGTCGGACATCGTTGGCCCGAAGGGCCAGGTCTTCATGTATGACCTGCCGTACACCGAAGCGCGCTCCGGTGCCGCGAGCAAGGCGTTCGTCGCCGCGCATCCGAACTCGAAGTACGAGCTGGTGGACTACAACACGCTCGAGCTGCCGAAGGACGTGGACATCGTATTCAACGTGCTCTACTACCACGACCTGCCGCTCAACAACATCGACGTGGCCAACCTGAACGCGCGCATCCTGAAGGCGCTGAAGCCAGGCGGAATCTTCTTCGTGGTCGATCACAACGCGGCCCCGGGCTCCGGCACGCGCGATACGAAGACACTTCATCGCATCGATCCGGAAGTGATCAAGAAGGAAGTGACGGCGGCGGGTTTCGAGCTGGTCGAAGAGAGCAAGCTGCTGGCGCATGCGGAAGACGATCACACCAAGATGGTGTTTTCGCCGGGCACGCGGGGTCTCACGGACCAGACGATCTTCAAGTTCCGCAAACCGAAGAAGTAATCGGGCGGAGGGCTCGCGCTTCAGGATTTGTGAAGCGCGAGCCTCTCGTTCGTCGATCTGCTCACTGCCGTGTCCGTCACGGCAGTCCGGAAGAGATAGACGTCACGCAGGGATTTCAGGTGCGCGAGCGTTACGATGCTCGCGTCGGTCACTCGGGTGCCGTAGAGATTGAGCGAACGGAGCGCGTCGAGGCCGGCGAGGTTTTGAATTCCTGCGTCGGTGATGTCGTTCAGCTCGATGCGCAGGTGTTCCAGGTTCGTGAGCTGGCCGATCACGCGCAGTTGAGCGTCGGTAAGGCCCGCCGCCCGCAGGTTGAGATCGACGACCTGGTCTTTGATTTCCAGCAGCGAGTCGAAGCGAGCCGGGTCGATGTGCTGGCCTTTGACGAACGCGACGTCGAGCAGTGGACTGCCCTGCGCGACAGGGCGAATGACAAAGCCGAGCGCGGTGAGTTTCGCGAGGGATTCGGGGGAGGCGGGGGGAACTGAGGGCGCGCTGGCGACGCTGCGCGTAGCGGTCAGCCCAGCCGACGCCGCCGTGCTGCTTGCGCCAGTGCCAGGCGCGCCGCCTGCGCCGGAGACGTCACCGGAGCCCGGCGCGTCGCGCGCGGCAATCACCGCCCTTGTGTCCACCGCGCGGCCGATGTCCTTCATGCCTCCTGCGCTCGCGGTGGCTATCTCAGCGCTCGCCGGCAACGCACCCACCTGCGCAATCGTCTGGTTCTCCGGCGCGCCAGCAGCGATCCACCACTCGATAATCTTCTTATCGTGCTCCGACAGGCGCGGCTTTCCCTCAGCCGGCATCGCGTGCTCATCATCAGCCGGCAACGTGACGCGCCGG
>Ga0247774_1000653_pt1 | contig 17377 bp, 21 predicted proteins | sample UWRJL001104B6_FD_179933 | JGI IMG/M metagenome (GOLD analysis project Ga0247774, IMG submission 179933) | Plant litter microbial communities from Arlington Agricultural Research Station in Wisconsin, United States - UWRJ-L001-104B-6 | ecosystem: Environmental > Terrestrial > Plant litter >... | reverse complement strand
TTAGGATTGTCAGAAAAAATCTTTGTATATATGATAAAAAGTAAGGATTGATAGTGAGTCGTTCACCCATAGATTAAGATTTTCATGGATATTCAATTAATTAATATCGGTTTTGGTAACATTGTGTCTGCTAACCGAGTGATTGCCATTGTCAGTCCCGAGTCAGCGCCAATTAAGCGTATAATTACTGATGCGCGGGAGCGGGGACAACTGGTTGACGCTACTTACGGCCGCCGCACGAGAGCGGTAATTATTACAGATTCGAGTCACGTGATCCTCTCGGCGATTCAGCCGGAAACGGTTGCTAATCGTTTTGTGCTCAGCAAAGACGGTCAAAGTCGGGATGATTGAGGTTTGTCAGTTGCAATTTGAGCGCTTACAGTTTAGAGTAAGCGAAAACTTGAATTGTTACAGGTTTCTCTTCTAAAAATGAAATTCGGTAAATTAATTGTTCTGACGGGGCCTAGCGGTGTGGGGAAAGGCACGCTAGTACGATCGCTCCTCAATCGCCATCCCAAATTGTATCTTTCGGTATCGGTGACAACTCGATCGCCCCGTGAGGGAGAAATTGAGGGACAACACTACTATTTTGTCAGCCGCAGCCGCTTTGAACAAATGCTTGAGGCTGGAGAGTTGGCGGAATGGGCTGAGTTTGCCGGTAATTTTTACGGTACTCCTTATTTTGGCCTCAAGCTAGGAATTGGTGAGGGAAAATGGGTAATCCTCGAAATTGAGCTCGAAGGGGCTAGGCAAATTAGGAATAATTTTCCAGAGGCGCTGCGAATTTTTATTTTACCTCCTTCTTGGGAAGAATTGGAGCGGCGGCTGCGGAGTCGGGGTCAAGATTCCGAAAGTGCGATCGCCCGTCGCTTGCTGCGGGCTAAAGAGGAAATTGAAGCTGCGGGGGAATTTGATTTTCAGGTTGTTAATGACGATTTAGAAGTTGCTTTGAAAAAACTGGAATCAATACTTAATTTGGTTGAGGTCTCAGGTAACTAATGACTAATAACTAATGACTAATGACTAATGACTAATTACCCATTTTTCCGTCCTGGCTAAAACTTCGCTACTTTCTTTGATAGAAACACAAACTTTTAAATTCAATTCCAGAATATTCAGCGAAGGGGAAAATTTCCGTAGCGGTTCGATTTCGCGAGCAGAACAGCCCAACATTTCCATATAAGCTAGCGTCCACCCAATAGCTGCAATGTCGCTGATATTGCCAGTACCCTCGCACAGGTGACAGCTAATTTCGCCTTGGGGGCCGCACTCGGGACAAACCCAATTGCCGAGAGATGAAGGCGGTTGATTTGTGCGAGCATTAGATGCAGTTTTTAAGGCTTTAATATGGTTGTGAACTACTTGTTCAAAACTTCGACCTTGCTGGATGCGCTGGATGGATTTGTTGTGCGATCGCCCGATTTCTTCTGCTGGCTGTTGAAAGGAAGCAAGAGATGCAGTTTGGTTCTGCCTTGTTACTCTAGATTCGCCTAGGTTCGCAGTTAGCTGAATACCATAGTCTTTCGACTCCGCAGTCTGAGAGTCGTTGAGTGCGCTGTCCGAGTCGGGTTCGGAAGTTGTGAAGGATGGTTCTATTCGATCGGCAAAATCTTGCATTGAGAGGTGATGTTCGATCGCCAAAGACCAAGTTCTTTTATGTCGGAGGTCGCCATATTTTCTGGCTTCTGCCTCAGTAATGCCGATCGCCGCAGCCTCTTGGCGCAGCACATTCATCGAAGTCGTTGTATCTGATATCATGAGTTTGTTTGCAGTTAATTTACGATCGCCCGATCGGGCTACAAATAAATTACCTTACATATAGTACAATAGTCCGGACTATTTTTAGATCCTAGTCGGAAACCCTTGATTGTCCGTTAGGAACTCGCTGGCGCAATCGCCCTGAAACCCTTATTTTACGGTTGGCAATCACACACTGTCCGAAGTATTGATAGTAGCCTAAATCTCAAATCTCAAATCTAAAATCTAAAATTGGATGACTTCAATTCTTCCCGATACAGCTTTATCTGTTGCCGGACTAACATCATACCTGCAAGACTTGTTGGAGGGCGATCGCAACCTGCAATCAATTTGGCTGACAGGCGAGGTGTCCAACGTTTCGCACCACCCCAGCGGCTGCTTTTTCACTCTGTGCGACACCGACAAAAGCGCTGCTATTCGCTGCGTGGTGTGGAATTCTCAGCGGCAAAAATTGGTGCAAATGCCCGGAAAAGGGGAACAGTTGCTGGTTTTGGGAAGCATCCGGGTTTACAAAAATCGCGGCGAGTACCAGTTGACTGTTGTGCAATCGCTACCGGCTGGGGCAGGATTGCAGGCTTTGCGGTTGCAGCAATTGCGATCGCGCTTGGATGCTGAGGGTTTCTTCGATCCCGCCCGAAAGCGCCCGATTCCCGCACACCCGCAAATTGTGGCCGTGGTGACATCCGATACTGGCGCTGCTTGGGGAGACATTCAGCGCACTCTAGCCCAAAGATATCCGGGTTTGCGGGTGTTGCTGTCGCCGACTGGAGTGCAGGGAGAATTGGCTGCTGCTGCGATTGCTAGGGCGATCGCCCGGGTAGAATTGGACGGTAGGGCTGATGTGATTATTTTAGGGCGGGGCGGCGGTTCTACGGAAGATTTGGCTTGTTTTAATGATGAGAGAGTTGTCAGGGCGATCGCGAATTGTGCGATTCCAATTATTACAGGTATCGGGCACGAAAGAGACGAATCTCTCGCGGATTTAGTAGCAGATAAACGAGCCCATACTCCGACTGCGGCGGCCGCTCAAGCTGTACCAATTTTAGCAGATCTTTACTTTGAACACAAGCAGCGAACGGTCAATTTAGCAAACGCTGTGCGGGCAAGATTTCAGACAGAAGAAGAGCATTTGCAACTGTTACAAAATCGATTAAAACGTTTGCCTGCGACCTCCCGAACTTTGCGGCAAGCAACTGGTAAACTGGAGGTATTGCAAGAAAAATTATCCGCACTGAATCCGGCTGCGGTTTTGCAAAGGGGTTATGCGGCGGTAATCCAAAGTGACGGTACGATCGTCCGCACAACTGACGGTTTGGAATTGGGAGAGGAATTGACTGTGAGGTTGAGCCGGGGCCTGCTGAAAGTTAAGATTGTAGAAGTATTGGATGCGGAAGAAAAGTTATGATTGATTCGCAGTTGCGCCAGTCTGACTGGAATTATGAGGAAACGGTCGATCGAATTGAAGCGATTATCGATCGGGTGGAATCGGGAGAGTTGCCTCTAGAAGAGGTTTTCGAGCAGTTTGCGGTGGCTGTCGAGTGTTTGCAGGAGTGCGAAAGCTTTTTGGCGCGGGGGAAGGAACAGATGGATTTGTCGATCGAGCTTTTAGCCGCAGAACCCGATTTTTAAGCGCAGGTGAACTACGAAAATACTTCCTTGCAGCCGAAAGATTCCGTAAACAACCCGGTTTTTTCAGCCAGAGTGCCTCAGTCTAGTCAATGCAAACCCTGACAAATAAACCCCGACCAATAACTCAAATCATCAAAAGGATTTGACAGAGTGTAAATATTTTCTTTCAAATTTTCATATCCTTTCTTCTGTTTCTGAATCTGATTCTCCCGCTTCGTTATTTTCTTCAACTCCGCCCCCAACTTATTAAACTCATCCGTCTCCTTGTCGTAGGATTTCTGCCGCAATTTTAACTTTTGTTTTTCCTTTTGAACCACAGCCAATTTTGACTTTAAATCCCCAATAATTCTCTGAAGCAACGGATCGATTTGCGGTTGATAAAGCTCTTTCAACTCCGCCCCCGAAATTGTCCGCAACCTCACCTGTGACCGCCACAAAGCCTCTGGACGACTCAAACCTTCCCGACGATACTGATAGTAAAAAATCGAAAACAACGAAGTAGCAAAATCATCCACAGCCCACAAAGTGCTGACCACACTCCGAGCACCCGCACACAAAAAACCCGTCCCCAAACTAAGAAGATTATCTGTAATTTCCGTCCCTCCTAAATTAGTTTCGCAGCAGGACATAAACACATCGGATAACTGCGGCAAGCGCCAACCAGGTGTCATCAATTCCCCTAATGTGATACTCCCGTCTCCTAAAAACAATCGCGATTCTAAAGGATTGTCCAAACGCGAGACAGCGTGGTGACTGGAGTGGATTACATTCACATTTTGGGCGAGGTTTCGATAGGCTGCGACTGTTGCTTCTTGACTTCCTTTTAATCGCTCAGGTTTGGTCACAATTTCGGCAATTTGTTCGCACTCAAAAGGAGTAAAGTACAAGTCATCAGTGGCATTTTCCACAATCCCGTATTTGGGCGATTCGATGGTTTCGTCTTTACTGCAATACTCCAAAATTCTGCAACTGGGAACGTAACGAATCTGGAAATAATCGCTAAGAACCCCCCCCGGCCCCCCCTTGCTAAGGGGGGGAGAAAGAAGAGATTCTTGTTCCTTAGCAACGGCAGAATCCAGATTCTTAAGCCCCCCCTTAACAAGGGGGGGTTGGAAGGGTTCATGCGATGAAGCAAGGGGAGCATTCTCATTCTTAAGCCCCCCCTTAGCAAGGGGGGGTTGGGGGGGTTCATACGATGAAGCAAAAAGAGCATTCTCATTCTTAAGCCCCCCCTTAGCAAGGGGGGGTTGGGGGGGTTCATGCCCGGAAACGAGAGAGTTATCCAGATTCTTAAGCCCCCCCTTGCTAAGGGGGGGTTGGGGGGGTTCATGCGATGAAGCAAGAAGAGCATTCTCATTCTTAAGCCCCCCCTTGCTAAGGGGGGGTTGGGGGGGTTCTATCGGCAATGCCGCCAGCGGAATCTGATGCAAAAACAGATGCGGAATCACAATCAATTCCTCAATTCCATCCAAACAATTACCAATCAACTCATCAACTTTCAACCGCTGCGACAACTGAGACAAAAACTCACCCATCCCCTGTTGCCAAATTTTCCGACCCTGCAAATAAGGCGACAACCAACTCTCGCGAATCCACTTCTGAAAATTTCCCCAACCCTCTCCCTGACAAGTGTGAATCTGCGGCGCTTTATCCTTGTAAATCACAAAAACATGAGTGTCATCATCCGTCGTATAAAAACAGAGAATCGCCATCTGCGAATTGTCAATGAGTTGCTGCATCGCCGCAAACTGCATCGGATCGACTTGAACTTGTCCCGCTAAAACCGGATCTAAACGGCGGATGTTTTCCCAGATTCGCTGTTTCTGGGCTTCCAATTCTTGAATCTTCTCCGTGTAAGCAGACAACTCTGCCCGACTGCGCGACTGACTCCCCACACCTGCTAATTCTTTATTGCCTTCAGTGGGTTTGCGGAGTTGTTCCATTTCTGCGTCAATTTCCCGCTGCTTCGCCTCAAATTCCTGCAAATACTTTTGCACTGCGGACGGAATTTCCCCGCTAGCATACAAATCATTGCTGTGCATTAAATCGACTAACCGCTGAGCACGGGTTCTGTCACAATATTCTATGGCTTTTTCCAGTTGGTTGCTGTTGATGCAAGCTTGAATTGCCTTTTCGTAAACACCTATAGATTCAGCTAAAATCTGCTGGCGGATATCGTCGGAAGTTGCCCAACTTCTGCTTTTTTCTACTGCTTGAATCGCTTTCTCGAATCCTTCCAGGGCGATATCCCAAAAACCAGCAGTGAAAGCGGTATTGCCGAGGTTTCTACCTGATTGCAAGCAGAATAAAGGGAAAGCAGTAGGAGTGCGAATTTCTAATACTAAGCGGAAACAGGCGATCGCCTCTTCTATATTCGCCCCCCTGACTCCTTCTATTCTATCACTATAGGTAAGACCCAAATTGTTTTGAGTCATTGCCCAATATTCGGGATAATTTTCGCGGGTACCGACTTTTAATGCTTCCCGATAACAAGCGATCGCCTCTTCTATATTCGCCGCCCTGACTCCTTCTCTTCTCTCACTATAGGCAGTCCCCAAATTGTTTTGACTCATTGCCCATTTTTCGGGATAATTCTCGCGGGTATAGACTTTTAAAGCTTCCCGATAACAAGCGATCGCCTCTTCAATATTCCCTGCCCTGACTCCTTCTATTCTGTCATTATAGGCAGCCCCCAAATTGTTTTGAGTGGTTGCCCAATATTCGGGATAATTCTCGGGGGTACGGACTTTTAATGCTTCCCGATAACAGGCGATAGCCTCTTCTATATTCGCCGCCCTGACTCCTTCTATTCTGTCACTATAGGCAGTCCCCAAATTGTTTAGAGTCATTGCCCATTGTTCGGGATAATCCTCGCGCGTATAGACTTCTGATGCTGCCCTATAACAAGCAATACCTATTTCTAAATTCCATGCCCGCCGCCCCAGAGGGAACTGATCAATTAAGTTGCCAAAATTGACAATATCTGCTGCAATGAATGCAGCTTCTTCTGAGGTAATTTCTGTGAATTTTGATCTTGCCCTGGCTTGTAATATTCGAGCAAAGTTTAAATCCAATTTATCGAAGTTTTGTTGTAAAATATGATATACGACTTGAGGATCTCCGCCACTGTCTGACGTTGCTTGCAACACCTCCATCAAGAAAGATAAATACTCTTCAGGAGTTGCTGTACTGCTGACATGATTTGCCAAATGTGCCGCTAGATTTTGCAACCAAGCTGCATTGGAGTTGCCCTCTGCTGCCATCTTCTCCGCTTCCGCTGCCATGACTTGCACAAAATTGGCATCAACTAAGTCTCGATTGGCGTTGAGAATATCATCCTCTTCACCGCTAGGGCACTCAAGCAGGGCTTGAATCAGTTCGAGATAGGCGATGCGTTGTTCGTCCATTGGAGTTTACCTTTCATTCTGTATATATATCGATCGGCAATTTGGGGGATAATTATGCAACTTCCTGAAAAATTCTAGATATTTGTCTTTGGAATGTTGTAGGGGCGGGTTCACCAACCATCAGCGCCAACAACAAACAAACTCAAAAACCCGCCCCCACCCCATGCAAAAAAACCAAAAACGCAATATTTTAATTGTTTTTTCGTATTGATGGCGGGGATGGGGCGGGTTTTTGAGATGGTTGATTTTTATCAGATATGGTTAGTGAACCCGCCCCTACAAGTCATGGAAATTTATCCAGATTTCTGGGATATTGCCGATTTATGACAAGGCAAAATCATCACCATCTCCCCAAATCTCAGCCAACTTCTCCAACAAATCTTCAGCAATCAGATTCAGTTCCGCTTTCACATCCTCCTCAATATCTGAAGCTTTCTCAACAGGTGAAGATTTATCGCGAGAGAAAGATATATCTCTATTTCCCCAACCTCCACTGCTAGAACCACTTCCCGCTAAAGCCTTCCCCCCTTCATATCCCCAGTCAGATTTCTCACTACTGTGCAAAACTTTATTCAAAATTGCCACAATTTCAGAAATAGATTTGTTTTGCAAATTCTCCCGAACTTGTGCTTGTACGGGGTCATCTTCTTCCAAATCAGATAGCAACTCTTCAATTTCACCTTGCAACAGCGGAATTGCCAACTCAATCCGATCCAAATAATCCCACAATTCTTCAACTGGTTTGAGATTAGTTAGAGAAATTTCTTCAGTTTCCCCCTGAATTTCCACAGCCGGAATAAAGCCCAAAAGTTTCACCTTATCGAAAGGTTCCGCAAACTGAACGACGATATATGCAATGCGGTTTTCTCGCACTTCCGGCAGAGAAATCGCCGATTCTCCGAGCTGAACCGGACAGCATTCTATCTTGCCAATTCCCGGCAAAACCAAATCGCCTACATCCAAAACCGCCCGCCTTGCTGGATTCCAACTATCACCGCCATCAATATCGGTTTCCATTTCCATCCATTCCAAGAAATAGTTAACCGCCCAAACCGCCAGGGTATTGAAATAAACCCGCTTGCCTTTTTGCGGATTAGCTTGCTCTGAAGCAAATTGCAGAGCCAAATTGCGGGCAGTTTGCTCCAGAGGAATTACTAACAAATAAGTATCCATGCTATTCACCATTATTCCTCGGGTTGATATCCAAACTTAAGTGCAATTTCTTTGACGAGAGCCAAACCTGTTCTTTTCCAGTGAGAGTTGAGAGTTTGATAGTCAATGTTTAACTCTCTGGCAATTTTAGACAATTTATCTGGAGGGTCTTGCAACAGCAATCGCAGTGCGAGTACGTGAGAATTGGCATCCGGTCGAGGGCGGCGATTTTCAGGATTATTTGGCTTCTTCTTATCTATTTTTTCATTGGGATAACTGTTTCGCAGTTCTCCCGTCGGATCCTCTTCAATACACTGCCATAGTTTGTGGCCGATGCGCTGCTTATTTTGAGCTTGTTCTCTCTCGATGAGTTGCTCAATTCCATTTTTCGTGGTATGGTCTATCGGTTCGGGAGCCTCAAAATTTTCACCTCGGTTGCTCGTAATCGGAGCATCAAAACTAACAGTAAAAATCTGTTGCTGCATCCGGCGATATTGGTCATATACTTTGTTTTTGAGAGTTTTATTGAACCGCTGAACCACTCGGGTTCGCAACACATCAGCAGCGAGATTGTCGAGGTCAATTCCCCTCAAAAATGCCGAAAGCGTTTTGAGAAAACCGCAATAAGTTTCCTGCATCATTTCCTCTAAATCAATATTAGGATAAGGATGCTTGCGAATTCCGGGCAAATGGGGAATGAGTTGGCACAATTGATTTTTGAGTCTTTCTTGTTCTTTACTCCCCTCTTGCGAGTCTTTCAAGAGTTGTAGAAGTTGGCGTAACTGTTCGTCGGTGTTCACAGGCACGTTCGGATGACATCGAGATAATTCGATTATCCCAGGGAAAATAGCGCTGTAACCTGCCAGCAATAACAAAGTCAAGGAAATCGGTTTGAGTTCCCAACCCGTGGGTGGAAGCAACAAGTTGAAACTTGCGGCTACAGGAACTAAACCTGCTAAGGGTTCGACGGGGGTATCATGTCTCGTCATAGTCCAGTTTTTGCGTGTAGATACTCTGATCTCGCAGGTTTTGGCGGCTTTATGCAGAATTGAGCAAAAATTTTTCGTAAAGGCAATGCGATAAGGACTGAAGTCCTTACTACGAAATTAATCCGGTGTAAAATTAACAATTATAGGGACTTCTCCATTGCGCTTTTGAAGGGATATCGCAGGAGTCACCCAGTTTATGCACATTCAAAAAATAAATCATATCAAACCCTATTGATAGCAAAGGATTTGATATGAACCGAATACTCTTGGTCCGGAATTGGTATAGCGCGGTTTCTACAATTTGTCGATCGACCTTTTAGCCTTATCCGTGATATTTTTCACCGTATCTTTCACATCTTCTGCTGCGTGGCGGGCGGCAGCTTCGGCTTGTTTGGCTTTGCCTTCAACCTGGTCTTTTCTGTTGCCCGTGATGTTGCCGAAAATTTCCTGAGCTTTGCCTTCTAAATTTTTGCCGATCGCCTTTGCTCTGTCTTCTGCACTCATAATAAGCTCCGTTTGGCAAGTTGCTTTAGTAACATTGTAAAATCAACTCGCCTGAAATTGCCTTTAACTTCATATTAATTTATATTCTGCTTGACCTCGGTCTTCTCCTGACGACTTACTTCGTGCAAATCCCTCACTCAAAAAGCGAAGATTGCCTTTTTTTGACAACTGTATACGTCGGCAAAATCTGTCACAAACAACTATTTCAAACTCGCCGCTGCAACTTTAATCGGTTCCAGTAATTTTAACGGCAAATGCAGCATATTCAATTGGGTGCTATCTGCTGCTTTTCTTTCTGGATCGGGGCCGTGATAATCGCTGCCACCAGTTGCCAGCAAACCGTAATGAAGACACAAATCTTTCAACTTTTGGATTTGGCTAGAACTGTGGGTGGGATGGTATACTTCAACTCCCATTAAACCAGCATCTACTAATTCTTTTAAGACTGCCTCAACAGCGCCGCCGCGAAATAAATAAGGGTGAGCCCAAACTGGTACTGCACCGCAACTTCGCAATAAATCAATGCCTTCGACGATCGAGAATTTCTCGTAATGCACGTAGGCCGGGCCGTCATCTCCCAGCCAGCGATCGAATGCTTCCCGCGATGATTTGGCGTGACCGGCTTTTACCAGCGCAGAAGCAATGTGAGGCCGTCCCGGTGCCATTCCTGGGGATGTTTTTGGCAGTTCGATCGCGTATCCCATTGCTGCTAATTTTTCCACCATTTCCTGCGATCGGCGAAACCTTCCTTGCAGGCGATCGTTCAAAGGAACTCGCAACTTATTTGCATCGGGATAAAAACCTAAAATGTGCAGCGATCGGCCGTTGTGAACTGTACTGAGTTCGACTCCGGGGACTATTTCGATACCGTGCAAAGCAGCAGCGACGAAGGCTTCATCCCAACCCGACATCGTATCGTGATCCGTGAGGGCCAAGGCGCGAACCCCCGAAGACGCAGCGGCGGCTACGAGTTCGGCAGGGGTGAGAGTGCCGTCGGAATAAGTAGTGTGACAGTGGAGTTCTAGCATTTTTTCTGGTAAGTTAAAGTCGGCGCAACCTGCAATTATTCCCCTCACTCACGCGTGATATAGCCTTTCTCAGTAATATGAGGTACTATCTGGCCCACGGGCATAGGGCATAGGGCATTGGGCATTGGGGATTGGGCATACCTCACCACGCTTGAGAACCGCTATATCGTCATACTATTTTAGATTTTAGATTGGGAATGAGTGATGATATCAGGGTTGGGTTCTTGTCTACAATAATTGCTTTTTTTTCGTAACTAATTTCACTGCCAGCAACAAGTTTTTTGGTGATTTCAATCTGTTAGCTGTAATAAGTTGTCCCCTTTTTACTTTGTACCTTTCTGTTTATTAAAATTTTTCGTATGGTGAGCATCCTGTCCGCCTTTTCAGTTGAATTGAAATGCAGAATACCTTAGCTATTTCTTGATTTCTCGCATTGGGTGAAGGACACCCTCTGGCAATTTGGAAGGAATCGGCGATATTTCAATACTTTGTATGTTGTGAACTGGGATAACTACCAGTTTATCTGCCAATTCGAGAATTATCGGGTCTGCCGTCAACATTTTGTGCAGGCGAGTGCCTAAAGTTGCTTGCTCTCCTACTGTTCCCTCTGGCGCAATGAACTGGAAGTGTTGCTGTTTGCCGTTGGTATAGTGGATTGTCAGATCGATAATTCTTTCTTGGTTGGTTGCTTGCATAATTTTTTTCCCTAACAGTCGATCGGGACTTCGCAAATTTAACAATAAATCAAAACTGGCGATCGCACCACCTTTTGAAAGCTTTTGACAAAACCGGGCTGTCGGTACGAAAGTCCGGTTGCTGCTAATTTTATCACAAAAACTGTACTGAAACTCGCCAACTTACCAAGTATACAATTGGCAGTCGCGCTGTCTTCGTCGCTGAAGGCGCGAGATCCTTCGCCAGCAATATTTGGTCGATCGGGCTTTCTGCTGTGCCAGTTAACAAATTGGCGCAATTGAGCCTCTGCCGCGACTTGACTCAAAGGGCTCTCAAGCTATACAGCATAGACACTTGAGCGCTTTGGGGGTCAAGGGTTTTCTGTTGTGGGAACTGTGGAGGTTGGGATAGTGGCATTCTGCTGTCACTGCGGTAGAGGATTTTTCTATAAATTAATAACATAACATTCAGGTACAGCTTATGAAATCCACACTTTGCTTTCCCGAAACTTCTCTCGATTCTAACCCAGTTACTTTTGATAATAGTGCTATTGAATCTTGTATTGTTGCAGCTTGGATTGACTTAGTAGGAGGAGACTTTGATAGCTTGGGAGGAGATGATTGGCTTCCCTTGTGCGGCGACATAGATGACGGCGAAATTTACCGGGAATGGTTTTTTTGGCAAGACAGCGAAGTGACTCAAGAGTGGGAAGCTTACGATCCAATTACTAATTATCGAGTTGTGGCACATAGCCGAGAAATGCTGATTTCTAAAATCGACAAAATAGAAGATGAGAGACAATTTTAAAATCCAGGGAGAATATTAAATTTTGACTTTTTTAGGACTTATGCACAGCCTCTACTTGTAGGGTGCGCTAGGCGCACCTTACTACTGCATAGTGCGAGTCTTTCAACCTGTGGGTATTGCTTTTTGTTTTTCTCGTTCTAATTTGCGCTGCTTCAAGGCGGCAAGATTTTGTTTAATCGTGTCGATCGCAAATCCAGTCCCCTGCTGTTGGTATAATTCGCTAGCGCGGATCAAATCTGCAACAGCCTCGTCATCCGATCGCAAATTCGCAAAAGCCAAGGCGCGATTGTGGTAAGCTTCTGCCAAAGTTGAAATTAGTTCTAAAGCGCTAGTAAATTTATCTTTAGCTTTGCGGTAATTTCCCGACTGATAAGCCTCAATTCCTTGTTGGAAATAAACGGAAGCTTTGCTGCCGCTGTCGGTATCTGGAAATTCTGGGTAAGTTAAAATTGGTTCTTTAAAGAGTACAGAAATGCTGCCCTTGCCGAAGTAAGCCCAAGTCATTGTTCCCAACCCAATCCCCAGCACGAGGGCAACAATTACAGACAGAGCAATAAAATTGGTGAGTTCCATAGAGCAATATTTGTTGTATGATAATATGATAAGTTAATTTCTAACTTCTGCAACAATGGCTGCGCGGATTTACCTCAACGGTCAATGGTTTTTCGGCTCGCTAGCTTTAGTATTGTCGATCGGCTTAATTACTGCAACTGCAAGTTCTGACGCAACAACCAACGCGCAAACTCAAGCAGGGTGGCAATTGTTGCAGCGGGATGAGACAGGGTTGGTGGTAGCAATGCGACACGCGATCGCCCCAGGCACCGGCGATCCTGCTAACTTTAAGTTGGGTGACTGTTCCACCCAGCGCAATTTATCAGCACAGGGAAGAACCCAAGCCAAGCAAATTGGAGCCGAATTTCGCAACCGCAAAATCAAAGTTGCCAGAGTTTTATCCAGTCAGTGGTGTCGGTGTTTGGAAACAGCAAAATTGATAAATTTAGGCAAAGTCGAACCCTTCCCCGCGTTGAACTCGTTTTTTAGCGACAGCAGCAAAGAAGCCCGACAAACAGCGGCAATTCGCAAATTAATTGTTGACAACCGCAACACTAAAGGCGCGATTATTATGGTAACTCATCAAGTAAATATTACCGCGATTACTGATATTGTACCGCAAAGCGGCGAAGCTGTAATTCTCAAAGCATCTCGACAAGGTAAAATCCAAATAGTCGGACGAATTAGAGGATTTTAAATAGAGAGAAAGTTATAATATTACCAATTCCCCCTTACTAATTCCCAATTCCCAATTTATATGAGTTTCCTATACAGCGCCGCCCTAGTGACTTTAGCAGACCTTGATAAGGAAGTTCTCGTTAAATTTTACACAAAATTTCTCGACATAGAACCAAACCCTTACATTCCCAATACTTATGCTGAATTTCAACTCAAGGGCTTAAGACTCGGCATATTCAAACCCAAAGATTCCCACAAATCGGAATTTGCCAATCGAGGAAAAACAGGCATGAGTTTGTGCTTAGAAGTCAGCGATATCGAAACTGCGATCGCCCGAATTTGGGCTTTAGGTTATCCGCCCAGCGGAGAAATTATCAAAGCTTCTCACGGTCTAGAAATCTATGCCTTCGATCCAGCAGGCAACCGCATAATTTTACATCAATCCCATTAGAATATAGGATGATGGCTAATGAATTGTGAACTCTCGATCTTCTCTTCTCTTCCTTCGCGTCTTCGCGGTTCGTTCAAAAAAACATCTAGTTCACAACCCGCCGAGGATTGCTATATAACTTATGCAATTGCTTCACCACCTTTGCAATGACATTGTAAAACCCGCCTCTACAAATCAAAACTGCCTTAACTATCTAATCAGTTCAGCAAAACTATAAAAACTGATAATTAATATTAATAACAACAAAGCAGTCAGGTGAGTTAGCTGAAATTGAGACCGCGGGTCGAGAGATTCCCGCACCAAAATTGAAACAGACGAACCAATTAGATAACTCAAAGACAGCGTTAAATACTGCCACTGCCCTGTTACACTCCCCAGCCCGAGCAAAATCATCGCCAAAGTCAACATCACCAACTCAACAAAGCGAGGCGGATTGTGCTGAGTAGACAGAATCAAAGTGTCCAACCAATATTGCCAAGGTCTCATGTTTTAGCGATCGAGCTTTTGGATTTAGGCTTCTAGCTTAACCTACGATCGCCACTCTGTTTGTTGCTGCAAACACCTTAAAGCCTCCGCCGTCTCAACCTGCGGAAATTGCCCGTAAAAGCGGCTGACACTGTAAAAAGGGTGAGGAGTCTCCAGAACGATCGCCTTATCGCCCATTCCCGCCAAAAATCCCATCAAATCTGCCGGGGCGACAGGCGCGCAAATCCACAAAGCTGCCGGTTGCTGCGACTGCAAAGCCTTAGCCGCCACAGCCATCGTCATCCCCGTAGCAATGCCGTCATCCACCAAAATCGCCAAAGCCCCCGCCGCGCTGATATTGGGGCGTCCCGGAGACAAATCTGCCAGCAGAGATTGAGCATTATTTTGAGCCACGGGCAATGCTGATTTTTGCAAGCGCCAATTCTGCAGCTTTTGCTTTTCCCAGAGGACGTGACCGTCAGCCGTTGCAGCCCCGATCGCCAATTCTAAATTATCTGGGCGAGTAATTTTCTTAGCGACAACCACATCCAAAGGACAGCCCAAGCGACGCGCAATCGGCACCGCAACGGGCAAACCCCCGCGCGGCAAGGCGTAAACAATCGGTTTCACAGCCTCCTGTGCCGTTAAATTCAACTTGCCGAGCTCGCCCAGAACTGCCTCGGCCAGTTTTTCGCCAGCATCGGCGCGATCGTCAAAAAACGGGTTAGAGAACATATTTTTGCCTGTACGAGCTCAACCAAACAATTGGAGATTGTGCGAGTGTTAATTGGAGATTGTGCCTGAAGCGTAGCTATCCCGTAGGGAATCGACAGCCTCGCATACAAGCTTCTAGCCAATCTCAAATCACCAAACCCGATCTAAACTATAAACTCTAGACTCCAAAAAATCTCCCTAATTGTAAAATTTATGTCCAGCGACTTGCAACTGAGCCTTTTTGACAACAATCAAAGTGCCACTTTCCAAACTGACTCAATACCAGCAAATGCCAAAATTCCCATTCCTCCGGGCACTTATCAAAATATGGAACAAATCGGCGATCACTGCAACCGCTGCTACCGCTGCGAATTGGGCAACACCCGCACTCACGCCGTCATCGGGCGCGGCAATCCTCAAGCCTCAATTTTGATTGTGGGAGAAGCGCCCGGACAAAACGAAGACGAAACCGGATTGCCCTTCGTCGGGCGATCGGGCCAACTGTTAGATAAGATTTTAGAATCCGTGGGATTGAGTGCAGAAACCGACGTATTCATTGCCAACGTCATCAAATGTCGCCCTCCCAACAACCGCCCTCCGACAGCAAAAGAAATCGAAGCTTGCAAACCTTACTTGCTCGAACAAATTCGCATCTTAGACCCCAAAATTATTTTATTAACCGGTGCAACAGCCCTGAAAGGTTTGCTAAGCGACAAGCGGCCCATTAGTAAAATTAGAGGTCAATGGATTGAATGGGAAAATCGTTTGTGTATGCCAATTTTTCACCCGTCGTACTTGCTGCGAAACCCCTCCCGCGAACCGGAAACTCCGAAATGGTTTATGTGGCAAGATATGCAACTAATCAAGGCTAAATTAGATGAATTAAAATAGCCATTATAATGAATTTTTGTGGTTGATTTGTAGGGCGTGTTCACCAAAAATCTCCAATTCCCACCCACAATCTACAAAAACCCGCCCCCACTCAACCCAAAATTCGTGAATTTTCTTACACCTTTGTTCTGAACAGGTAAGATGCCTGTTCCACACACAAAGACTAAATTTTCTTACACCTTTGTTCTGAACAGGCAAGATGCCTGTTCCACAATCACAATTATTTCTTGTGGGGTGGGCGTCTCGCCCGCCCAAAAATACAATTTAGTTGCGGGACAACTTATTTTTTGCATGACAATCGCGCAACCACAAACGAATAGCCTCAGCAATTTCGCTTTGACTATCTTGACCTAATAAAGGACGAATATCCGCCGCAGTACCAAACCGAGAAACGATTTTTGCCAACTCCCAGCCGTTCTCCGTTTTAGTGAAAAATAACCAATGATATTGCTGAATTTCGACTGGTTTTCCCCCGCGATACTGCCTTTCCAAAGTAGTAATGAAAACTTGACTAGCATTTTCAGGAATTGCATCCCCAGAATTTAAAGGTAACGGTTCAAAGTCCGGGCGACCGGCTAAAATTATTTGAGGCAGCGCGTAACCGGGCGGTGTAGAAGTTTTAGGAGAAAAGCCCGATCGCACAATTACGCGGTTAGCATAACTCGGCAAATCTTGCAACAGACGATCGACCAAAGTTTCTAAATCAGCGGGACAGGGCGATCGCACTAACAAATCATACCGACTGGCATTTATACTGTTAGTATGATTTGTCACAAAATTAACTGCCAAAGTCGGAGTTGCAACCGCAGATATCAGCAGATAAACACAGATGAACGCAGATAAAAATCTATCGGCGTTCATCGGCGTTCATCTGCGGTTAAAGAACACATTCCTATTTTTATCCTAACTCTTCACAAATATGGGTAAAAGCCGCCACTGGATCGGGCGCAGCAGTAATCGGGCGCCCAATCACCAGATAATCCGCACCAGCTTTTAAAGCAGCCTTTGGAGTCATCGATCGTTTTTGATCGCCTCCATCGGCCCATTTCGGACGCACACCGGGACAAACCAACAGAAAATCATCCCCGCAACTCATTCTTAACTGTTCCACCTCTTGCGGAGAACAAACAGCACCAGCTAAACCCGTTTCCTTAGCCAACAATGCCATGTGCAAAGCATATTCTGGCAACTCCAAAGGTATTTTTAACTCAAAAGCCAACTGTCGCGAATTCAAACTCGTTAACAGGGTAATTGCAATCAACTTAGGAGTCGGTTTATCGACGGCGGCCGCCCCTTCTACTAAAGCCAACTGTGCCGCTTTCAAAGCATCTTTACCACAAGTAGAATGGATTGTCAATAAATCCACATTGTACTTAGCAGCAGCACGACAAGCACCAGCCACAGTATTCGGGATATCGTGAAACTTCAAATCGAGAAAAATCCGCTTTTCCCGCTGTTTTAAAATTTCCAAAATCCCCGGCCCGGAACTCACAAACAGTTCCAAACCCACTTTCCAGAAAGATACTTGCGGGAGTTTGTCCAGAAGGGCGATCGCCTCTTCTTGACTCGAAACATCCAAAGCAACAATAATTCGATTATCAGCGTTCATCAGCGTTCATCTTCAGTATTCATCTGCGGTTAAAAAAGAGATTCAAGACACCAATCGCACAAACTTAT
>Ga0247774_1000652_pt1 | contig 17385 bp, 16 predicted proteins | sample UWRJL001104B6_FD_179933 | JGI IMG/M metagenome (GOLD analysis project Ga0247774, IMG submission 179933) | Plant litter microbial communities from Arlington Agricultural Research Station in Wisconsin, United States - UWRJ-L001-104B-6 | ecosystem: Environmental > Terrestrial > Plant litter >... | reverse complement strand
CCGCGCAGGGCCTCGCGCACCTGTTCGACGACCAGCCTGAGGGCCAGGGGGTCGCGTAAGCATGGAGGCGGCAACGGTGCAGGCGCCGGGCGGCGCCCCGCAAGCTGACCCTCCCAAGTCGGGCGGCCTCAGCACCAAAGCGAAGGTCTTGATCGGCTTCGGCGTCTACTTCGCGGTCGCCATCCTGCTGCTGCTGATCTTCCCCAGCGAGGGCAAGAACGAAGCCTTCAAACCGCAGAACGAGTTCAAACTCGAACCGTGGGTCTCGATCGAATTGGCCGGGATCGACCTCAGCATCAACAAGGCGGTCCTCTACCTCGTTCTCGCCAGCGCCCTGACGATCTTCACGATGACCTGGATCGCGCGGCGGATGGTGCAGAAGCCGAACCGCGTCCAGACCGCGGTCGAGGTCGCCTACGACCTGACCAAAAACACGATCACCGGCGGCAGCCTCCACGGCGAGCTGGCGCGCAAGTGGTTCCCCTTCATCGGCGCTCTCTTCTTCTGGATCTGGTTCTCGAACATGCTCGGCTTCCTGCCGCTGCCGACCAACACCGAGCACACCTTCTCGATCGGCGGCCTCGAGATCCCCTCCTTCGCGATCTACGCCGCCACCGCCAACATCGCGATCCCGCTGGTGCTGACGCTGGTGGTCTGGCTCTCCTACCACGTCGAGGGCATCCGCGCGAAGGGGTTCGGCCCCTATTTCAAGAGCTGGCTGCCCCCCGGCCTGGAGGAGATGAGCCCGATCGGCAGGGGCGCGATCTTCGTGATCGAGGTGATCTCCCACTTCGTGCGGCTGATCTCGCTCTCCGTCCGTCTTTTCGCCAACATCCTCGCCGGCCACCTGCTGCTGCTCTTCATGGGCGGCGGGCTGGCGGTGCTGCTGGGGATCGCCGCCCTCGGGGCGCTCACCTTCCCGCTCGCCTTCGCCTTCTTCATCTTCGAGGTCGGGCTGGTGGCGACCCTGCAGGCATTCATCTTCTCGACGCTTAGCGCTATCTACATCGGCGGAGCGACCTCCGCCTCTCACTAGAAAAGGAGCAACACTCGATGGATCTCACCGCTATACCTCTCGCCGAGGTCACCGACGAAGGCGTGAAAAGCGCCGGCAAAGCGATCGCCCTCGGCGTCGGCGCCGGGCTCGGTTCGATCGGCGCCGGTATCGGCGTGGGCTTCATCTTCGGTAAGGAGATCGAGTCGGTCGCCCGCCAGCCGGAGATGAAAAGCGACCTGGAAAGCATCCGCTGGCTCGGCTTCGCGCTGACCGAGGCGGTCGCCTTCTACACCTTCATCTTCGGTCTGATCGCGTTCTTCCTGGCCTAGGTCGATGGAGCTCCTCGGCTACATAGTCCCGCTCGCCGCCGAGGCGGCGGAGCACGGCGAGGAAAGCGGCGGCAGCTTCCTGGTCAGCCCGGGCCTGGGCCTGATGATCTGGACGCTGGTCCTGTTCCTGATCACGATGTGGGTGTTGAGCAAGGTCGCCTTCCCGAAGATTCAGGAAGCGCTCGACAAACGCGCCAAAACGATCGCCGAGTCGATCGAGGCTGCCGAACGGCAGCGCCAGGAATCGGATGAGCTGCTGACCGAGTACCGGGCTCGGCTCGCCGAGGCGCGGGAGCAGGCCGACGACATCATGGCCCGCGCCCGCAAGGCCGCCGAGACCGCCGAAGCCGAGGCGGCTGCGGCCGGCAGGGAGAAGCGCGAGGAGCTGGTCGAGGCCGCCAAGCGCGACATCGAGGCGGAGACGCGCCGCTCGCTGGAGCAGATCCGCTCCGAGGTAGCCGACCTGACCGTGCTCGCCACCGAGCGGGTGACCCGCAAATCGCTCAACGCCGAGGACCAGAAGCGCCTCGTCGAGGAGGCCCTCAGCGAGGTCGACTTCTCGACGCTCTCGGGGGCGGAGAAGAGCTAGTCATGGCCGACGCAGCTCGCGTATACGCGGAGGCCCTCTTCGAGGTGGGCCGTGACAGGGGCAAGCTGGACTCGCTGCAGCAACAGCTGGGCGAGTTCGCCGACGCCGTCGACCGCAACCGCGATCTGCAGGTCTTTTTCTTCAGCCCGTATCTCTCCTCGACGGAGAAGCAGGAGGGGATCGAGCGGGCGATCTCGGGCGCCGAGCCCGAGCTGGTCAACTTCCTCGAGCTGCTCGTGGACAAGCACCGGATGACGGAGATCTTCCGCATCCGGCGCGAGCTCGACGAGCTCTGGAAGCACGAGAACCGCCGCATCGACGTCACCGTGACCAGCGCCGTCGAGCTGGACTCGGCCGTCGTCGAGAAAATCGGCCAGGAGGTCGAACGCCAGACCGGGGAGAAGGTCGACCTCTCGAGCAGGGTCGACGGCGAGATCCTCGGCGGCATCGTCCTGCAGGTCGGCAACATGGTCCTGGACGCGAGCATCCGCAGTCGCCTGGAGAAACTTCGAAAGAGCGTCGCCCAAGCGGCGTAAGGAGGCAGAGAGCACCCGATGGAGATCAAGCCCGACGAGATCGCAAACATCCTGCGAGAGCGGATCGAGGGACTCGACACCGGTTCCGCCGACCTCACCGAGGTGGGCACGGTCCTGTCCGTCGCCGACGGCATCGCCCGCATTCACGGGCTCGACAACTGCATGGCGCTCGAGATGCTCGAGCTGCCGCACGGGGTAACCGGCCTGGCGCTGAACCTCGAGGCCGACAACGTCGGTGCCGTGCTGTTCGGCGACTGGGACGAGATCGTCGAGGGCGACACGGTCAAACGGACCGGCAAGCTGCTCGAGATCCCGGTCGGCGAGGCGCTGCTCGGCCGCATGGTCGACCCGCTCGGCCGTCCGCTCGACGACCGCGGCGAGATCGCCACCACCGAGACGCGCCCGGCCGAGTTCAAAGCTCCCGGCGTCGTCCAGCGCCAGCCGGTCGAGGAACCCGTCCAGACCGGGCTGATGTCGATCGACGGGATGATCCCGATCGGCCGCGGGCAGCGAGAGCTGATCATCGGCGACCGCCAGACCGGCAAGACCGCGATCGCGATCGACACGATCATCAACAACAAGGACAAGGACCTGATCTGCATCTACGTCGCGATCGGGCAGCGGATGTCGACGGTCGTGCAGCTGAAAGAGACGCTCGAGGAAAACGGCGCGATGGAGAACACGATCATCGTCGCCGCCCCCGCCGACGAGGCGGCGCCGATCAAGTACATCGCCCCCTACGCCGGTTGCGCGATGGGCGAGCACTTCCTCTACAACGGCAAAGCCGCGCTCTGCGTCTACGACGACCTCACCAAACACGCCTCCGCCTACCGGCAGATGTCGCTGCTGCTGCGGCGCCCGCCGGGTCGCGAGGCTTACCCGGGCGACGTCTTCTACCTGCACTCGCGCCTCCTGGAGCGGGCGGTGAAGCTGAACGACGAGCTCGGCGGCGGCTCGCTGACGGCGCTGCCGATCATCGAGACCCAGGCCTCCGACGTCTCCGCCTACATCCCGACCAACGTGATCTCGATCACCGACGGCCAGATCTTCCTCGAGTCCGACCTCTTCTTCTCGGGGGTCCGCCCGGCGATCAACGTCGGCATCTCGGTCTCCCGGGTCGGCGGTAACGCGCAGACCAAGGCGATGAAGAAAGTCGCCGGAAAACTGCGCCTCGACCTCTCGCAGTACCGCGACCTCGAGGCCTTCGCCCAGTTCGGCTCCGAGCTCGACGCCGAGACGCAGAAAGCCCTCACCCGCGGCGAACGGCTGGTCGAGCTGCTGAAACAGAAAGAGCGCGAACCGCTCTCGGTCGGCGACCAGGTCGCCTCGATCTACTCTGGCACCGGCGGCTACCTCGACCGGATCAAGGTCGAGCGCGTCAGCGAGTTCCTCGCCGACCTGCGGACCCGCCTGCACGCCGAGGAGTCCGAGCTGCTGGGCCGGATCGAAGAGACCGGCAAGCTCTCCGACGAGGACGAGGAGGCGCTGGGCAAGGCGATCGCCGACTTCGTCGACGACTTCGGCCCCGACTTCGACGAGCACGGCGATCCGCTCGAGGAGGGCGAGTCCGACCGCATCCACTCCAAGGAGGAGCGCGAGGCGCCGGGCCGGACCGAGGAGGAGACCGCGAGCGTATGAGGCCCGGCGGGTCCTGTCTCCGACTCCGGGCTCTTCCTGCCGGGAGAGTCCTCGGAATCGTCGCCACCCCCCGGGAGGGTCGTCGCCGGTTGACGTCCTCCTCGATTAGCGGAGCTGACAGCTGATGGCAACGCAGAAGGAAGTCAAGAACCGCATCGCGTCGGTCAAGAACATCAACAAGATCACGCGAGCGATGGAGATGGTTGCGGCGGCGCGCCTGCGGCGGGCCGAACAGCGGATCTCCGACATGCGGCCCTACGCGGAGGGGATGCGCAAGCTGACCCGGCGCGCCGCCGCCCAGGCGGGCGGCATCCCCCGGGTCCCGGTTCTCGAAGAGCGGGAGAACGTCAAGCGGGTCGGGATCGTGCTCGTCACCGGCGACCGCGGGCTCGCCGGCGCCTTCAACTCCAACATCATTCGCGAGGGAATGCGGATGGCGGGCCAGGTCCGCGAGGAGGGCGCCGAGCCCGCCTTCGCCGTGGTCGGCCGCAAGGGCGTCTCCGCCCTGACCTTCCGCAAGCAGGAGGTGACCGACTCCTACGTCGGCTTCACCGACCGCCCGGCCTTCGCCAACGCCCGCGAAATCGGCGAGGCGCTGACCGCCCGCTACGTCGACCAGGAGCTCGACCGGGTCGAGCTGATCTACAACCGCTTCGTCTCGCCGCTGACCCAGCACGTCTGGCGCCAGACCCTGCTGCCCCTGCAGCAGGCGGAGGTGATCGGCGAGGGTGCCGGCGAGGAGGATGCCGCGGCCGAGGAGGAAACCGAGGCGGAGCAGGCGCAGAGCCGCTCGGAGTGGATCTACGAGCCCGACCCGGAGGAGCTGCTGGCGCGGCTGATCCCGGAGTACGTGACGATCTCGGTCTACCGGGCGCTGCTCGAGTCGGCGGCCTCGGAGCTGGGCGCGCGGATGACGGCGATGCGCAACGCGGCGGAGAACGCGGAGACGATGATCGACGACCTGACCCTGGAGATGAACCGGGTCCGTCAGTCGGAGATCACGCAGGAGATCTTGGAGGTCGTTGCCGGCGCCGAGGCGCTCGGGTAACGGCGGGAACCAGCGTCACCAACAGCACTTCTAAGGCGAGAAAAGGAAACGATGGCTGAGAGCAACGGAAACGGAACCAACGTAGGGCGCGTCGAGCAGGTCACCGGAGTGGTGATCGACGCCGTCTTCCCCGACCAGCTGCCGGAGATCTACTCGGCGGTGACGATCGAGACCGGCGGCGGCGACAACGACGGCGAATCGGCGGTGCTGGTCTGCGAGGTGCAGCAGCACCTCGGCGACGACCGCGTCCGCGCGGTCGCGATGGACGCAACCGACGGCATCCAGCGCGGCGCCGTCGTCACCGATACCGGCGGCCCGATCACGGTTCCGGTCGGCGACGCGACTCTCGGCCGCATCTTCAACCTGCTCGGCGAGCCGATCGACAACGGCCCCGAGGTGCAGGTCGAGGAGCGCTGGCCGATCCACCGGCCGGCCCCGAAGGCCTCCGACCTGACCCCGACGCAGGAGATCCTCGAGACCGGGATCAAGGTCATCGACCTTCTGGCGCCGTACGCGAAAGGCGGCAAGGTCGGGCTGTTCGGCGGCGCCGGCGTCGGCAAGACCGTGCTGATCCAGGAGCTGATCCGCAACATCGCCGAGGAGCACTCCGGCCTCTCCGCCTTCGTCGGCGTCGGCGAGCGCTCGCGAGAGGGGAACGACCTCTGGCTCGAGATGAAAGAGTCGGGCGTGATCGACAAGACCATGCTCGTCTTCGGCCAGATGAACGAGCCCCCGGGCGCGCGCCTGCGCGTCGCCCTCTCCGGGCTGACGATGGCCGAGTACTACCGCGAGCAGGGTGGGCAGGACGTGCTCCTGTTCATCGACAACATCTTCCGCTTCGTCCAGGCGGGCTCCGAGGTCTCGGCGCTGCTCGGGCGCATGCCTTCCGCGGTCGGCTACCAGCCGACGCTGGAGACCGAGATGGGCGGCCTGCAGGAGCGGATCACCTCGACCGACCGCGGCTCGGTGACCTCGATCCAGGCGGTCTACGTTCCCGCCGACGACTACACCGACCCGGCCCCGGCCTCGGTGTTCGCCCACCTCAACGCGACCACGGCGCTCTCGCGGTCGATCTCCGAGAAAGGGATCTACCCGGCGGTCGACCCGCTCGACTCGACCTCGACGATCCTCAAGCCGGACGTCGTCGGCGACGAGCACTACCGGACGGCGACCGAGGTCCAGGAGGTGCTGCAGCGCTACAAGGAGCTGCAGGACATCATCGCCATCCTCGGCATCGACGAGCTCTCCGACGAGGACCGCCAGACGGTCTCCCGGGCCCGCAAGATCGAGCGCTTCCTCTCGCAGCCGTTCTTCGTCGCCGAACAGTTCACCGGCCGCTCCGGCGAGTACGTGCCGGTGGCGGAGACGGTCCGCGGCTTCCGCGAGATCCTCGACGGCGAGCACGACGACCTCTCCGAGGGAGCCTTCTACATGCAGGGCTCGATCGACCAGGTCCTCGAGAACGCCAAGTCCGGCGCGGCTGCCTAGGAGCAACCCGTGGCTGCGGAGCACATGGTCGACGTCGAGGTCCTGACCCCGGAGGGAGAGGTCTGGAGCGGTGAAGCGCGCCAGGTCTCGACCCGCACCGAGGTCGGCGAAATCGGCATCCTCGCCAACCACGCGCCGGTGCTGGCGGCGCTGCGGCCGACCGAGCTCCGCCTCCACATCTCCGAGGGCGAGACGAAACGCTACGCGCAGGCCCACGGCTGGCTGCAGGTCTACGGCAACCGGGCGCGGCTCCTGCTCGAGGAGGCGATCCCGCCCGAGGACCTCGACAGCGGCACCCTGAAAGAGCAGCTCTCCGACGCCGAGCAGCGGCTTTCGGAGAGCGAGGAGGGGAGCGCCGACCACGCGCGGGCGCAGAAAGACCGCGACCGGGCCGAAGCGTTCCTCTCGATTGCCGGAGCGTGAGGGGGGTCGGGTGCCCCTCCCCCGGAGACCGTCGCGCAGCAGATCGATTGCTGCGGTTCGATGCGTGGTCCCTTGAGCCTCCGTGGGAGGGGCACCCGACCCCCCTCCTGCACCGAGTTGTGGTTCCTTTTGCACGTATGCGGTGCATAAGGAACCACGGAAGCCCATCAGCTACCTGGAGCGATGGTCATGAGTGATGAGCTGGTGGTTCTCGCGCAGCGGTTGATCAGGTTTGAGACCTCTGAGCCGGAGGGGATCATCGAAGCTGCCGGGTTCGTCAAGGGGTGGCTGGAAGCGCGGGGGATCGAAGCTGTCAGCGACGAGGTGCGGGGGCTGCCGGTGATCAAGGCCGAAGTGGGGCCGGAGGGGGCGCCGACGGTTGTCTTGCACGGGCACCTGGACGTGGTCCCCGGGTTCCCGGGGCAGTTCGAGCCGAAGGTCGAGGGGGACCGGCTCTACGGGCGCGGCGCCTACGACATGAAGGGGGCGATCGCGGCCATGCTGCTGACGACGGCGGCGCTGCGCGAGCAGGAGGGGGTGCGGGTGCGGCTGGGGATCGTCGGCGACGAGGAGTCCGAGGAAGACGCCGAGCGCGGCTCCGACCACCTCGTCGACAGCGGCTTCACCGGGGACTTCGCGATCACCGGCGAGCCGACCGACCTCCACATCGGAATCGAGGCGAAGGGCGTGCTGGCGCTGCGGCTGGAGGTCGCCGGCACCGCCGCCCACGGCGCCACCCCCTGGCTCGGGGAAAACGCCGTTCTCAACGCGATCGACGTTTTCCGCAGTATCGAGTCGCTACCGTTTGCCCGGCACAGCTCCGAGCTCTTCGACCGGCCCTCGATCAACCTCGGACGGATCGTGGGCGGCGACGCTCTCAACAAGGTGCCCGACCGATGCGTGATCGACGTCGACATCCGCTACCTGCCCGACCAGGATCCGAAGGAGATCCTCGCCCAGGTGCGCGAGATTTCCGGGGCCGAGGTGCAGGCGCTGCTGACCCGCCCTCCCGCCACGGTCGACCGCGACTCCGCCTACGTGAGGGCGCTGCGCTCCTCGGCCACCGAGCACCACGACGGGGAGCCGATGAGCGTCGGGCGCGACGGCGCCTCCGATGCGGTCTCCTTCCTGCGGGTGGGGGTGCCGGCGGTCGAGTTCGGGCCGGTGGGCGCGGGGCACCACGGGCCGGCGGAGTGGGTCTCGGTCTCCTCGCTGGAGGTCTACCGTCAGGCGCTGGAGTCGTTCCTGCTGGCGATCCCGGACCGTCTCGATGAGTGAGCCGCTGGGCCCGGGCTGGGCGCCGAAGAAGCCGCCGCCGAGCGGCGACGGCGAGCCGGCGCCGAAGCCGAAGCGCTTCTGGTGGCGCTTCATCCTCGCCTCGGTCTTGATCGTCGCCGTCTCGGCGGCGACGACCAGCGCCGCGGTGCTGCTCTACCTCAACGACATCGCCGACGCGATCCAGCCGAAAAACCAGAAACTCCAGAAGAAACTGGACAAGTTCCTCGCCGACGCCGACGACGGCGGCGCCCAGACCTTCCTGATGATCGGCTCCGACAAACGGGCGGGAGTGGAATTCGCCGAAGACAAGGGCCGCTCGGACACGACGATGCTGGTCCGCCTCGACCCCGACAAGGGCCTGATCTCGATGATGTCGATCCCCCGCGACCTCAAGGTCGAAATCCCCGGGGTCGGGACCGGCAAGTTCAACGAAGCCTATTTCTACGGCGGCACCAGGCTGACCCTGCAGGTGGTCAAGGAACTGACCGGGCTGCCGATCAACCACATCGTCAACGTCGACTTCCTCGGCTTCGCCCAGGGCGTCTACGCGATCGGCTGCGTCTACACCGACGTCGACCGCCGCTACTACCACTCCAACGAAGGCCTGCCGCCCTCCGAACAGTACGCGGAAATCAACGTCACCCCGGGCTACCAGCTGCTCTGCGGCAAGAAAGCGCTCGACTACGTGCGCTACCGCCACACCGACACCGACATCGTCCGCTCGGCCCGCCAGCAGGACTTCCTCAGCGCCGCCCGGCAGCGCATCTCCGTCAAGGACATCGTGTTCGACCAGGATGAATTGGTCGAGGTCTTCACCAAATACACCACCTCGGACATCAGCAAGGGGTCCGAATTGCTGGAAGTGCTGAAACTCGTCGCCGCCTCGCGCAACGCGACGATCAACGAGGTCGACTTCCCGGCCGAACTCGGTCCCAGCTTCGTCTACGCCTCCCAGGAAGCGATCGACGGCGCCGTCAAGGAATTCCTCGGCGGCGAGACGCCCCAGCAGGCGAAAGCGGCGCAGCGGCGCCACCGCGAAGAAGCGGCCGCCGGCAAGAAGCACGACAGGTCCAAGAACAAGAAGAAGGGCAAGCAGAAGAAGCCGAAGGTCGAGGTCTCCAAGTCCGGCAGCGACGGGCTGGTGCCGGCGCGCGAAGCGGGCGAAGCCGAGGCGAAGATCGCCGCCAGGCGGTCCCGCGGACCCTTCCCGATCTACTACCCGACGCGGCTGCCCGAAGGCGCCTACTTCGTCGAAAGCGATCCCTACGAGAAGGTCGTCGATCCCTACGTCTACAACCTCAAGGACGAAGACGAAGATCGCCACCTCGCCTACCGCATGGTCCTGGTGATGGAAGAGTCGGACGGCACCCATTACTTCGGGGTGCAGGGCATCCGCGGCTGGTCCGACCCGCCGATCCTCGACGACCCGAGCCTGACCAAGGAGATCAACGGGCGCGAGTACGACATCTTCGTCGACGGCGAAAATGTGAAGATGGTCGCCTGGCGACGCGGCGAGAACGTCTACTGGATCACCAACGACCTGGTGCGAACCTTGACCAACGACCAGATGATCGGGATGGCGCGCTCGGCTGACGTGCTGATTCCGAAGAAGAAGCCGAAGCGCGGAAGGAGCAGGGGATGAGTGAGCCGAAGGAGACCATAGGCGTGATCGGAGTCGGCTGGGTCGGGCTGGTCACCGCGGCCTGCTTTGCCGAGCTCGGCCACCCGGTGATCGCCCGCGACATCGTCCAGGAGAAGGTCGATTCCCTCTCCCGCGGCGAGGTCGCGATCCACGAGCCGGGGCTGGAGGACCTGCTGCGGCGCAACGCCGAGCGGCTCACCTTCACCACCGACATGGACGAGCTGCTGGAGGGCGCGCGCCTGCTCTTCGTCTGCGTCGACACGCCGCCGACCTACTCCGGCGACGCCGACCTCTCGCGGGTGCGGGCCGTGGTCCAGGAGCTCCCGGACGACAGCGACCACGTGCTGATCATGAAGAGCACCGTGCCCGCCGGCACCGGGGAGTCGATCCGCCGCGACATGCCGAGCCTCTCCTACGTCTCCTGCCCGGAGTTCCTCAAGGAGGGGACCGCGGTCGAGGACTTCATGAACCCCGATCGCGTCGTGGTCGGTGCCGACCCCGGCGACGAGAAGGCCGCCGACGCGGTCGAAGGGCTCTACCGGCCGCTGGGCGGCGAGATCCTCCGCGCCGACGTCGCCAGCGCCGAGATGATCAAGCTCGCCTCCAACGCCTTCCTGGCGACGAAGATCTCCTTCATCAACGAGATCGCCAACGTCTGCGAGGAGGTCGGCGCCGACGTCGGCCAGGTCGCGCGGGGGATGGGCCTCGACGAGCGGATCGGGACCGCCTTCCTGCGCGCCGGGATCGGCTACGGCGGCAGCTGCTTCCCGAAGGACGTCAGCGCCCTGAAGATGCTGGCCGGGAACACCGGCTACCACTTCCAGCTGCTGACCGCGGTGATCGAGGTCAACGAGCTGCAGAAGCGCCGCGTGGTCGGCAAGCTCGAGAAGCACCTCGGCTCGCTGATCGGCAAGCGGGTGGCGCTGCTCGGCCTCGCCTTCAAGCCCGACACCGACGACATGCGCGAGGCCTCGAGCCTGGTCCTGGCGGCGCGGCTGCAGGGGGAGGGGGCGGAAGTCGTCGCCTACGACCCGGTCGCCGCCGAGCGCGCGGCCGACCTGCTCGGCTCGGTCGAGATGACGACCTCGGCGATGGAGGCGCTCGAGGGCGCCGACGCCGCCGTCCTCGTCACCGAGTGGCGCGAGTTCGCCGAGCTCGACTGGACCGCTGCCGCCGAGCGAATGACGCGGCCCCTGATCGTCGACGGCCGCAACTTCCTCGACCCGGAGAAGCTGATTTCTGCGGGTTTCGAGTACGAGGGGATCGGGCGAACGGTGAACGCTCCGCGACCTACCCCCGCCTCCTAACGGCCCCCACCAGTCAGGGTCGGCGGGATGCAGGCGATTGTCTTGGTTGGCGGCGAGGGCACGCGCCTGCGGCCGCTGACCAGCGACGTGCCGAAGCCGGCGGTCACGCTCGTCGACCGGCCCTTTCTCGCCTACGCGATCGAGTGGCTCGCCGCCCACGGGGTGAGCGAGGTGGTGCTCGCCTGCGGCTTCCTCCCGGACGTCCTGCGCGAGGCGCTGGGCGAGGAGGAGCGAGCGGGGGTGAGGATCACCTACGTGGCCGAGCCGGAGCCGCTGGGCACCGCGGGGGCGATTCGCTTCGCCGCCGACGCCCTCGGCGACCGGCTCGAAGACCGCTTCCTCGCCCTCAACGGCGACGTTCTCGCCGACCTCGACCTCTCGGCGCTGCTGCGGGCGCACGGGGAACGCGGCGCGCGGGCGACGATCGCCCTGCATCCCGTCGAGGACTCCTCCGCCTACGGCCTGGTCCGCTGCGACGAGGAGGGACGGGTCCTCGAGTTCCTCGAGAAGACCGGGGAGGAGGTGCCCGGCGAGATCAACGCCGGCGCCTACGTCCTCGACCGCTCCGTCCTCGACCTGATCCCGGCCGGGCAGGCGGTCTCGATCGAGCGGGAGGTCTTTCCGCGGCTGGCCGGCGAGGGTCTCTTCGCGCTGCTGCTCGACGGCTACTGGATGGACATCGGCACCCCCGAGCGCTACCTGCAGGCGAGCTGGGACATCCTCGAGGGGAGGGTGGAGACCCGCGTCGAGCCGACCTCTCCGGGTCAGCTCATCGCCGTGGGGGCGACGATCGCCGCGGGGGCGCGGGTGGGACCGCGCGCCGTCGTCGCCGCCGGCTGCCGGATCGAGGCCGGCGCCGAGGTGGTCGAATCGGTTCTCCTCGACGACTGCACGATCGGCGAGGCCGCCCGCGTCCACGACTCGATCCTCGCTCCCGGGGCAAGAGTCGAACCGAACGCCCAGCTCGTCAACGCCGTCGTCGGCCGAAATGAAAGAGTCCCCGCCTGATGGCGATGATCGACGACGTGCTCGGACTGCCCGACCAGCTGCGGGACGCCCTCTGGCGGATCGAAAGCGCGCGCCTGGAGGGAGCCGACTCCGCCGGCCTGATGATCTGCGGGATGGGCGGCTCGGCGATCGGCGGCGACCTCGCCGCCGCCGCGATCGGCGACCAGCTGACCAAGCCCCTGGTCGTGGTGCGCGGCTACGAGCTGCCCAGCTGGGCGACGCCCGAGTGGTCGGTCCTCTGCTCCAGCTACTCGGGCAACACCGAGGAGACCCTCGCCTGCTTCGAGGCGGCCGCGGCGCTCGGCGCGCGGCGGTTCGTCGTCAGCACCGGCGGCCAGCTGGTCGAGGGCGCGCGCGAGGCGGGCATTCCCGTGGTCGCCCCGCCGGGGATCTACCAGCCGCGGGTCGCCGTCGCCTACATGTTCGTCGCTGCGGCCGAGGTGGCGGCGCTGACCGGGGTGGCGCCGCGGATCCGGACCGAGATCGACGCCGGAGCCGCCTTCCTCGAGCGCGAGGCGCTGACGATCAAAGCCAAGGCGGCGGAGATCGCCGCCACGATCGGCGCCGCGCCCACCGTGATCTACGGCAGCGATTTGACCGCGCCCGTCGCCTACCGCTGGAAGACGCAGATCAACGAGAACGCGAAGCAACCGGCCTTCAGCTCGCAGCTGCCGGAGGCCGACCACAACGAGATCTGCGGCTGGTCCGACGAGGCCGGCGCCGGGTCGATGGCCGCGGTCTTCCTCGAGGACTGCGACCAGCACCCGCGCGAGCGCCGCCGCTTCGAGCTCACCGCCGAGGCGGTCGCCGGCTGCTCCGCCGCGGTGGTGCGGCTGGAGACGGTGGGGGAGACGCGGGTCGAGCGCCTGCTCTGGGCGACGCTGCTCGGCGACCTCGTCTCGCTTGAAATCGCCCGTCAGCGGGGAGTGGACCCGGAGAGCATCGTGGCGATCGACAGGCTGAAGGAGGGAATGGCGGGGTGAGGGCGATGGTGCTGGCGGCGGGGCTGGGGACGCGGCTGCGGCCGATCACCTACGAGATGCCGAAGCCGATGGTGCCGGTCCTCAACAAGCCGGTGATGGAGCACATCCTGCGCCTGCTCGCCCGCCACGGCTTCACCGAGACGATCGCCAACCTGCACTGGTTCCCGGACCTGATCGAGGGCCACTTCGGCGACGGTTCCAGCTGCGGCGTCTCCCTCGCCTACAGCCGTGAGGAGCAGCTGCTGGGGACCTCCGGCGGCGTCCGCAACGCCGCCGGCTTCCTCGGCGACTCCTTCCTGATCATCTCCGGCGACGCGCTCACCGACATCGACCTGGGGGCGATGCGGGAGTTCCACGAGTCCCACGACGGGATCGCGACCCTGGCGATGAAGCGGGTGCAGGACACGAGCCAGTTCGGGGTCGCGATCGTCGGCTCCGACGGGCGCGTCCAGGGCTTCCAGGAGAAGCCGGACCCCTCCGAAGCGCTCTCCGACCTCGCCAACTGCGGCATCTACATGTTCCGCAAGGAGATCTTCGACTTCTTCCCCGAGCCGGGGTCGAGCAAGGCGGCGGGGGAGGGCGACCCGCCCGGCTTCGCCGACTGGGCGATGGACGTCTTCCCGCGCCTGCTGGAGGGCGACGTGCCCTTCTACTGCCACGAGATCGAGGCCTACTGGAACGACATCGGCAACCTCGAGGAGCTGCGCGAGGGCAACGTCGACGCCCTTACCGGGGCGGTCGCGGTCGATCGCGAGGGCGAGCTGGTCGACGGGTTCCGCAGCGGCGAGCGGATGGAGGGCGAGCCCGACCTGGTCGGCCCGGTCCTGCTCGGGCCCGGCTGCGAGATCGGCGACGACGTCCGCATCGACGGCCCGGCCATCATCGGCGACGGGGTCAAGGTCGGCGCCGGCTCCCGCCTCAAAGAAGTGATCGCCCTGCCGGGCGCCGAGATCCCGGCGCGCTCGGTTCTCATTGGTGCCATCGCCGCCGCCCGCGGTTAGTTTTTCAGGGCGTGCCGGTGGGGGTCCCTGGGAGCACCTCCGCCGGGAGAGGCGTCCCTGGCTGACGCCTCAAAGGCTTCTGGCCCGGCTCCATGCTGAGTACCCAGGGACCCCCACCGGCACGCCCTGCAATCGAGCTCCGGTTGACGCTGAAGATCCCATGGTTCCTTTGTCGCCTATAGGAGGACAAAGGAACCATGGAACTCGAAGATCCTTCGCTCCAGCAAAGTTGTGGTTCCTTTTGCACATATAGCGTCCAAAAGGAACCACGGGATTCTGGACGCCTGCACTTTGAGCTGTCCCCTTGATGCGTGCCAAGAGGGGCACCACCACCCCCTTCTGCCAGCGCCGCGCTGTCTTGGGACGAAGTTGGCACAGATAATTTGCTTTGTGCGCGCCACGCGTGCGCTGTTGCCGGGCAGGGTCGGCGCGTGGAGATCCTGCGGACGATCGAGGTGGCGCTGGTGCCGGCGCTGTGCGCTTCGTGCGGGCGTACCTGTCGGTCCGAGGCGGTGGTGTGCACTAGGTGCGGGCGGCGGTTGGGAGGTGCGGAGCCGCTGCTGGGGAACGGGCCGGCGGGACTGGACAAGGCGTGGTCGTCGGCGCCCTACGAGGGGGTGGCGCGGAACCTGGTCGGGGCGCTGAAGTTCCGTCGCCTGCTCCCGGTCGCCGACCTGATGGCGGAGCGGATCGAGTGGCTGGCGCCGGCGCACATGCTGAGCGGGACGGTCGTCCCCGTGCCACCGGCTCCGCCCCGCCTGCGGCGGCGCGGCTTCGACCCGGCCGGGGAGCTGGCGGTGGCGCTGGCGGCGCGGCTGGAAGCGCCCCTCTCGACCTGTCTCGAACGGCGGGGTCGCGGGCGGCAGGTCGGGCGGCGACGGGCCGAGCGGGTCGGTCACCCGCCGCGGATCCAGGCGCGCGGTGCCGCTCCGCGCAGCGTCCTTCTCGTCGACGACGTACTGACCACCGGGGCCACCCTCACGGCCTGCGCGAAAGCGCTGCGGGCCGTGGGGGCGTCCCGTGTGGTTGCGGTGACCTTCGCCCGGCGCCTTTAGGTGCCTTCCGCGGCCCTACGGCCGTGCCTCGGCCGGGCGGCCCCGCATCTGGTCCACAAGTCGCCGCGTGCGGCGGCGCTTGCGACGCAGCTCTCGGTGCTTCTTCACCTGTCGATTCATGTCCTCGGCCAGCTCGCTCACCGAGTGACCCATCCCCGGCGAGGACTCCCGGGCATGCAGCGTCACCCCTTTCAAGTAGAGCGTCGCCTCCGCCACCTGGCTGTCGGCGACCCGCGGGTTGCGCTCCTCCGAGAGCACCACCTCCAGGGTCGCGAGCGGCGAGACCTGGCGTCCCAGCCGCTGGAAGCGTTTCCGCACCATCTCACGCAGCTCGTCCGTCATCTCGACGTTCCGGCCCCGAATCTCAATCCGCATGAGTGCCTCCTTGTGGGTTCTGCGACAAGCGTAGACCCGAAAGTAAGTAGAGGCAAGGGGCAATTTCAAAGCGGAGGTCGGCGGCCACCCCGGCACCGCTACTCTTGACCAATGCCAGCGATGGACCTCGTAACGAAGGCGCTGCGAGCGGGAGAGGGGCGGAAGTTCAAGGCCTACCAGAAGCGCGTCGCCGCGATCAACCGCTTCGAGCCGGAGATGGAAGCGCTCTCCGACGAGGAGATCCGCGAGGAGGCCGACGCCCTTCGCGAGCGCGCCCGCAACGGCGAGCCCCTCGACGACCTCCTGCCGGCGGCCTTCGCGCTGACCCGCGAGGCCTCCCGCCGGACCACCGGCCAGCGCCACTACGACGTCCAGCTGATCGGCGGCATGGTCCTCCACGACGGGGCGATCGCCGAGATGAAGACCGGCGAGGGAAAGACCCTCACCGCGACCCTGCCCGTCTTCCTCAACACGCTGGCCGGCAAAAGCGTCCACGTGGTCACCGTCAACGACTACCTGGCCCGCCGCGACTCGGAATGGATGAAGCCGATCTACGACGCCCTCGGGGTCAGCGTCGACGCCGTCCAGGACTTCGACGACCACGCCGCCCGCCAGCGCAAATACGCGATGGACGTCACCTACGGGACCAACTCGGAGTTCGGCTTCGACTATCTCCGCGACAACATGGCCAACGCGCTCGAGCACTGCGTCCAGCGCGACCACAACTTCGCGATCGTGGACGAGGTCGACAACATCCTCATCGACGAGGCGCGGACGCCGCTGATCATCTCCGGCGCCCCCGAACAGGCGGCCCAGACCTACTACACCTTCGCCCGCCTGGCCAAGAACCTGATCGGCGTCCCGGCGAAACAGAAACTGAAGTCGCTGGGAGAGTCGAGGGACACCTTCGAAGCCGAGTACGACTACGAGTACGACGAGAAGCACAAGACGGTCTCGCCGACCGAGCAGGGCGTGAAGAAAGCCGAGGAGTTCATCGGCGTCGACAACCTCTACCTCGGCGAGCACGGCAGCCTCGTCAACCACCTCGTCCAGGCCCTCAAGGCCGAGTCGCTCTACAAGAAGGACGACGACTACGCGGTGATCGACGGCGAGGTGATGATCATCGACGAGTTCACCGGCCGCATCCTCGAGGGCCGGCGCTGGTCCGAGGGCCTGCACCAGGCGGTCGAGGCGAAGGAGGGCGTGGCGATCCGCGAGGAGAACCAGACCCTGGCGACGATCACCCTCCAGAACTACTTCCGCCTCTACGAGAAGCTCTCCGGGATGACCGGCACCGCCCTCACCGAGGCGACCGAGTTCATGAAAATCTACGAGATGCCGGTGGTCGAGATCCCGACCAACAAAGACATGGTCAGGCTCGATCAGAACGACCAGATCTTCAAGACCAAGGACGGCAAGTGGAAGGCCGTGGTCGAGGAGATCGTCGCCCGCCACGAGAAGGGGCAACCGGTCCTGGTCGGAACCGTCTCGGTCGAGGTCTCGGAGATGATCTCCGACGCCCTCAAACGCCAGGGGATCAAGCACTCGGTCCTCAACGCGAAGCCCGAGCACGCCGAACGAGAGGGCGAGCTGATCGCCCAGGCCGGGCGCAAGGGCGCGGTGATGATCGCCACCAACATGGCCGGCCGCGGCGTCGACATCAAGCTCGGCGGCGACGCCGAGCACCT
>Ga0247774_1000651_pt1 | contig 17396 bp, 11 predicted proteins | sample UWRJL001104B6_FD_179933 | JGI IMG/M metagenome (GOLD analysis project Ga0247774, IMG submission 179933) | Plant litter microbial communities from Arlington Agricultural Research Station in Wisconsin, United States - UWRJ-L001-104B-6 | ecosystem: Environmental > Terrestrial > Plant litter >... | reverse complement strand
GGGCTCTCCGGCCCGTTCCACAAAAGATAAATTTTCTTGTGGAACAGGCATCTTGCCTGTTCATAAAAGCCTAATTGAGAATGGTGCAATATCTAAGTATAACCTATCTCCCCCTACTTGTTTCCTCATGCTCAAGAACGGGCTCTCCGGCCCGTTCCACAAAAGATAAATTTTCTTGTGGAACAGGCATCTTGCCTGTTCATAAAAGCCTAATTGAGAATGGTGCAATATCTAAGTATAACCTATCTCCCCCTACTTGTTTCCTCCCCTCCTCAGCAATGAAATAATGTGCTTTAGGGCCGACACAACGGCGTTTTATAGCGCTTTTGGTAGTTGGTGAGTGTAGGGGAGGGCTTTTATAGCGTTTCCTCGAGTCATGAGGTACAGTAGCAACAATGAGCAAACCAGTTATAAATATCTTTTTTAGTAACTTGTAGCATAGAATCTGTCAGGAGTTACCAAAAAATGAACGCCAGAACATTTCATCAACACAACTACTCCCGAGGAAAGAAGTGAGAAAGAGAGACGAGCTCGGGAACACTCAAGTGAGGATCTCGAAACAAGTATTATTGGTGGAGTGGCCGTCTCAGCCAAGGTGGGTGTACAGTCGATGGAATCTTTTCAACCTGATTTAATGGAAGGCAAAAGGTGTTTTATGAAGTTTTCATGAAGGTACTTGCAAGAAGTCGGAGTGTTTGGTGAAGTTTTCATGAAGGTACTTGCTAGAAGGAGGGAGTAGGGATACACTACTCTATAGAAATTTCCGTGGCTGAGTTACCAAAAAATGAACAGAGAATATGTAATGAACACAACTACTCCCTCCGAAAGAAGTGACAAAGAGGGACTTGCAAGGGAACCAAGGGAACTGTCTTGTGAGGAGATCGAACCAAGGGAACTGTCTTGTGAGGAGCTCGAAAGTATTATTGGGGGCGTGGAGGTGGGATCATCGTTTAGGGGACGCTCAGTGTTCGAAGGGGTCGAGAGTATAGTGACAGGTATTGAAGCGATATTAGAGGAAGATTTAATGTGATTAGAAAAAAGAGAAGATTTGGGAAGAGTGCCCTAAATTCCCTCCATCCTACCACCCTCATCATCTTTCGACAAGCGCTCTATTTGCTATGACAAACTTTTCTACTACTTGTGTCACTTCTGGGCGTTCCGATACCTGGCACTGTGCCCAGTTAAGAGTTAACTGACCGGGTGAGCATTTTTGCTGACGCCTAACTACTTTGAAACCAGCTAGCAACTTACTCCCCCACTAAGACTTGCTAGCTGGTTTGGGTTTTGGTTTGTATCGCTGACAAAAACCGCGATACTTTTTGGCACACTCATCCAAAGTTTTGCCCAGCTAGAGAAAAGCGGGATGCCATTGAGTTAAGCCATCCTCCGTTAATCTGTCGTAAGTGCCGTAGTTACTGAAATCGTAGAAAAACCCCATTGCATCCCCTCCGCTTGAGGATTGCTGTGAATGTAGGGTAAAGTATTTAACGATCGCTCTTGATCCTAGTAATGGAAACCCATTGCAATAATATCTCTTTTCCCAAAAATGCCGCGTGCGGTTGAGCATCCGGTTGAAACACATCGCCGTGTACCAATTCAGGAAGTGCATAATTTTCGGCAAATCTTCCTTTGCAGTTGGTTCTATCAAATAATGGACGTGGTTCGACATAATGCACAAGGCATAAAGTTTGAAACCGTTGTTTTTGTCACACTTGCTGCTCAAACGCCACCTCTTACATCTACCGTTAGTTGGGTATTTTTGCTCACTTAAATACCCCTTTTTATAGAAACGTGCTTGCAGCCTATATTCTAGATTGTAATCACAGTATATAAAAAAGCGTGTGTTTTTTGAATTTACTGGCATACTCGCAGATGAGTCGCTAGGAAAGCGACTTATCAACAATGTCCGATTTGCTGATTTGGCAACAGACATGGGTTAATCAAGCACATTCTCAAAACAGAATTACACTGTCATTGAGAAGGTTCAATTCAACCAGCTCCCCTACTAAAGCGAGCTGCACGTAACAATATTGAACTACCTTTTTCAGACGAAAAACGCGCTAATAAATATTACCAACTTAAAACCATGTTTCATGGGGATGTTGTGGATAACTATTTACAGGTAGCCAAGACATTTAACTTAACAGCAGACGATATCAAAAAGCTGGCGATTTTTATGGACGACCCGTCGCTTAGCGCTTCACATCTGCGTACTAAAAAAAACTTGAGTTTTTTTGCAAGAGATCTAATCTGTAATACAAAAAAAATACACGAAGAGCGATCGCTACTTACATGACGCTATTGCCATAATGAAGAAAAATGACAAAAAACAACCAGCAAAAATCTCAAGGGAAAGCACTTGTTATAGGTGCGGGTGTAAGCGGTCTTACAACAGCACTTTGTTTGCAAAGAAATGGATTTCAGGTGACAGTAGTAGCCCAAAAGTTTGCTCCTGAAATCACTTCGGTTGTCGCCGCCGCTTTGTGGCAATGGCCTCCTCCAGCGCTTGGTGAAGATTCTGAAGACCAAAACTCGTTATCTAAAGCCAAAAAATGGTGCATGACTTCCTACGATTATTTTGCCAATCTTGCTGATTCTCCAGAAACAGGTGTTTTTTTGCGGCCTGTAGTGGTGTATTTTAAGCATCTAGTCAAGGATAATCCTCACGACCAAGAGAGAATGGATGAATTGCGAGATAAACTTGATGATTTTGTGCATACTACCGCTCTAATAACCGAAAATAATATCAATACTGAGATCGGTTTAAAAGACGCATACTCGCATTTGGCACCCATGATTGATATGGATGTTTATATGGGGTATTTGCTTAAACAAATAAAGCAAGCTGATTGTCAGGTATTAACAAAAAAAATCTCTGGCAATTTGAAAGAAGAAGAACAAAAGCTGAAGAAAGAATTTGGTGCCGATCTGATTGTAAACTGCTCCGGTTTAGGAGCTAGAGAACTTGCGCCGTCAGATATGTATCCTCTCAGAGGAGCATGGCTTCGCGTTCGCAACGATGGCAAAACGATACCTCGAATCACTAAGGCTCATTGGCTATCCCACGATGAATCTTCCGACGAACAGGACTTTATTTACATAGTACCAAAAGGGCATGACATACTCCTGCTTGGAGGTTTGGTAGAACCCCATAAATGGGATTTAAATATTGACTTAGAAAGTTACGAGCCAGTTAAGGATATGCTAAAACGATGTGTTGAGTTTATGCCAGCGCTAAAAGATGCTGAAATTGATTTTAACGAGCCTATTCGTGTGGGTTTGCGTCCTTTCCGAAGGCTGAATGTCCGTTTGGAGCGAGAACCAGACACTGCCATCATCCATAACTATGGACATGGGGGCGCGGGTGTAACTTTGTCATGGGGGTGCGCTTTTGAGGTTTTAGAGATAGCCAACGCCATAGTACAAAGCAACAGAAATTCTCTAGTAGTTTAGAGGAGCAACCAACGACATTCTGAGAGTAATTGCGCGAGATACAGAGATAAAGATTCGATAAATTTTATTGTGAGCAAGGGAGATTTTAACAATGACAAACTGTACTGTTGGCGACTATCTATTGCTTCGTCTGGTGCAGATTGGCGTCAAGCACATCTTTGGTGTGCCTGGCGACTACAATATGGAATTTCTCGATCGCATTGTCGTTCAAGAGAATCTTAAATGGATTGGAAATTGCAACGAACTCAACGCCGCCTACGCCGCCGATGGCTATGCTCGAATTAACGGCATTGCCGCATTAGTTACTACGTTTGGTGTTGGCGAATTGAGCGCGATTAATGGGATTGCTGGCGCTTACGCCGAGTACGTTCCTGTCGTAGCGATTACCGGATCTCCTGCTATTAAAAAGCAAAAGATGTTAGCACCTCTCCACCATACCCTTGGCACTGGCGACTTTACTGTGTTTGCCCGGATGTTTGAGAAGGTAACGGTAGCGCAAGCTTCTTTGACACCAGAGAATGCAATAGCAGAAATTGACAGAGTTCTTAATGCTTGCCTTCTTAAAAAGCAACCTGTTTACATCAATCTACCGATGGATGTTGCTTCGACTGAAGTAGCTGCACCACCCGGTGAATTTATGCCTCCTGTATTCGAGAGCGATCGGGCTACATTAGATGAGGCCGTTGATGTCAGTGTGAGGTTGCTGGAGAAGGCCCAAAAACCAGTTATTCTCGCTGACATAGGTGTCGATCGCTATCGCCTGCATAACGAATTGCGAGGTCTTTTAGCTGCTACTGGATATCCTTATGCAACTTTGAGCATGGGGAAAGCGCTGCTAGAAGAAACGCACCCCCAATATATCGGTATCTATAACGGTGCTGTCAGTGAAGATTACGTCCGAAGACGGATTGAAGATGCAGATTGTGTGTTGAGTATTGGTACTTATTTTACAGATTTCAACACAGGAAAGTTTTCCGCCCAACTCGATCCTGGTCGAACGATTGAAGTGCACGGGCAGTATTTAAAGATTAAGCGTGCCTTGTACAATAATGTAGCGATGCATGATTTCCTGCCAGCTTTAAGCAAACGGTTGCAGCATCGCGATGCCATTTCGCTGGACATAAAACCCGTTCAAGAGAATTTGAATGCTGGCTTTACAACCAGCTTCCAACCTAACTCTTCTGCGCCTATTAAGCTGGAGCGTTTTTGGCTCATACTGGCTCATTTTTTCAAAGAAGATGATATCGTTGTTGCTGACATTGGAGTTTCTTTTTTTGGAGCCTTGCTAGTTCCTTTCCCAAAGGGAACCACTTTCGTCGGACAACTGCTTTGGGCTTCCATCGGCTACTCGCTGGGCGCAGTTCTAGGTTGTGCGATCGCGGCTCCCCAACGACGCTCTATCCTATTCATTGGTGACGGTTCGTTTCAAATGACTGCACAAGAACTTTCAACCCTATTACGCTATGACCTCAAGCCAATTATTTTTCTGATTAACAACGATGGATATACCATAGAGCGCGATATCCACGGTGAAAAAATGCCATACAACGACATCCAAAGATGGAATTATCACAAACTCCATGAAGTTTTTGGGGACAAGGGTTGGGGCATTAAAGTAAGCACCGAGTCAGAGTTAGATTCGGCGCTGCAACAAGCCGAACAAAATAGAGACTCCCTTGCCTTTATTGAAGTGGTAATGGACAAAATGGACAATCCAGAAAATCTCTTGAAGCTGTTGCAGCAATAATCGGGAACTGGCTTGTCGCTACACAGTATCTAAAACCTAACTAAAAAGATTGAAAATGTCACTCCCAACAAAAGACTTTACCATCGGTGTTGAAGAAGAATATCAAATTATCGATCCCAAAACCCGTGAACTGCGATCGCGGGTGCAGCAAATTCTACCGTTAGCAGAGAAAGCGTTGGGGGAAGTGGTACAACCTGAAGTTCAGCAATCGCAGATAGAAATCGCTACCCCTGTGTGTCGATCTCTTTCTGAAGTACGCGCAGAACTTGTGCGCTTGCGGCGGGAAATTATTGCTGCAGCTTCTATTGACGGCAATCAAATTGCCGCCGCCGGGACACACCCATTTTCCGAGTGGAAAGAACAGGAACTCGCGCCCAAAGAACGTTATCAAGGACTGATGCGAGATTATCAACAACTCACCCGCGAGCTAGTCATCTTTGGCTGTCACGTACACGTTGGCATCAGTGACCGCGAAACAGCTATCCGCGTCATGAACCGTGCCCGTGTGTGGCTAGCACCAATACTCGCGTTGGCTGCTTCCTCACCCTTTTGGTTGGGTACGGATACAGGCTATGCGAGTTATCGTACAGAAATTTGGGGCAGGTGGCCGATATCGGGTCCGCCATTAATTTTCTCCTCACAAGCTGAATACCAAGCAGTTGTAGAAGCTCTGATTGCCACTGGAAGTGTAGAGGAGGCAACTAAGGTTTACTGGGATGTGCGTCTGTCAGAGCGTTTCCCAACAGTGGAATTTCGCCTTGCAGATGTGTGCATGACAGTAGATGAAGCGGTAATGGTTGCGGGACTGGTGCGCTCTTTGGCGCGGACTTGTTATGAACAAGCTCAAGCAGATAAACCATTCTCAGCCACGCGCCACGAACTTATACGCGCCGCCCACTGGCGTGCTGCACGCTATGGATTAGATACAGAGCTCATAGACGTTGAGGTAATGCGTGCCGTTCCAGCACGCGAACTCATTGAGAAGTTTCTAGCCTTCGTGCGCCCATCGTTAGAAGAGTATGGAGACTGGGACGAGGTTTCATCGCTCGTGCGGGAGACGGTGCAGCGAGGAAACGGCGCAACGCGGCAGCGGGAAGTTTACAAGCGTACCGGACGCTTGGAGGATGTCGTTGATTACATCGTCGCCGAGACGCTCAAAGGTATTGATTAACTTCGCGGGAAAAACTCAATGAAAAAAAAATATATCTGACAAAAACTGGCGCTGCCCTGTAGCTTGAGTTACTATTCATCTGAACAATTCCATGTTTTATACCAACTTTGAACATAGTCTGTTCTACAGATATATAAACCGCTCAAGTTCTGTAGGAACTATCTTATACATTCATGGTTTGGGTGAATCGGGTCTCTGCTTTGAATCGCTGATTCTTCAGGAGCAGCTTTGCCAATGGTCTCACATCGTATTAGACCTTGAAGGTTATGGGAAAAGTCTTTGGTCCGTGGCACCAAAGTCTCTCGAACAGCACGCTGATAGTTTAGCAAGCTGGCTGCAATTCAAAAGCATCAGTCAGGTAATAATATTGGGTCATTCGATGGGAGGAGTGATTGGTTTGATATTGTCTGAGAAATACCCGGAACTTGTGCAGGGTTTCATTAACGTTGAAGGTAATATTTCTATCGAAGACTGTACCTTTAGCAGTCAGGCTGCGTCCTATTCATTAGAGGATTTCCAAACCTATGGGTTGGACACCATCCGCAACGGTGTATACTCTAGTGGATTAGAAGACCCGGCACTGCGTAGTTATTATCCGTCGCTGTGCTTTTGTCAGCCTCAGACATATCACTTAAATAGCTCTGAATTAGTAGAACTCTCTAGAGGCGCTAAGTTAGCTAAAAAACTTGGTTTCCTGAAAATTCCTGTAATATATCTGCTGGGTAATCCTCGTGGTACGGCAGAACTTTCCCGTTCTATGTTGACTGCATCAGCTGTTGAGTGGCGAGCAATTGAAGATGCAGGTCACTGGCCTTTTATAGATAAACCAAAGACGTTCATTGATGAAATGCTGAGTTTTTTGAGTCAATTTCAGCCATGACTAATTTGCTGTGTCAATAGTTTATACAACAATATAGCAATCCTTGCAGGAGTCGTAAATTTTTTACCCCACCCCAGCCCTCCCCTTACTAAGGGGAGGGAGTAAGAAATTCACAAATGATTGTCGTAAATTTTTTACCCCACCCCAGCCCTCCCCTTAGTAAGGGGAGGGAGTAAGAAATTCACAAATGATTTAGGATCGCTATAGTTAAGTAATTGTTTAGAAATAGGTGTGAAACCAATACGAATTATCTAAATAAACATACTTACTTAATTAACATAAAATTAAGAGTTTACAAGATGCTTGAACGAAGAGCAAAAATGCAATTACCTAAAGATCTAAATTCAGCAAGAGGATAGCGTAATGAGAACTCTGAACAAACAACAACTTTTGGACATCTGCTACGGTGCTGCATTTTTGGGAAGCGGTGGCGGTGGTTCGTTGAAGACAGCATTGCGACTTGTAGAAAACTTGCCTGATGACGTGACAGTTAGAGTCAACACAGTAGAGGAAGTAGAAGACGATAAACGGACGGCGATTGTAGCTTTTATGGGAATGCCAGAAAAGATGCTTAAAATTCAAAACTCACAATCGACGATCGCAGCTTTTGATGGGTTAAATAAAGAATATAGTGGGCAAATTGGCTATGTTATACCGATCGAGATTGGGGCACTCAACACAATTGCTCCAATTATGGTGGCTATTGAGAAAGGAATTCCTGTTATTGATGGCGATGGTGCTGGTCGAGCTATTCCTGCTATCACAATGACTACGTTTGCAGCATTGAAGCTGTCTGCTAACCCAACCGTTCTCGCCAACAGTAAAGGACAAGCGGTTTCTGTTTTTGTAGGGGATGCTTCCGAAGCAGAATCATGTTGCAGACCAATATTGGAGGAATTTCACCAAGAAGCTGGGCTAGCAATGTGCGCGATGGACAAGCTGACTCTCCAACAAGCGGTCGCGATTCGAGGAACTTTGCAACTGTGTGAAGATGTAGGGCATATTCTGGGCACCTCGATTGAACCTATAGATGATGTGCTTAAGTTACTTGAAAATCGTGGATTGACAGCACGTCGTCTCTTTACTGGCATAGTTCAACCGCCAGAGCAAGAAACACAAGTCGGGTTTGATTGCGGCAAAGTTATCTTGCGAGACGATGAGAGCCACCGAGAAGTATGGGTCTACTATCAGAATGAAAATCTGATTGCTTGGGATACGCAAATCTCCACTCCAATTTTTATCGCTCCCGACTCGCTGTGTTACCTAACTTTGGAGGGAAAACCGTTTTCTAATGCAGATATTGATGATAAAATAGTGCATCACAAAGCTACTCTCATCGGCATCGTAGCTCGCCCCGAACTGCAAACTGAGAGCATCCTAGAAAGTTTTAAGAAGGCATTGCAAAACATCGGATACGCAGGTTGTTATCTGCAAATTCCATATTTGCAGGATATACGGTTAATGACAAAGAGCGTGTCAAAATAAAGTGCAAATAGTTTGATTTGAGAATCGCGTTGGTTTTGTTGCTGAAGATATAAATGTAAAAACTGAGGTAATACAAACAAATTATGGAAACTAACGACATAGACACAACTAAAGAAATATTGGATGTTGCTATTGTTGGTGGCGGTGTTTCTGGAATTTATAGTGCTTGGCGGCTAATGCACTATGATGCTACTACATCCGAAACCCTGAGAGAATGGGCTAATAACCGTCCTGACGGCAAACTGAAGATTGGCGTGTTCGAGCGAAGCTCACGCATTGGCGGGCGTTTATTGTCGCTCGTACCACCAGGAATGCCGAATATGCGTGCAGAACTTGGGGCGATGCACTATACCTCAAATCAGATATTGTTGCGATCGCTAGTCGAGAATAAACTGCATCTAAAAACCTACGATTTTCCAGGCAGCTACCCAGAAAACATCCTTTATTTACGCGGCTACCATCTGCGCGAACAAGATTTATTGAATCCAGAAAAAGTCCCCTACAATATGCAGTGGCACGAGAAAAGGAAATCTGCAAGCGAGCTTGTTGCTTCTGTGATCGAGCAAATCCTACCAGGCGCTTCTGCTATACCTGCATCAGCGTGGCACGAAGTCAAACAAACTGCCTGTTTCGACGGCGTAAAGCTTTATAAACAAGGGTTTAGTAACGTCCTCAACCGAGTGATGAGCAACGAAGCCTACGAATTTATCCGTTATGCAAGTGGTTTAGACACAATTTTGAGTAACTGGAATGCCGCCGACGCTATCCCTTGGTATCTCGCTTACTTCGGGCCAGACGCTCAATATATCGGGTTAGTCGATGGGTTTGAGTCTGTAGCGCTCAAGCTGAAAGATGAATTTGTCAAAGCAGGCGGCGAAGTGCATTTGAATTGCGAATTGCGATCGTTCAACACCTGCACCCTAGCCGATCGCACCACTGGGATAGAGTTGCGTTTCTTTAATGGTTCCACCGTGCGTTGTCGGCGGTTAATCTTAGCCATGCCGCGACGTTCCCTAGAACTTCTCGACCAGACAAATTCCATTCTCGACCCGAATAATCTGGAAGTACGCCAAATGATCGAGAGCGTTTCCCCTCAACCCCTGCTCAAAATCTTTTTGTGTTACGAAAACCCCTGGTGGCAAGCTGCTAACGTGCATTCCGGCAAGTCGAATACCGATTTGCCCGTGCGACAATGCTACTACATGGGTACAGAGGGAGACAAATCCGGTGCGGATAAGAGCAACCGCAACTCTCTGATGATGGCTAGCTATGACGACGGTCGCTCTAGGAATTACTGGATCGGAATGCGAAGACAACAGGCTATCGAACAACCAGAAAACTTTCAGCGAAATCAGACAGTAGCCGATCGCACTTTAGATTTCGACTACAGCCAGTGGCAAAAATACCTGCCTTCTGCTGCAATTGTCAACGAACTACAGCGACAACTCAAAGAAATTCACGCCTTAAAATATATCACAGACCCTTACGATGCCGCATATATGGACTGGGGTGCCGACCCGTTTGGGGGTGCATACAATCTGTGGAAGATTCACGCTCAAAGCTGGGAAATTATTCCCAAGATAATCCAACCCGTAGCTGAGATGCCAGTATACATTTGTGGCGAAGCTTATTGCGATAACCAGGGGTGGGTTGACGGAGCGTTGCAGAATGTGGAGTTGATGCTGCAAAAGCATTTCCAGTTGCATCCGCCGGATTGGTTGCTATCGCCATAAAATTGGGAAAAATTTTTACACATAGCTCATAGCGCTCACCTTTATTGTAAAGGGGGCTAGCTGATTAGTTAACGTTGTCGTCGCGTAAATTTTCTGTATCAATAGCTTGAATCATAAAAACTCGGAATAAACACCAAATAATTGCAATAATTAAGGGTGATTTTTGTGCAATTAAGCTGTCGCGCATTTAAATTGTATATTCAGGGCGGGCGGGACACCCCACAAGACTTGAATTTTTTTTGACATACAATTTATATCAAATCCGTTAGCATCGGAATAGTAAATTCGAGTTCACTGTTGACGGTTGACGGTTGACTGTTGACGCCGTGAACAGTCAACAGTCAACCGTCAACCGTCAACATCATTCCGGTGTAACCGGAAATGATATTAAATGCCGCAACAGCTTATTTCATAATCTTAGGGTGAGCGCTAAGCTGTTGTGCATCTAATTTGACAGTCAATTTTTCTACAATTCTTGTGGGACGGGCAGGAGAGCCCGTCTCTGTATTCAATACTCTCGCCTATTTTAACCCTATTGAACTCGGGTGGTCACAACTCAAATCCTTTTTGCTTTGGTTCGCTCCAACTAACCCATTTATGATGGATAGAATAATAGCATTTGCCCTCAATTTAACAATTTCTCAGCATTTAATAAATTGGGAAAGCTAGCTGTTGCTATTGTACCTCATGACAGCGGGAAATGCTGTAATTTCATATCCGATTTACATAGGGTGTTTTTTCGGATTTTCTGGATTTCTCGAACAGGTGTTATTTTTTTTACCGCAGATGGACGCAGATAGACGCAGATAGGTTAGCTTTTTGGGCATCGGATTTGGTATAATTTTATCTCTTGTTCTCCATACAAGGGCTTTAAGTCCTCGGCGTTTTGTTCGGGCAGCTTGTTGAAAAGGCTGCAATGTCTCCGTTTAACCCTAGCAAATTAATTTTCCGTGTTTCTACAACTAAAAAAACAATGGCGACAGATTGTCTCGTTATTGATGAGTTTTATTTTAGTTTTGCTCTTCAATAATTGGATTCAAGCCGCGCCTCAAACCGGCACTCAAATTCTTTGGGATACCTATGGAATTCCACACATTTACGGAGAGAATAGTAAAAGACTCTTCTACGCTTTCGGGTGGGCGCAGATGCAAAGTCACGGTAATCTGATTTTGCGTCTTTACGGCCAAGCTCGCGGCCAAGCTGCGGAATTTTGGGGCGAAGATTATCTGGAATCCGATCGCTGGGTGCAAACTATGGGAATTCCTAATCGCGCCCAGGCGTGGTATGAATCACAAAATCCCATTTTTCGCAACTATATCGATGCTTTTGTTGGCGGAATGAATGCCTATGCAAAACAACACCCAGAGGCGCTAACCCAAGAATTAAAGGTAGCATTGCCCCTCAAACCGGTAGATGTATTGGCACACGCGCAACGCGTCATCAATTTTACTTTTGTAGTCGATCCAGAGGATCTGGAAGATATCGCTGAAAATGATACCCCCAAAGGCTCTAATGGTTGGGCGATCGCTCCGGATCATTCTCAAAGCGGCAATGCCATGCTATTGGCAAATCCTCACCTTCCTTGGTCGGATTTATATTTATGGTACGAAGCACAACTGGTTGGCCCAGAAATTAACGCTTACGGAGCGACTCTCGTCGGATTTCCTGTATTAACGATCGCCTTTAATGACAACTTGGGATGGACTCATACTGTCAACACTCACGATGGCTGGGATGCTTACGAATTGCCCCTCGCTAACGGGGGCTATCGCTTCGATGGCAAAATCCGAAGTTTTGACAGGGAAGAGAAGGTTTTAAAAGTCAAAGAAAAAAATGGAAATTTGCGCTCGGAATCTCTAGTAGTGCGGCGTTCTGTTCACGGACCGATTGTCACAGAAAAACAGGGCAAAGCGATCGCCCTGCGCGTTGTCGGACTCGATAAACCAGCAGCCCTTCAGCAGTGGTGGGATATGGCACGATCGAAGAACTTTTCTGAATTTGAAACCGCTTTAAAGCGCTTGGAAATTCCGATGTTTACCGTCATGTATGCCGATCGAGAGGGGCATATCATGCACTTGTTTAACGGTCAAGTTCCCATACGCAAAAAAGGAGATTTTAAATACTGGTCAGGCACGATCCCAGGCAATACGTCAGAGACTTTGTGGACCAAAAATCATCCCTATGCGGATTTGCCGCGCGTTGTCGATCCGCCCAGCGGTTGGTTGCAAAATACCAACGATCCCCCTTGGACGACGACGTTTCCCAGGCAGATCGCACCGGATAAATATCCCGCCTACATGGCACCGCGCGGCCCGATGGATTTGCGATCGCAGCGATCGGCAAAAATGCTGTTAGAAGATGAAAAAATCTCTTTCGCTGAATTGATGCGATACAAACATTCCACTCAGGTAGAACTCGCCGATCGCATCCTCGATGATTTAATTCCCGCCGCACGGCAAGGCAGTGCTCAAGCGCGCCGCGCTGCGGAAGTTCTCGCCACTTGGGATCGCAAAGTCGATGCTGACAGTCGCGGTGCGGTGCTGTTTGCCTTTTGGAAACAAGCGATGGATGCCGATAAGTTATTCGCTAAACCTTGGAGCGAAGATGCGCCGCTAACGACGCCAGACGGGTTGGCAAATCCTGCAGAGGCGGTGCGGGTGCTGGAAGCGACAGCAACCAAAGTTGAGGTAACTTATGGCGCGTTAGATGTGGCATGGGGGGAAGTCTTCCGATTGCCTGGGGCGGCGAATCTGCCTGCAAATGGAGCTGACGGTGCTTTGGGTGTATTTCGCTCAGTATGGTTCGCTCCTGGGAAAGACAATCGCTTTCAAGCGGTTGTAGGCGATTCTTTTGTCGCTGCGATTGAGTTCTCGAATCCGGTCAAAGCGATGGCGCTAAACAGTTACGGCAACGCCACTCAACCTGGTTTGCCCCAGGCAGGCGATCAGTTGCAGCTCTTTGCTCGCAAGGAATTGCGCCCTGTATGGCGATCGCGATCGGAAATTGAAGCTCACCTGAGTTCGCGCCAGAAACTTTAGCAGAAGGAAGAAGGAAGAAGGAAGAAGTTATATCAAATCTGTTAGCATCGGAATTATTGATATCTCTATTCTCGACAAGAGCGTGAATCAGCGTCAATCCATTGTCATCTGCGGCCCGACAAATTCTCTTTTTTTTACCGCAGATGATGGCAGATAAACACAGATTAACGCAGATGAATGAGATCGAGTCCGGTTGCAACATGGGTGATTGTTGACTGTTGACTGGATTTTACTCTTCTGATGCTACCGGAATTGATATTAAAAGACCTCTCTCCGTTTGCCCTTTACGCATCGCGCAGCAGTCGGGAAGCATACCCACCGACTGCTACGAGCAATAGACCCAGCGCGGAGATAGCGTATAACAAAGCCATGCCAGCACCGGCACCTGTCCCGATAATTGGGCCAAAAATAGCTGCTAAAAAACCGGACGGTTGCATGGCGGGTTCAAAGACGCGATCGGCAAGTGGCCCTGCGATCAATAAACCGAGCGCTGACGCCAATTGCATGATAACTGCTCTGGTAGCAAAAACACGCCCCTGTACTTCTGGTGGAACTTTCGCCAACCAGATCGCCTCGTTGGAACTGCCGAGGATGGGGAAATTGAAAGACGAACAAAATTGAGCCGGAATCCAGATGGAAAGCGCCTGACCGAAACCAAAGACTATTTTACTCAAGCCCGCGCCTGCCATGCCGAGCAGAAAGCCCCGGATTCGGCGTTTGGGACCGCCCCAAATACTGACGATCGATGCTCCTAAAACGCCGCCGGCGCCGGCGGCTGAAAGGATAGTACCTAGGATTCTGGCATTATTGTCGGTGCGTGCCAGTATCATCGGTGAGTAGAGGGCCGCGCCGATGTCGTGAGCAAACCAGAATAGCGAAACTGACACCAGCAAGGCAAGCAGGCTGGGACGCTGGACGATGTAGCGGAATCCGAAGCTGAGTTCTTGCAATAGGTGAAAGCGAGCCGGCTGGGGATTGGAGGCGATCGCGGGCTGGGGTATTTTGACAGATACTAGGGTGGCGATCGCTATTGTAAAAGTTGCCAGGTCGATCGTAAAAATCCCGCTCAACCCGATCGCAGAATAGAGAATCCCCGCCAGCGTCGGAGCAATAATACTCGCGCCGTATTTTGCCAAAAAACTTAAACTGCTAGCGCGGCTGTAATGCTTTTCTGGCATCATTGTGGCGGTGGCTGCTGAGTAAGCTAACTGCTGAATTTGGTCAAAAATTCCGTTAACTGCACCAGCTACATATAAATGCCATAGTTGCAGGTTTTGGCTGATATAAAGTAATAGGATAGCGAGCATTAACAGAGCTGAAACCGCATCACCGATCGCCATCAAAAATTTTCGATTACAGCGATCGACGAGAATGCCAGCAACCGGAGCCAGCAAGATGCGCGGCAATTGAATAAAAAAACTCAAAAAAGCCAAAGCCGTCACTTGACTGGTGGACTCCCAAATCCAAATAGTCAGCGCAAACCCGGACATAGCGCTGCCAATCATCGAAGCAGTTTGTCCGACCCAGAGTTGAATAAATTTTTGCATGAGATAGGCGATTGATAGGATTTAAAATTCCGAGGCGAGGGGTTTTTAGGCAGGAGAATGACACCGGCATAAAATCGCACGCCGCTCTGATTAAAACCAAGGCCATTGTTGGCTAAGTGGAGATAATTCTTCATATTGCTGTCTCGCCTCCTTGCGGTAAAATTTCACCAAATGCCGCTGCCGCCACATCATTACACCCGTAACAAACAGTACCATCGCTGCTAATCCTGCGATCGCGTGTGCCAGCCGCAAGTAAATTCCGCCATACCTGCCAATATGTAGCGGATAAAGCGAGTTGAGAATTCGATTTGCTACAGAAGCTGAATTTACACTGTCAGCCTGCAATATTTCGCCACTGTATTGGTCGAGATAAATGGTGCTAATCCCGTTTGGGTACGGATCGTTGGGAAATTTTTTCCGTACTTTAAAAATTGCTTCAGGCGTCAAAGGCAGAAAAATAAAAGTGGTTTTAGCTTCCGGCCAAACGGTATTAACTTGGTGTAAGATTTCGTCAATATTTTTCCTCGAACTGCTAGAGTGGGGATGAGAAGTCAATGCTGGCTGTGGCTTTTCATTCGTTAGCCAATACAGAGTCGATTCAACCGGCGCGTAAAAAATTATCGCTGTTCCTGTAGCGGATATGAGTATGAGAAAAGCGACCGATACAATGCCAGAAACGTTATGTAAATCAAATACAGTCCGCTGCCAGTGAGCTTTCCAATTAATAGAAAATCCGCGAGCCAAATTGCGCCAACCCGTCCACAATACCAAACCAGTAAAAGTTAGTCCTAGCATTACTAGACCGCAAATGCCTACAACCAAATGACCAAATTCTCCTGCCGCTAATTCCGCGTGTAACGTCAAAATAAAACCTGTAAAAGTTTCTTTATTAAGGCGCGCACCCTTAATTTCTCCGCTGTAAGGATTGACATAAACCCTAACTAATTCCTCACTCTTTGACCTCATCAAAACTTGGCAAACTTCCTTCGCTTCTCGCGGCAGCAAGATACTAAAAGGTTGATTTTGCGGATAGGCTTTTTCGACAATTTGCAGGACTTTTTCCAGCGGTATTCGTTCGGATTGAGGAATTACTTGCAGGAGTTGGGGATTGAATAACCGCTCGATTTCGGGACTAAAAACCAGCAAGCTGCCGGTTAAAGCAATTGCTGCTAGAAATATTCCTACCACCAACCCCAAATACAAGTGCAGTTTGAATGCGAGTTTGCGGAACTTCATCTCGAAATTATTCTCAAAGCCGTTAACTGTTCTCATTATCTAACCCTTGTTGCTAGTTATAATTAGACGCTCCCAACCGGCAAATTTCGGGGGATTTTAGACTATTCTTCCCAAATTTGCGGAGGGCTTTTAGAGTGACCCCCGAAGCTTGGGAGATAGATTTGTAACTAGCAACAAGGGTCTCTCTGAGGGAGAGCCACCCTTGTTATCATTACCAGAAAAATACCTGATAGCGAGAGTTAGGCGGCCAGCGCTTTCCTCGCCAGCCCCTACTTTTTCATTAGTATGAAATCCCCAGCCGATAAATAATTACCAGTTAAGGCGGTAATTAACACTGAGAGTTAAACCTCTCCCTGCATAATTAGAGCTGTCCGAGCCAAATCCAGCTAAGTATTGGGAGAGCACGGGAAAATATTGATTATTCAATAAATTCTCGACTTTGATTTGTAGCAGCCCAGAGCCAATTTTAACCGCGCTGACGTAATCCACAGTGAGATAGCTGCTAATCCGGCCGCCATCCGAGCCGTCTTTGAAGGCCCGATCGCGATTTCCAGAATATAAGAACTGTAACCGATTGCTCCATCCCGGCAAAGTTTCGTTTTGAACATAAGCTGTTAGCTTGATCGGTGAAATTCGGCTGCTATCGAGGGCGAGGTAACTTTTCTCGTCCTTATATTCGCCTTCAATATAAGTAGCAGTCCCGCCGAGCGACCATGTTCGTCCAGGTTGCCAATCCACAGTCCCTTCTAAGCCGTAAATGCGTTCTGGGGCGCGCTGTAGTTCCAGGCGACCTGTGTTGCCAACTGGTGTAAAACGGACTCCTAGATCGGAGGTATTGTAAAAAGCGGCAAGCGACGTTTGCACGGATTGCCACCCTCCTCGAATGCCAATTTCGTAGCTGTTGACTTTTTGCGGTTGAGTTACTTCTAACGAAGATTCAATTCCGACAAAACTGGCGGGGGGTTGGCGGAGGATGCGACCGAAATCTGGAACTGAGAAACCTTGAGAAAAGTTGCCAAATACGTTGAAGGTGTCATTAATTTTATAGACAGCCCCTGTATTAAATAGGGTGGCGTTAAATTTGCGATCGCCTCCTTCGATCTGGC
>Ga0247774_1000650_pt1 | contig 17454 bp, 17 predicted proteins | sample UWRJL001104B6_FD_179933 | JGI IMG/M metagenome (GOLD analysis project Ga0247774, IMG submission 179933) | Plant litter microbial communities from Arlington Agricultural Research Station in Wisconsin, United States - UWRJ-L001-104B-6 | ecosystem: Environmental > Terrestrial > Plant litter >... | reverse complement strand
CACGTCCGCGAGCGTCCCGGGACCGGCTCGTAGGATGCAGGCGATGATCGAGCTCGACCTGGACGTCGAAGACCTCGTCGGTATGCGGTTCGCCGTGTCTCCCCTGATGGAGACCGTGATGAGCCTGCGCATCCCGCTGCTGCCGACGTACTTCGTGCTCCAGATGCCCTGGTGGCACCGGATCCACGACGACCTGGCCGGGCTGGACATGCGGCCGCTGACCGCGCTCGTCGGGATCCGGCGCTGGGTCCCCGACTTCCTCACGCCGCGCCCGGAGGTTCCGGTGCCCGACTTCGAGGCGGAGCTGGACCTCGTACGTCGCACGCCGCCGGACAAGGTCGTCGCCGACATCGTGCGCGCCCACACGGGCCGGCCGGTGCCGGCCGACCTCCGCCTCGGCGAACCGGCGCGGCTCCGCGACCAGATCGCCGACCTGCTACGGGACTACTGGGAGGTGGCCCTGGCGCCGTACTGGACCCGGATGCGCGGCGTGCTGGAGGCCGACATGCTGTACCGCGCCCGGCAGTTCACCCGCGGCGGCGCCCGGCTGCTGTTCGCCGACCTCCACCCCGCCGTACGCTGGCAGGACGGCATGCTCCGCCTGGACATCCCGGCGATCGACTACCGGGCCGACGTCACGGGGCGCGGGCTGTGCCTGATGCCCTGCCTGTTCGTCCGCGGCGTGGCACCGCCGATCAGCGCCGACGAGCCGCCGGCCCTCGCGTATCCCGCCCGCGGCATCGCCACGCTCTGGGAGACCGAGCCGCCGCGCGGCGGCGACGCGATCGTCGCTCTCATCGGCCGCCGGAAGGCGGCCCTGCTGGGCTGCCTGGACCGCCCGGCCTCGACCACCGACCTGGCCGGCCGGCTCGGCATCACTCCCGGCGCGGTCTCCCAGCACCTGGCGGTCCTGCACGCCGCAGGCCTCGTCACCCGCGCACGGGTCGGCCGCACCGTCCTGTACGCCCGCAGCGACCTGGGCACCCGTCTCGTGTCCTAGAGCCTCCAGACAGGCCCTGGCTAGGCGCCGCTGGAAAGGTGGGGGTCCAGGACGGTCGACGAGGCCGGCTCGTCCGCCCGGCCGTCACGGAGCATTCGCCGCCAGCCGACCGGGTCGTACGGGGCCGGGGCCGTACGGTCCAGGAAGTCCTCCACGACGGTGACGAACCGGATGGGTTCGTCGTGGTGCGGGAAGTGCCCCGACCGGTCGAACACCTCCAGCCGGCTGCCGGGCATGGCCTCGTGCGCGATGTGGGCGTGCCGGAGCGGGAACACGCGGTCCCGTCTCCCCCAGACGATGAGCGTCGGGAGCGCCGCCGCGAGATAGCAGCGGTCCAGCATCGTGATGACCTGCCCACGGACGTCGACGCCGGCCCGCAGCGTACGCAGGAACGCCTGTCGCGCGTGCTTGGGCCGTAGCGCACGGTAGCGCTCCAGCACGTACCCGAAGTCGGGCCCGAACCGCATGCCGCCGGTGGAGCGGAGAATGGGGGCGGCGAGCCGCATGGCGGCGCGTACCGGCACGGACGCCGCCACGGACAGCCCCAGCTCGGCGCCTGGCGCCGCGGCGATCCGCAGCAGCGGGTGCACCTCCGGGCCGACCCCGCCGCTGCCCACCAGCACCAGGCGTTCGCAGCGGTCGGGGAACTGGTAGGCGAACTGCATCGCGATGCCGCCGCCGAGTGAGTGGCCGACGACGGTCACCCGGTCCACGTCGAGCACGCTCAGCAGGTCGCGCATGCCACAGGCGTACGCGGCGATGGCATAGTCCGCGCGCGGCTTGGCCGACTCGCCGTGGCCGAGCAGGTCCGGTGCGATGACCGTGTGTCGCCGCGCCAGCTCCGGGATCACGTCGAGCCAGGTCGCCGAGCTGTCGCCGATGCCGTGGATCAGCAGCAGCGGAGGCCCGCTGCCGACCATGCGGAAGGCGCGCCAGTAGCCGTGGATGTCGCGGAAACGGATCAGAGGTCGCACGTCCAAGAGCACCTCACCGCCGATGTCGGTCCTGTGCGTAGCATGTGACCTGCGCGTTTCCCGGCGACTACCGCCCTGTAAGCAGTGCGTTACGGCCTAGGCGGGCTGGGTCTCCAGCCAGGGGGCGGCCCGGTCACGATCGAGCAGGTCCGGTTGTTTCAGGCCATCCAGCATGAGGTGGACCATGGGCGCGGCGTCCCGGGTCCAGGCGTAGCACTGTCGCGCCGAACCGCACTGGATCGCGGCGCGGCTCCGCGCCACCGCGACGATCTCCGGGGCGTCCTCGCGGATCTGCTCGGCGTCGGCGGCCGGATCGGCCAGTGGCACGCCCGCCGTCTCGGCGACGGCCGCGATGTCGGAAAGCTGGTTCCGCAGCCACTCCCAGGGTGCCGTCTTGATCTCCTCGGCCCAGTTGCGTACGGACGGCTCGACGCCGGTGAATCGGGGATGGAAGTGCGCGGCCCCGAAGTCGCCGGGCGTACCGTCGAGGCGGTCGAACAGATCGGCCCGCCACAGGGGCCGGTCCACGACGATCCGCTGCGAAGCGGACTCGCTGCCACGAAGCGGCTGCGGCTCGCGCAGGCGTAGCTCGAGACGCACACCGTGTTCGAGATGACTGTCCGCGAGGCTGACCTCGAACCAGTGCCGGACCAGAATCGCTGTTTCGCTGTAGACGAAGGCGTGCAGCACCTCACCACTCCTTGACGACCATCCGGACGCCCCATTACGGAGCACCCGGAAGACGGCTCCGGTAGAGCGATCCGTACCCGCCCTGAGCCCGGCACCAACCCGTCACAGCCGGACAAAACACCACGGAAGGAGACGCGCGTACGTCGCCTTCTCCGCATCCGGACCTCGCGAGCCCGCGCCGTCAGGTCTCAGGCCCGCCGCTGGGCGAACTCCGCGTACGCGGCGCGAACGTCGTCGGCCGTCAGCGTGATCAGGTCGGCGGTCGTCGCCTCGGAGCCGAGTGAGGCGATCCGTACGTCACGGAACCCGCACGCCTTCTCGTACAGCGACCGTACGAAACGGCCGTTGCCCAGCTCGTCGATGCGGCCCTGCCCGCGCACCCGCTGGAAGACGCCGGCCAGGTCGTCCAGCGCGGCCTCCTCGAAGATGTCGCCGGCCTGCGCGGCGAGGCTCAACGCGATCTCCAGCAGCTGGTCGGGGCTGTAGGAGGGGAACGCGACACGCTCGGAGAAGCGCGAGGCGAGGCCGGGGTTGGAGCGCAGGAACCGGTCCATGTCGGCGTCGTAGCCGGCCAGGATGACGACCAGCCGGTCGCGGTCGTCCTCGGCGCGTTTCAGCAGTGTCTGCACGGCCTCGGAGCCGAACGCGTCGCCGCCCGCGTAACCGGGGTTGACCAGGGAGTACGCCTCGTCGATGAACAGCACGCCGCCCAGCGCGGAGTCGATCACCTTGTTGGTCTTCAGCGCCGTCGAACCGAGATGCTCGCCCACGAGGTCGGCGCGTTGCGCCTCGACCACCTCCGGCCGGGAGAGCAGGCCCAGGGCGGCGAAGATCCGGCCGAGCACCCGGGCGACGGTGGTCTTGCCGGTGCCCGGCGGCCCGGCGAAGACGAAGTGGCGCATCGGCGGATGCGTCGTGAGCCCCTGGTCCTCGCGGAGCTGGGCCACGCGCAGCTGGGCGGCGATCGCGTGCACCTGCCGCTTCACGGGTTCGAGCCCGATCATCGCGTCGAGGCCGGCGAGCGCGTCCTCCAGCGTCGGCGTCTCCGCGTAACCGCGGTAGCGCTCGGTCACCTCGGCGAAGGCCAGCTCGACGTCGACCGCGCCGATCGTGACGAGCTCGTCGGGAGTGGGCTCGGGCGTGTCCTTCGCCAGGCGCGCGCCGTGCCGCCAGCCGCCGCCGACGATCCGCACGTCGCGGGCGCGCGCCGCCGACTCGATGAGGGAGCGTACGAAGCGGCCGTTCCCCAGCTCGTCCACGATGCCGCGCCGGCTGACCTCCTCGAAGCGCGTCCACAGCGCGGGGGCCGCGTCCGGGCCGAGCCGGTCGCCGCGCAGGGCCGCGTGGTACTCGGCGATCTGCAGCAGCTCGGCCGGTTCGTACCCCGGGAAGTGCACGCGCGTGCCGAACCGCGAGGCCAGGCCGGGATTGGAGGACAGGAACCCGCTCATCTCCTCCTCGTAGCCGGCCATGATGATCACGACGTTCTCGCGGTCGTCCTCGGCGCGTTTCAGCAGCGTCTGCACGGCCTCGTTGCCGAACCGGTCGGGCTGCCCGTCGGAGGCGTTGACCAGGCCGTACGCCTCGTCGATGAACAGCACGCCGCCGAGCGCGCGATCGACGAGCTCGTTGGTCTTGATCGCGGTGGCGCCGAGGTACTCCCCGACGAGGTCCGCGCGCTGGGCCTCGACCACGTGCGGCGAGGGCAGCAGCGCGAAAGCGTAGAAGATCTTGGCGACGACGCGGGCCACGGTCGTCTTGCCGGTGCCGGAGGGGCCGACGAACACGAAGTGCCGCATCGGCTTCTCAGCGGCGAACCCGGCCTCGGCGCGCATCCGGGCCGCCTCGATCGAGGCGGCGATGGCGCGGACCTGCCGCTTCACCGGTTCGAGGCCGATCATCGCCTCCAGCTCCGCGAGCGCCTCGTTCACCGAGATCTGCGGCACCTCGTCGGCGGCGGCGCGTCCCGGCGCCGGTGCGGCGTACTCCTCCGGCTCCTGGTAGTCCTCCTGCGCCCAGCCGGTGTCGTACGCCTCCGCGGGCACGATGCGCCGAGCCTGCAGCCAGCGATATCCCAAGACGATGAACGCGGTGACCCAGGCCGGGGCGGCGTTGAGCCGGGGCAGCGGGTGGGCGAGCGCGGCGGCGACGATTCCGGCCAGGGCGAAGGCGGCCAGGGCGGTCCGCCACGGCGCGTACGCGCGAATGCGGTGGGCCAGAAAGGCGACCGGAAGGGCGAGCGCGGCCAGAAAGACCGCCTCGTGCCCCCGGGGCGGATAGAGCCGGCTGAGCGGGAGCACCACGGCCAGCCAGCAGACGACGACGAAAGCGGTCGCCATGCCGCTCGGGGAGCGGAGGGTGAAGTCGATGACGAGCAGCAGCGTGGCCACGAACACGACCGTGGTGAGCACCGGCCAGGCGGTGACGATGGCGACCGCCGCCGATCCCACGACCAACACGAGAAACGTGAGCCGCCGCACGCCCGGCTGTATCTGAAAATAACGCCAGCGTGCTCGTTCGAACACATCGCGCACAATACGTGGGCGCGATCGGGATCTGCCGAACGGTCGCATCGCCCTCCCCTCACGCCTGCAGACGTGTATAGCGCAGGTTCACCCACTAATGGCAGAACCTATTGTCTGGCGTGGCTCCATCAAGAGGGTTACCGGACGGCGACAATGGACCTGGGTTTAGGCCCCGACCAGCCTATCGGCCAGTTTCTTGTCCTTGGCGACGCGGACCAGAGCGGACGCGAGCCGGGCGAGTTCTCGCTCACCCACCAGCTCGGCCAGACGCTTCGGATCCGTGGGCAGGCCGAGCCGGTCGGCGCCCTTGAGGGCGAGCGAGTCGAAGGAGGGACGCAGCCACAGCCACACCGCCTGGGCCTCACGGCAGAAGATCTCGGCGCCGACCGGGCCGATGCCGGGGAACTCCTGGAGCACCTCCCGTGCCTTCTCGGCGTCGCGGCCGGCCTTCGGCGGCAGCTTGCGGAGGTCGCCGTCGTAGTCCTCCATCACCTTCTCCGCCATGTCGCCGAGCCGCGTCGAGGTGCTCTCGTCGTAGCGGACGTAGTGCGCGCGGCCGAGGGCGTCGACGCGCTCCTGCCAGGTGAGCCGGGCCAGGCCGCGCGCGGTGCCGCCGCCCGCCTCGAACAGCTCGCGCGCGGCCGCGACCGCGATGTCGGAGCTGATGCGGGTGCTGAGCAGGTTGGCGAGGACGAGCAGCTTGAACAGCGCGGCCGGCTGGTCCTTCAAGACGATGCCGGCGTCCTCGGCGAAAGTATGGCCCGCCTCCGAAAGCAGCGTCTTCGTCGTCCGGTCCATGGGCCACCTCCACATACGGCGGGCAGGTACGGATCTCCTTACCCCGCGACGGAGCGTCTAAGTGCGGGCACGCGTACCGAGTAGCGTTCGAGCAGCTCGGCGTTGCGCTCGTCGCCGCCGGGCACGTTGGCGCTCACCCACAGGGGCAGCTCCGCGCGGTCGGCCATCCGCGTGAGGAGGAGGTTCCACAGGTACACGCAGGCGAGCGAGGACAGTGCCGCGGTGCGCGGCTCCCCCGCCGGATAGGAGACGTCGCCCGGCGGCACGAGCGTGTCGATGACCAGGTCGGCGACCTCGCCGAGCTTCACGCCCGCGCGCGCCGGGGCGACCGCCATCGAGGGCCCCGACACGAAGGCGATCACGGGCAGGCCGCGGGACCGGGCCGCCGCCGCGAGTTCGACCGGGTACGGGTTCGCGCCGCTGTTGGAGAAGATCACCACGACGTCGCCCGGCCGCGGCTTCGCCGCCGCCATGACGGGCGCGGCCACGCCGGAGCGGCGTTCGGTCTCGGTGGCCGGCCACGCGCCGTGCAGCGGCGAGATCTCCGGTGTGTAGAGCGGGTGGACGCAGGCCAGGCCGCCGGCGCGGAAGAATCCCTCGAGCACCATCGCCAGGGAGTGGCCGGACCCGCCCAGGTAGACCAGGCCGCCGCCGGTGACGGCGCCGAGTACCAGCGCGCATGCCTGTTCGAGGGCGTCGGTGTTGTGCCGCTCGACGCGGCCGAGGTGTTCTCGCATCCAGTTCACGGAAGATCGGTTTACCAGCTGTCGCGCCCCGTGAACCCCTCTGAACCCCACCCAGGACATTTGTCACGGCTGAGAGTGGATTGACGGCCGTGCCCGACGGTCCGGTGGGATCGTAGGGTATGCCCGTGGTGAGCAGCGAAAACGGGCCGTCCCGCGCGGGAGATGCCGCGGGCATCGCCGAACGCGTCGACGACGGGCCGGGCCCGTTCGGTCTCTACCCGTGGCTGCTCGTGGGGCTCGGCGCCGTCTCCGACGTCGTGTACGGACGGGCCCGGCCGCTCTGGGCCTCGGCGCCGCTGCTGCTCGTCTTCGTGGTGGCGGTGCTCGCCGCGATCTGGTTCGGTCTGCGCCGTGGCCGCGGGGACCGGCTCGCGGTCGGCCTGCTCATCGGGCTGACCGTGGACGCGTTCGTGCTCACCGCCTGGTTCGGGCACGGCATGTCCATGCTGTTCCCGCTCGTGGCGATGGCGTGCGGGGTCGTCGTGCCCTGGACCCGTCGCCCGTGGCCGATGCTCGTGGTGGCCGCGCTCGCGGTGACGGCGGCGCTGACCACCTGGCTGCGCGGCGCCCCGTGGGGTGACGCCTTCGGGATCTGGTACGGCACGCTGATCTCCGGCTTCATCGTCGCGACGATCCTGGCCCTGTTCAGCGCCGTACGCGAGCTGCGGATGACACGAGAGGAGCTGGCACGTACGGCCGTCTCCGAAGAACGGCTGCGGTTCTCCCGCGACCTGCACGACCTGCTCGGGCACACGCTGTCGGTGATGGTCATCAAGGCGCAGGCGGTGCGGAAGCTGATCCCGCGCGACGGCGGGCTCGCGGTCGAGCAGGCGGCCGACATCGAGACGATCGGCCGGGACGCGTTGCGGCAGGTACGGCTCGCGGTGAGCGGCTATCGGGGCCGGGGCCTGGCCGCCGAGATCGACGGCGCCCGGATGGCGCTGCGCGACGCCGGGATCGAGCTGCTGGTCCGGCAGGAGGGGACGCCGCTCCCGGAGGAGGCCGGCCTTCTGCTCGGCTGGGCGGTACGGGAAGGCGTCACCAACGTCATCCGGCACAGCGGCGCCGGGAGTTGCGAGATCTCGGTACGGGCCGAGGAGGACGCCGCCGTCCTGGCCATCCGCGACGACGGCCACGGCGGCGAGCAGGTCAAGGGCAACGGCCTGCACGGACTCACCGAACGCGTCGACGGCGCCGGCGGCCGGCTGACGGCGGGCCCGGCCGGACAGGGTGGTTACCTGCTGACCGTGACGGTCCCCCTGGTTACCCTCCCGGTGAAGGAGGGCGCCTCTTGATCAAGGTACTGCTCGCGGAGGACCAGGGCATGATGCGCGGCGCGCTGGCGCTGCTGCTCGACCTGGAGGAGGACTTCGAGGTGGTCGGCCAGGTCGCGACCGGCGACCGGATCGTGCCGACGGCCCGTGAGGTCCGCCCCGACGTGGCCGTCCTCGACATCGAGATGCCCGGCCGCAGCGGGCTCGACGCCGCCGCCGACCTGCACGCCGAGCTGCCCGGCTGCAAGATCCTGATCGTGACGACGTTCGGCCGTCCCGGCTACCTGCGCCGCGCGATGGAGGCCGGCGCGAGCGGCTTCCTCGTCAAGGACGGACCGGTCGAGGACCTGGCCCGCGCGATCCGCCGGGTGCTCGCGGGCGAGCGGGTGGTCGACCCGGAGCTCGCCACCGCGGCGCTGAGCGCCGGCCCCAACCCGCTGACCGCACGCGAACGCGACGTGCTGGCCGCCGCGGTCGACGGCTCGACCATCGCCGACATCGCCGGTCGCCTGCATCTGTCCGAGAGCACGGTCCGCAACTACCTGTCGGCGGCGATCGGGAAGACCGGGTCGCGCAACCGGATCGAGGCGGTGCGCGCCGCGCGCCACAACGGCTGGCTGTGACCCCCGCTCAGATCAGCGACAGCTGTCCCTCGATCTCGGGCCGGTGCTTCCTGAGGTGCCGCCACTGCGGCAGGTCGTCGAGATAGGACCACGAGAGGCGGTGGTGCGGCGTGGGCCCGAGCCGCCTCAGCGCGTCCTGGTGCACGGGCGAGGGGTAGCCGGCGTTGGCCGCGAAGCCGTACTCCTCATGGCCCAGCCCGGCCATCAGCGTGTCGCGGTGCACCTTGGCCAGTACGGACGCCGCCGCGACGGACACGGAGCGCAGGTCGGCCTTGATCTCGGTACGGACCGGCCAGGGCCGCCCGGCCGAGGTCACGCGCTCGCCGAGGAAGTTGTGACCGCCGTCGAGGATGACCGCGTCCGGGCGTTCGGGCAGGGCCTCCAGAGCGCGGACCGCCGATCGGCGCAGCGCCTCGGTCATCCCCACCTCGTCGATCTCCTGTGGACTCGCGGCGCCGAACGCGTACGCGGCCACCCAGCCCTCCAGCGCGCCGGCGATCGCGGCCCGGCGACGCGGGGTGAGCATCTTGGAGTCGGTGAGTCCCTCCGGCGGGACGCTCAGGTCGGTGACGGCCGCGCAGACGACGACCGGTCCGGCCCAGGCGCCCCGGCCGACCTCGTCCACGCCGGCGACGCGCAGGGCTCCGGCGGCGGTCAGCTGGTTCTCGATCGCGTAGCCGGGGCCGGTCGGCGCGGCCGTCTCGTCGGATCGCATGGCGGCCATCATGGCAGCCACGTACGCGTATCCGCCCGTCACACGCGGCATCCACCGCGACGGCAATTTCACGATCAAGCAACGGCGTACCGGACCGAGTGGACGCCGATTCGCTCGGAGGCGGATGATCTGACGGATACATCCTAGGAAGGATTGTCATGCGTAATCGGCCGATATACGACGTCGTCGCGCTGCTCGCCCGATGTGGTGTCGGCACGGTGTTCGTCGCTCATGGGTGGCAGAAGATCCAGGTGGGCGTCACCGCCACCGGGCGGAACCTGGACGCGATGGGCGCGCCGTTTCCGACCGCCGCGGCGGTCTACTCGACGTTCGTCGAGCTGCTGGGCGGGGCGGCGTTGATCCTCGGGCTGGCGCTGCCGGCCGCGGGTCTGCTGCTGTTCCTCGACATGGCGGGCGCACTGATCTTCGTGCACGCCGAGCACGGGCTCTTCCTCGTGGACAACGGGCAGGTGCAGAACGGGTTCGAGCTGGTCCTGGTCCTCGGCCTGGCCGCACTGGTCTTCGCCGCCGGCGCGGGCGGGCGTCTGACGCTCGACCATCGATTGTTCGGGCGACGCGAGCCCGCGCTGGACGAGGGCGACGACGAGCCGCCCTGGCGGCCGGTCGCGTCGGAGGAGACGAGGGCTCCCGAACGCGGCCTTCCGGCGGGGGAGTTCCCGGCGCCGCCCGACGCGGAGAAGACCAAGCCGTCGTCGCGGCCACGGCTCGCGGGCGAGATGGTGACCGACACGTCCCGTGACGTCATCGTGGCCGGCAAGAAGAAGCCCGCCCCCTCCTCCGAACCGTCCTCCGGCGACACCGCCCCGGTACGGCCGGCGCGGACCCGCAAGAAGCCCGCGCCCAAGTCCGACTCCTGACCCGTACGCCCGGCCTCCTCACCGAGGCCGGGCGTCCTCGTCGTCAGCGGCCCCGCAGCTCGCGGTAGCGCCGGACCAGCGCCGCGGTCGAGCCGTCCAGGCCGTCGGTGTCGGCCGCTCCGGTGAGCCGGGGTTCGAGCCGCTTGGCGAGCACCTTGCCGAGCTCGACACCCCACTGGTCGAAGGAGTTGATCCCCCAGACCGCGCCCTGGACGAAGACCTTGTGCTCGTACAGCGCGACCAGCTGGCCGAGCACCGACGGCGTCAGCTCGGTGGCCAGGATCGTGTTGGTCGGGCGGTTGCCGGGGAAGGTGCGGTGCGGCACCTGCTCCGGTGGCACGCCCTCGGCCGCGACCTCCTCGGCGGTCTTGCCGAAGGCCAGGGCCTGGCCCTGCGCGAAGAGGTTGGCCATCAGCAGGTCGTGCTGGCTCCGCAGGTCGCCGAGTTCGCCGATCGGCCGGGCGAAGCCGAGCAGGTCGGCCGGGACGAGCTTCGTGCCCTGGTGGAGCAGCTGGTAGTAGGCGTGCTGGCCGTTCGTGCCCGGCGTGCCCCAGACGATCGGGCCGGTCTCCCACTCCACCGGATCGCCGTCCCGGTCGACCGACTTGCCGTCGGACTCCATGTCGAGCTGCTGGAGGTAGTCGGTGAACCGGGACAGGTAGTGGCTGTAGGGCAGGACGGCGTACGTCTGCGCGCCGAAGAAGTCGTCGTACCAGATGCCCAGCAGGCCGAGCAGCATCGGCAGGTTGCGCTCCGGCGGCGCCGTACGGAAGTGCTCGTCCATCAGGTGGAAACCGTCGAGCATCTCCCGGAAGTGCTCCGGGCCGATCGCCACCATCAGCGACAGCCCGATGGCCGAGTCGAAGGAGTAGCGCCCGCCGACCCAGTCCCAGAAGCCGAACATGTTCGCGGTGTCGATGCCGAACTTGGCGACCTGCTCGGCGTTGGTGGAGACCGCCACGAAGTGCTTGGCCACGGCGGCCTCGTCGCCGAGCGCCGAGACCAGCCACTGCCGCGCCGAGGTCGCGTTCGTGATCGTCTCCACCGTGGTGAAGGTCTTGGAGGCGACGACGAACAGCGTCTCGGCCGGGTCCAGGTCGCGGATGGCCTCGTGCAGGTCGGCGCCGTCGACGTTGGAGACGAACCGGAACACCCGGGACCGGTCGGAGTAGGCGCGCAGCGCCTCGTAGGCCATCTTCGGCCCGAGGTCGGAACCGCCGATGCCGATGTTGACGACGTTGCGGATCGGCCGGCCGGTGAACCCGGTCCACGCACCCGACCGCACCTCGCCCGAGAAGGCGGCCATCCGGTCGAGCACCTCGTGCACCTTCGGCACGACGTTCTCGCCGTCGACCTCGATGACCGCGTCACGAGGGGCGCGCAAGGCGACGTGCAGCACCGGGCGGTTCTCCGTCACGTTGATCCGCTCGCCGCGGAACATCGCGTCGCGCAGTGCCGTGACGCCGCGGGCCGCGGCCAGGTCGCGGAGCAGGCGCAGCGTCTCGTCGGTGACGCGGTTGCGCGAGTAGTCGACGTACAGGTCGCCGGCCTCCAGCGCGTACCGGCTGCCTCGTTCGGGGTCGGCCGCGAACAGGTCGCGCAGATGCCGCTCGCCCGTCTCGTCGTAGTGCCGCCGCAGAGCCCGCCACTGGTCGGTCTGGTCCAGCCGCACGCTGTCGGACATTCCTTGCCTCCGTATGATCGGGCTCTTCGAGGTCCCTGCCGCCGGTTCCCCTACCCGGCCATCCAACCGAACACCTCGGGATGAGGGGTGACGAACCGCCGGGAGCCGGTCAGGGAACCCGGGCCGTCCACTCGTCGGTGCCGAACTTCCCGGCCACCAGTTTCTCGGCCCCCCGCAGCTCGGCGGTGCTGAGCCGGTCGTCGATCAGCCCGTACCGGCCGCGAAAATGGCCGATCATCCGATCGATGACCTCCGCGCGCGGCATCCCGGTCTGCCGCCGCAGCGGGTCGACCCGCTTCCTCGCGCTCGCGATGCCCTTGTCGGAAAGCTTCTCCCGGCCGATCCGCAGCACCTGGAGCATCTTGTCCGCGTCGATGTCGTAGGACATGGTCACGTGGTGCAGCACGGCACCCCGGCTCAGTCGTTTCTGCGCCGCGCCCGCGATCTTGCCCTGGTCGGAGGTGATGTCGTTGAGCGGCTGGTACCAGGCCCGGATCCCCAGCTCTCCGAGGGCGCCCAGCACCCAGTCGTCCAGGAACGCGTAGCTGTCGGCGAAGGTCATCCCCTGGACGAGCGCGGCGGGTGCGTACAGCGAGTAGGTGATCGTGTTGCCCGGCTCGACGAACATCGCGCCGCCCCCGCTGATCCGGCGGACCACCGTGACCCCGTGCCGGCGCGCCGCCTCGGCGTCGACCTCGTTGCGCAGCGACTGGAAGCTGCCGATCACCACGGCCGGGGAGGCCCACTCCCACACCCGCAGGGTCGGCGCCCGGCGCCCGGCCGCGACCTCCTCGGTGAGCACCTGGTCGATGGCCATGTGCAGCGCCGGGTCCTGAGGTCCCTCGTGGATGAGCCGCCAGGCGTAGTCCCGCCAGTCGGCGGCGTCGCTCAGCGCCCGGCGTACGGCGATGCCGACGGCCTCGGCGGAGAAGCCGAGCATCGTCGTGCCCGCGGGCAGCCGCGCGTCGACGCGGGCGGCGATGTCACGTACCTCCAGGTGCACGGGCAGGCCGTCCAGGGCGCCGGCGATGCTCTCCAGTGCGCTGTCGGGTTCGAGGAAGAAATCGCCGCTGACCTGGGTGTTCCGTAGCCGGTCGGCCTCGACGTCGAAGTCCACGACCACGAGCTTGCCGCCCGGCACCTTGTACTCACCGTGCATCTCGGTATCCCCGCTCCGTATGACGGCGCCCCCATGACGCGATCACCTTCTACCCCAACCCCCGCCGCCGGGCTCCGATTCCGTCCGTTGGATAGATAATCCGCTAGCTGACGCATTGAGTAGACTCGGGCCATGACCGCCAGTGCCCCGACGCGGACCGTCGCCGACCTGTCCTACCTGCTGTCCCAGGCCAGCCATGTGCTCACGACCCAGATGGCGGCGGCGTTCGCCGAGATCGGCATCAGCCCCCGCGAGTACTGCGTGCTGTTCCACGCACAAGAGGCCGAACGCACCCAGATCCAGCTCGCCAAGATCTCCGATCTGGACAAGACCACGATGGTCGTGACCGTCGACGAGCTGGAGAAGGCCGGGCTCGCGGAGCGCCGGCCGTCGAGCACCGACCGCCGGGCGCGGATCATCGCGGTCACCGAGGCGGGTGCGCGGGCCGTCGCCGAGGGGATGCGGGTCGCCGACCACGTGCATCGCGCGGTCCTCGCCGCACTCCCCGAAGACCAGCGCGAGCCGTTCGTCGGCGCCCTGAGTCTGCTGGTGGGCGGCCATCTGTCCGCGCCGGTGGAGTCCGAGCACCAGGTACGCAGGCCACGCCAGAGAAAGATATAGATCCATAACAGATCGTCTATTTCTGGACTATCTGCTACGGTCGCTCCTGTCACGCCTGCGAACAGGAGCCTGATGTCCTCCCCCTTTCCCCGGTCCCGCCGTCTCGCGCTCGCCGTGCTCTGCGCCGGCATGCTGATGATCATCTTGGACGGCAGCATCGTCACCGTCGCCCTGCCGGCGATCCAGGACGACCTGGGCCTGTCCCCCTCGGGTCTCACCTGGATCATCAACGCCTACCTCATCGCCTTCGGTGGCCTGCTGCTGCTGGCCGGGCGGCTCGGTGACCTCGTCGGCCGCCGGCGGATGTTCGTCGCCGGCCTGGTGGTCTTCACCGCGGCCTCCCTGCTCTGCGGTCTCGCCACGAACCAGCCGATGCTGATCGCCATGCGGTTCCTCCAGGGAGCCGGCGGCGCGATGGCCTCGGCGGTGAGCCTCGGCATGCTCGTGACGCACTTCCCCGAGCCGGGGGAACGGGCCAAGGCGATCGGCGCGTTCAGCTTCGTCGGCGCCGCCGGCGCCTCGATCGGCCAGGTCATCGGCGGGATCCTCACCCAGGCGGTGAGCTGGCACTGGATCTTCTTCGTCAACCTGCCGGTCGGCGCCGCCGCGGCCCTGCTGGCCGTACGGGTGCTGGAGCCCGACGAGGGCCTCGGACTCCGCGCGGGCGCGGACGCGCTCGGCGCCCTCCTGGTGACCGGCGGCCTGATGGTCGGTGTCTACACGATCGTCGAGACGAACCGCTTCGGCTGGGCCTCCGCGCACACGCTGGGCCTCGCCTCGCTCACCGTCGTGCTGCTCGCCGGGTTCGTCGTACGGCAGGCCACCGCGGCGGCGCCCCTGCTGCCGCTGCGCATGTTCCGGTCGCGGAACGTCTCGGTGGCCAACCTCGTCCAGGTCCTGATGGTGTCGGCGCTGTTCGGTTTCCAGATCCTCATCACCTTGTACCTGCAGAACGTGCGCGGCTACGGCCCCGCCGAGACCGGGCTGGCGCTGCTCCCGGCGGCCGTCATGATCGCCATCGTCTCGCTCGGGCTCTCCGCGCGGCTGGCCGGCCGCTTCGGCGAGCGCGACGTCCTGCTCGCCGGGCTCGCGCTGCTGGTGGTGGCGATCGGCCTGCTCACCCGGCTGCCCGCCGACGCAGGCTACGTCGTGGACCTGCTGCCGACGATGCTCCTCGCGGGCGGGTTCGGCCTGGCGATCTCGGCGATCACCACGCTCGGCATGTCCGGGGCGGGCCCCGGCGACGCGGGCGTGGTCTCCGGGCTGTTCAACACCGCCCAGCAGGTCGGCGGCGCGCTCGGCGTCGCGGTCCTGTCCACGTTCGCCGCCGCGCGCGCCGAGCGCCTGCTCGCCGGCGGCCACGACCGGGCCGGGGCGCTGACCGGTGGATTCCACCTGGCGTTCGGCATCGGCACCGGGCTCCTCATCACCGCGTTCGTCCTCACCGCGGCGTTGCTGCGGCGGCCGGAGACGCCGGCGGCGGAGGAGGCGCCGGTGCCGGCCGCCTCCCCCGCCGCCTGAGGTCTCACGCCCCGGGCCGCAGCGCCGCCTCGATCTCCAGGACGATCTTGACCTTCTCTCCGAGGGCGACGCCGCCGCCCGGGATGGGGCCGTTGTAACTGACGTCGAAGTCCAGCCGGTTGATCTCCCCGGAGGCGGTGAACCCGGCACGGGCGCCGGTGAGCGGGTCTTCCGCGAACGGGTCGGGACCGAACCCGTTGACCTCCAGCTTCAGGGGTACCGGCAGGGTCCTGCCCTTGAGGGTGAGCTCGCCGTCGAGGATGAGGTCCGCGCCGTCGCGGCGAATCCCGCTGGAGCGGTACGTCATGGTCGGGTACGTCTCGACCTCGAAGAAGTCGGCGGACCGTACGTGGTCGTCCCGCTGCTTGTTGCTCGTGTCGATCGAGGTGAGGTCGATGGTCGCGGTCACGCTGGACCGCAGCGGGTCGTCGGCGGTGACGATCTGCCCCTCGAACCGCGTGAAGTGCCCGCGCACCTTGCTGACCATGACGTGCCGGATGACGAAGGCCACGTCGGAGTGGACGGGGTCGATGTCCCACGTACCGGCGACGTAGCCGGGGATCTCGACAAGTTCGGCCGTCATCGATTTCTCCTAGGTTCCGAAAAGTAAGTTGATTCCAGATGATGGGGTGGTTCCTGAGCGGAACCACCCCTATCCTGGGACGACCCACCAAGACGGCACAAGAAGGCACTTTTTTCTGCCTTAGTCACCTGGAGATAACCATGGGCTCGCCAGCCGCTTCGGACGACGGCAACTTTCCGGCCTGCCAGGCCCGCGAGATCCTCGGCCGGATCGGGGACAAGTGGTCGCTCTACGTCATCTCCCTGCTGGGCGAGGACACCAAGCGGTTCACCGACCTCAAACGCGGTGTCGAGGGCATCAGCCAGCGCATGCTGACCGTCACCCTGCGCGGGCTCGAGCGCGACGGCATCGTGACCCGTACCGTCTACCCGGTCATGCCGCCGCGCGTCGACTACGCCCTGACCCCGATGGGCCGCACCCTGCTCGAGACCGTCGGCACACTCGTCGCCTGGGCCGAGGAGCACGTCGCCGACATCGACGGTGCCCGCGCGGAGTACGACGAGCGGGAGAGCTACGCGCTGAGGCCGTTGAGCTCGCCGTAGTCGAGCGCGCCGGCGAGCGCCGTGTAGGTGCCGGTCGTCAGCGCCTCGCGCGCGGCCTGCCGGACGACCGCGTACGCGGCCTGGGCGACCGCGGAGCCGAGGCTGACCCGGGCGACTCCCAGCCCGGCGAGGGTGGCGACGTCCGGAGCCCCGGGACCGGCCATGACGTTCAGCGGCACCGTCACCCCCTGGACGAGAGCCGTGACGGTCTCCGGATCGGTCACGCCCGGCACGAAGATCCCGTCGGCCCCGGCCGCGACGTACGCGGACGCCCGGGCCAGGGTCCCCCTCAGCCGTGCGGCCGGGTCACCGGCGGCGCGCAGGTAGGTGTCGACGCGCGCGTTGACGAACAGCGGGACGTCGAGGGCGTCGGCCGCCCGCCGGGCCGCGGCGACACGCTCGGCCTGCTCCTCGATCGGGCGCAACGACTCCGGCCCGCCGTCCTCGATGTTGACCCCTACGGCCCCGGCCGCGAGCACGCCCTCGATCGTCTTCGCCACGCCCTCGGGATCGTCGGCGTAGCCGCTCTCGATGTCGGCGGTGACCGGGACGTCGACCGCGGCGGCGATCCGGCGCACGAGATCGAGGGCACTCTCGCGGTCCAGCCGGTCGCCGTCGGCGACGCCCAGGCTCCACGCGACGCCGGCGCTGGTGGTCGCGACCGCGGTCGCGCCGGCGTCCTCGGCGAGGCGGGCGCTCATGGCGTCCCAGGCGTTGGGCAGGACCAGTACGCGACGGTGCAACGTGTGGAGCAGCGACGCCTTGGCGCGCTGCGTGTTCGGAATGGTCATGCGGGCAGTCCATCAGCCGGCCGGTCCCGTGTCCGGCGGGAATCCGCCATCGACGTCGAGACGCAGGCATCCGACCGCCGCAGAACGGCAAGACTCCAGGTCATGGGAGCAATGACGCCGCTCTGGCTGTTCGGGGACCAGCTCGGCCGCCACTTTCACTCGACTCCGGCGCACCAGGGCCGGGAGGTGGTGTTGATCGAGTCGTCGGCGGCGCTGGCCCGGCGGCCGTACCACCGCCAGAAGCTGCATCTCGTGCTGTCTGGAATGCGCCATCTCGCCGCGGAGCTCGGCGCGCGGGCCACGCTGATCCGCGCCGCCACGTACCGCGAG
>Ga0247774_1000649_pt1 | contig 17468 bp, 14 predicted proteins | sample UWRJL001104B6_FD_179933 | JGI IMG/M metagenome (GOLD analysis project Ga0247774, IMG submission 179933) | Plant litter microbial communities from Arlington Agricultural Research Station in Wisconsin, United States - UWRJ-L001-104B-6 | ecosystem: Environmental > Terrestrial > Plant litter >... | reverse complement strand
TTTTGTTGGCCCACAGGCGCATCGGCCTCTTCTCCCGCTGTCCGGCTCCGTTACATTGGCCTGGCCTGCGGCGTGCTGGCCATTGTCGCGGAGTCTAGCTAACACTCTTTCTGGCAGTGGCAGTTGAGACAGGATGATGTTACGATGCCCGTTCAAACATCACTGTCATGAACCAAGGAAGCAAAATTTTCCATGAGAATTTTCCGGCTCCATCCCCCTGCGTAGCCTGCAGGTCCGCATCACGATCCTCAAACTTTGGATGTGAGCGGCTAACAAGAGATAACAAAAGATAACCGACGCTTCTCCGGTTTCATTCCCATGTTAAACCTGGAATAGGTTCTACACATCCAATAGCTCACAGTACTATGTGAGACACGGCGATTCTAGACTAATAATGACGTATTTGAGTGACCAAATCAGCCCTACCTGTGCCAAAAAAAAAAAGGTGCCAACAGGGACCTGAAGAGGATACAGACTACAGACCAGAGTCGCATCTGTGAGTGACGTGGCACTGCGTTTAATTGACTCCTTCCTTTTTGGAAGGCCCGGGTGACGAAAGCTCAAAGATTGAATCTGCCCGGTTTGTTTGTAACCTTCGTATCTCGACTTTTGTGAGGGAAATGGTAAATTCGGTACGACCGACCGCCATTTCAATCGTCAAAGTTGTGTCACGAATGGAAACCTCAAGATGACATGCGGCAGGTGTAGCGAAAGATAGGGTTACATGAAGTCGTCCGATGTTTCTCGCCCAGTTGAGACGACCCGGACGCAGAGCAGAGCCTCACTATTACTGCTCAAGCGTTATCAGCAAGAACATCCAATATATTATTCTGTTAGCATATGATCTCGTCCCATGGCTTCCCATCATAAGAAGGATATCAATATGTCTAGGTCGTTTCGGCTCAGCGAAAACTGATTAGATGGAGTTTGATACATGACGAAAGGGGCAGACCGTGTAGCCACAAGTATCATCCGAGGTTGGCAGCTGGTGCAGTAGTCCGCAGTGCCTGTTCGTAAGAGCTCATTTGATGCTACTGGAATAAGACACAAGAGTAAATTATCGACGAAATTCAATCAGTCACGTCCATGCGCCGCCTTGGAAACAAAACGTATCGTTGCTACTTTACTACGGTGCCGCCGTTCCACTCCGCTGCAGTAGCCGCCGGTGCGACTGCAGTACTGCTGGTTGCTTCTGCTGGCGTGGGCTGCTCGCATCGACCAACAACCTCAGCACAGGACAATCCATACAGAAGCTCTGGGCTCTGCAGGTACGAAACAGTTCGTGGAGCCTCGCGGTCAAATCAGGACTTGCAGCATTGCATCAGACTTCCTCCTCCATTTCCACAAATATTTGGCGCTGCGCATTTTGACTGGCACGAATCCCCGTCAGCAATTCTAGCATTAACCGTGCGGTACAGCGAGTCTGAGAACAGGCCTGTCCGACGCAATTTGAACCATGTTTTTCCCTTAGATGCAACCTGGAAGCTCACAACTGGCGGAGATCGCCCTGCCATCGTCCGAGTGCCATTTCATACGAAGTTGTACAGCAGCAGTCCATGGATTATGGATATTGGCGTCTCGGGCTCGCAGAAGTCTCTCCAGCTCCCCAAAATCCAAAACCTCCACAAGCTCCACGTCCAAGCGATGCGAGCCTGGCGCCTTGGTCTCGGTGCATTGTGCTTAAACTTATTTTACCGACTCGGCGACGTTGCCGTCCTCGGTCCTTTACTACCTCCTTTTACTGGCTTCGATTGGCTCTCGTCCACCTGCTCGACCAAGACGTTTCTGCTTGGCCGGTTAATGATTTCCAGTTCTGCGGCGTCTGGATGTTAGATTGATTCTTTTTACCCTGTGCAGAGATATGTGCTACCTTTTGCTCGTGCGAAGTACTGGACTGCTGGCAACTTAGTACCTTCGTACTTTGGTAATCTACGCCGGCATCCCATTGAACCATCCATGTTAATGTCCCCCCCTGCTGAGCCCACGTCCCAAGTCCGTAGCCCGCCTTTATTAGTGCCTCAATAATTGGATAGCCTCTCAACCTCTTCCAGCTTAACGACAGCAACCCGCATGGTTGGTTCCTAGTTATGGACTGACCATGCGAAGCAAACCCCAAAAACCCTCGCGTGCCTGGTCGGTTCTTATTTCCCAGTCCTCCTCCCAACTCGCTTTGCTTTCTCAAGCAACGATCTACGACGTCTGACCATTCCAGTAACCTAATGCCCCAAAAGTAGTTGTTTAGTGTTTATTTATTATTCCTTTTCCTTTTTACGCCGTAAACGAAGTACGACTTTCTTACGATTCTGTCGACGACTCGCCCGCTTTAATGAGCTACGAACTTGATATACGAAGCAACAAAAATCCTACCAAAGCCTTTCACGAGCCAGACGCGAGAATTACTACCCTTTCGATATGCAAGTAGACACCACGTGCACACTGCGACACTCCTAGAATACAAGTCTCGGCTCCCGCATAGTTGAACAGCAGATACAAACTGTCAATTCCCCGACAATTGCCAAGGCTGGTTGCTGGTCTATACGGGGAGCGCGTGGATTATGTCCTGCCGAGTATGTCCTGGTTGAGTTGGAGAAGCAAGATCCAGCACCGTCATTGATATGAGCAGCGATCCACCAGCTCCAAGGCAAGTCCACCGCTCTATCAGGAATCCTCGCTTGATTTCGGCTTTATCTGGTTTCCAATGCTTGAAAGTTTTTGTCTCCTTGCAAAATGATATTTTAGAGCCCCGACAATGACTTTGAACCTCGCCTACCAATTTCACCTGAGTTTTGTCCCGCCGTTACTAGGCAATGGTGGATCTGGGTCTCGGCTAACACTTTTGGTAACTTCTCATCCTGCAGCTTTGGAGATCCAAACGCTCAGCCGCCCACACCCAAACAAACGCCGAAATCGACCTCGACCGCCTTTCCAAGTCCACTCTTCGAGACGCCGAAAAGCAACGCAGGACATTTCGAAGACTCGGGAGGCTGGACTCCCCGCTTCGCTGAAGAATATTCAGTCTTTAATTCGACTCCCGGTAACCTCGAAGCTACCCAGGGTCCATACGTCGAGTTCACGCCCGTCGCGAGGTACTTGCGCACACCGTCGGTCAGCGCAACTCGAAAGAGGCCGTTGTCTGCGGGAGGGATTGCAGCCGAAATAGCGACCCATGTCAACCATTTTGCGCTCAATCCAAACCTCCCACCAGTCGAACCATCAAGGCGCCTTCCATCGTCACCGACACCTCCGACCGCCGCCGACGCCGCGCGAGAATATTCACCCGAAGTCGACCCACCCCCCGCGAGCGACCAGGGAAAAGTGGTGAAGAAGGCTCGGAGGGGAATAGTCACCAAGGACCTCCAGATCCAGACTGCAACGCCTCCGCCGTCGTCCCGAAAGGGAGAGCGGAAGCTTGCTCCAAAGGTCGGGAAGGCCAGCATGCAAAATGACCAACAGGGCTTCGGCCAGGACTTTCTGGGCACCCCGCAGCAGCCCGACATGGCTGCCTTCGCCGCCCACGACATGTTTGGATATCCCATGTCGGCCCCGCCGACGGCGCCTGCCAACTTCTGGGACCCTTCCGTCCCTATGACGGGCATGGAGCTGGACTTCGCCGCAGCCACGGCTGGGAATGTGTTCCAAACGCCGACACAAGGCCAGCGCCAGATTGATTTCAGCTGGGACGCCAACGCACAACTGTTCCAAGATGCGTCGACGCCCGTGCCATCGGCATCTAACCAGGAAGGGGCAGGAGGTGGCCAGGTGCCCGAGAAAAAGGAACGCCCACTGGCCCCAAAGGCTTCTGCTGCCCCCAGTGGTGCATTCATCTCGACGGTAGACGACCCCTTCGGCATCACGGCCGGTGGAGCACTGAATCCCGGGCTTCTTTTTTCGGCAAGGATGGACGCGGATAGCTTCAGCGGCGCTGGTAGGCAGCCCGGTACGTCAGCCACAATGGCACTCGCCAAGCTACACAGCGGTGCGCCACCGACAGGCGTGGGAGGTGCAGGGCGTGGCTCGGTACGAAGATCGCTTAGCCTCAAAGAACCAGGCAGGCAATCGGATAGGGCTACAATCAGCTCTCCAATCAAGCCCTCCTCTCACCGGCCCAGCTTGCAACGAAGTTTTAGCGAAAACCGAGGCAAGAGAGCTCTTCCCCCCCTTGCGCCGGCCATCCGGTCGCAGCCGCAGCAGGCGAGCGGATCCGGAGTCAACGCTGGTCGACCGCCAAGCTCCCGACAGTCTGGAAGAACATCACCATTAAAACAGCATCAGCGCCTATCCAGCTTAACCTCGATCCCAGAATCAGGTGGTCCTCGTACGCGCACGTCGGTGAAGTTCACCATCGACTCGAAGGGCCGCGCGCGAGCCGAGACGACGGTGCTCATGGACGAGTCCAGGCCTGGTAGCATCCATCGCCGAAGAGTATCACAGGATTCGGGCCGGAGAGAGGTGGATTCCGAGTCGGAGGCTACAGATGACGAGCCCATCATCATCCCCAGCAGAAATGCCTCCTTCGCTCTGCCTGACCCCAAGAAACCGGTAGGATCCATCTTCGGCAGCACTAAAAAGAGTGCGAAGCAAACCCAAAGGCTCGGAGCGTCGCGGGCAATAGCCGCGATGGAAGACGGAGGCCCAATGGCAGTGTCTCCTAGCGACGAGAGCGAAGCAGAAACAGTGCTTGAAGACGTGGCAGACAAAGAAGGTGATGCCACTAGCGAGCTCCGGAAAATGGTCGAAGAGCGACAGAAGCGATCTGGTCCAGCAACTGGTACTCGGCATGGCCAGAGATTAAGTTTCGGTGAAATGCCGCGAAACTTGGCATCGCCCTCGACACTGACCGAGGCGAGCCTACCGACGCCATCGACCGACACAAAGGGGGACACGATTCGATGCATATGCCACCGCAACGACGTGGAAGGGGCTTCGAACGCGTTCATGGTTAAATGGTATGACGGTGCTACTCCATCGTGGTGCCCTTCAACGGCATGTTCTTGGTTGCTAACTCCAAAACGTCCCAACAGTGAGTCGTGCGACCTGTGGCTCCATGGCAAGTGTGTCAAAATCACGAGGCTGGATCTTCCTCGAGTTTACATCTGTGCTTTTTGCGCAAACACACCCAACATGCGAGGAGGCGGCCACCGCATGCGAAACGTAGGTGGCGGGCCGTCCAGGGTGTCTTCGTCCCCACTGGCTCACAAGTCGCTCAAGTTCCGCTGAAGGGCTGCGCTAGCGTCAAGATGGACATTGCAAGGTGAGACAGCTACCAGATAAAGGGTAGAGGCTCAGGTACTTTACTCGGCAGGAGCAACCATACTGAAGCGGAGGACGTCAACTTTGTGTGATACCCCATCGCCTACGGTATATAGAGTCTAGTCCTTGGATCACTCCTTTGTCACTTCGTGAATGAAATTTAACATTTAATGCCATGGCCGATCTCACCAGTGTGTTCAATGGAAACTTCAAACCCTGCCCGGGCGACATGGGAAATCTCGTCGGTCGGCAGAAGGTGCTGCTCCATCAGGTCACACAACAGGCAGGAAGCGCCGCCTGCCGCCAGTCCGGAGCTTGTGTCTATGTCTGCAGGTGTCCCGTGTCATGGGCCACACATATCAGAATTTGGGCCCTACAGTGACTCCGATCTCGGCTGGTGGGGGAGGAGGGGCTCTAATCGGGAGCAACCTTCAACCTCGAGATTCACCTTTTTGAACCTAAATCTGGCCGCGACAGTCCCAATCTAGATTCTAGGTCTCAATCCGTCTATAAATTCTAGATGGACGTCTTTTGAAGGAAAACCAGCCCTCGAAAACTTCCCACACTCCCGTGGAAGGAACATCCAAGCACCTGCAGCTGCACCATGGCAACACACAACATTGTGGTTTTTGCTGGCGACTGCGCCGGTCCCGAGGTAAAGCTACCAGAGAAAGTCTCCAAGACAACGGCCTTGGAGGTGCGGAAGCCATGGCTAACAATGGAGACTTAGGTCATTGCAGAGGCGGTAAAGGTTTGTACTCGTCATAGCGACGCCAGGCCGAGCAACCGAGCAGCATTTTGTTCCGCAGTGGGCCTTACGGGACCAAGCTACTGACAGCTTTGCTTCCCAGGTTCTCAAGGCCATCGAGGCAACCAGTCCCTCGGCCGGCAAGTTCAACCTCCAGGAACATCTGCTCGGCGGTGTACGTATTCGCGCCGCCTCGTCCCAAGGCTCCCTCGATTGTTCCTAGACCTAGTCGCTGATTATTTGTACAACAGGCTTCCATCGACGCCCACTCCACCCCCCTAACAGATGCGGCCCTCTCCGCCGCCCAATCCGCCGACGCCGTCCTCCTTGGCGCCATCGGCGGTCCCAAATGGGGCACCGGCACCGTCCGCCCCGAGCAGGGCCTCCTCCGCCTCCGCAAGGAGATGGGCACCTACGGCAACCTTCGGCCTTGCTCCTTTGCCTCCGACGCCCTCATCGACTTTAGTCCTCTCAAGCCAGAAGTCTGCCGAGGCACCGACTTTGTAGTCGTCCGCGAACTCACGGGGGGCATATACTTTGGGGACCGGCAAGAAGACGACGGCTCCGGCAAAGCCTTCGACACGGAGCCCTACTCGAGGGAAGAGGTGGAGCGGATTGCCCGTCTCGCGGGTTACCTTGCGCTCAAGCGCGGGGATAAGGTCGTTACCAGCCTTGACAAGGCGAATGTGCTGGCGACGAGTCGGCTGTGGAGAAAGGTTGTGACGGAGGTTTTTGAGAAGGAGTTCCCGGGCTTGGAGCTGAAGCACCAGCTTATCGACAGTGCGGCCATGATCATGGTGCAAAATCCGAGGGGGCTGAATGGAGTTGTGGTGACGAGCAATCTTTTTGGGGATATCATCTCGGACGAGGCGAGTGTCATTCCGGGCAGTATTGGCTTGTTGCCTAGTGCGAGTTTGAGTGGGATTCCGGATGGCAAGTCAAAGTGCAATGGCATATATGAACCGATCCATGGTAAGGGTGCTATCAGCAGCGGCGGTCGCCGACGTCGAGTTCTAACGGAAGCCTTTTTAGGGTCCGCCCCGGACATTGCAGGCCAGAACAAGGTCAATCCTATAGGGACCATCTTGTCGGTTGCCATGATGCTGCGATACTCGCTCAACCTCTCCAAGGAAGCGGATGCGGTGGAGGCGGCTGTGAAGAAGGCTATCGATGCGGGGCTCCGGACGAGCGATCTCCAGGGCCAGGCAACCACGACGGATATGGGAGACGCGATTGTGAAGGAGCTGGTGGCCATGCTGACGAGCTAGGTCGGGCTGGGTCGAATCTTTGGATATGCAGGTCTCCACAAATTCTGATAAAGTGCTACAAGTCGGAGAGCGCCAGAAAGCCTTCCGGGTGCATTTCTTGTCTTGAATGGCTGGCGTGGTCTGCATATTTCTGCAGCCGAGGACTTGCATTTTGGAGAAGGAGGCGGCAGGTGCATGGAGGAAAGCGCATGTCTCACAGGGGGTTCGGGAGTGTTTCTTCTCAAGATGCATGCGGGATTTCGTGTGACGGACGAAATAGGCATCGAAAGAGAAGAAGGACGAGAGCCAAATAATAAAATACAAGATTTTCCTCTTCTCCCGGTTTACTTATTTCCTTGATGCTTTCTCGGTCACTGAATTGCTTGCTGAGGCTTGAGTGATAGTGGCCGTCAAAAGGCTTGTATATTTTTGTCTTTTCTCTCTATCGCTTTGCACCCCCAAGCTTCGTCGATGCCGCAATCCACGTCCTCATCACGATATCAAGCACGCCAAATGCCAACAAAGCCAGGAACGCCGTCTTTCATGCTAGTTTGGCCGCGTCTCTCGTCACCATTATTACCATGGCTGCGTCTTCATCATTCCCAAATATATCAAGGAGTCATGCCCGAGCCCAACATCAGAAGAAATAATTTTCTTTAAGGAGCGTAGGGTATCACTGCCGATCCAGTCCAATCCACAGGGATGAAGCCCAAAGAAGGGACGACGGGGGGGAGGGAGAGGGAGGCGAGGGGATTTAATCAGAAGAAAATCATGGCAGCGAGGAACGGCCCCAGTAACGCTGCCGGTGCGGTAATTCTGTTGCTCAAGGCTCCAGCTCCAGCTCCCCCTTCAAACGGGCCATTCCCAGTTTCAGATGGGGCCGACGGCTTGGTCGTCGTTTCACTGGGCTTGGAATCGCACTTCTCGCCGCCCTTTCCGTCACACTTGACTGCAGTCGTGATGCTCTTGGCCGCGGGTACAACCGTGGTCTTGCCGCCAAGAGTAGTGGTGACGTACTGGGTTGTGGGAATGGCCGTCGTGATGAGGCTGGTGGATGTATACGTCACATACTCGGTCGAGCCTTCCCTGTAGAAAATTCCGTTAGTGATCTGCTTACGGCTGTGGTTAAGGATGCATAACTGCCAGGGAAGCGTACACCACGTGCGTCTCGGTGATGGAACATAAACTAGTTATGGTGCTTTCTTCGACCGTTTGGACCGTCCTACGGCGACGGTTTTAGTATTCTGCTTCGCCCCTGACCCTCGAAGGGGAATCACTCAGGCTGAACTCACTTTGTAACATGCGGCGCCTTCGATGTCTCCACAACGGTGGTGGGAACATGGGTCGTAATGTACGAGGTAGTGGTGCTGACCTTGGTGACGGTTTCGCCCTCGATAACTGTCGTGTACGTAGTCGGGCACAGGGATGTAATGACGTCGTACTTGGTGGTCTCCACTGTCCTGGTGACATCAGGAGCCTCCGACGTCTTCAAGACTGTGGTGGGCTTGTGGGTTGTCAAGACAGACGTAACCGTGTGCGTCTTGGTGACGGTTCGGCCTTCAACGACGGTTGTGTATGTGGTCGAGTATGTAGACGTAATGGTTTCGTAGTCGGTTGTCTCCTCTGTCTTGGTGACATCAGGCTTCTGAGAGATCTCAACAATAGTAGTTGGGACGTGCTTAACGATAGTGCTCTCAGTGGTGTATGTGATGGTGCGGGTTTCCCCCTCAATAAGCTTAGTTTCCGTGACGGAGCACACACTCGTAAACGTCGTGTAGTCCACCTCCTTTTCGTACTCGGTGACATCGGGAAGCTCCACCACCTTCTCAATAGTGGTGGCCACGTGTGTGGTGATAGTGCTTGTTTCGGCATAAGTCTCGGTGATGGTCTTTCCATTCTTCGTCACCGTTGTCGTGACGGGACAGACAGTTGTATAGGTGACCAAGATTTCCGTAGTTGTACCCTTGGTCACATCAGGTGCCGTGACTGTGACGGTCCCGCCTCCGCAGCCCCGACACTCTGTCACGGTAATCGTACTGGTTGTTTGCTTGGTGACAATCTTGGTTCTGCGATTTTGTCAGACCATGTCTTTCCATCGCCTCGTTTAGTATTGACGACACTCACTTTCCTCCCTCCGTCACAGTTTCCTCCACCGGACATGTGGTGATGGTTGTGTACGTTGTCATCGTGGTCGTTACTTCATCATTATATGCATATGGCTTGTGAGGATACTGAGATCCCAGGGCCATGACCGCCACGGCCGGTACCACTGCAAGTGCGATCTTCATCTTGCCGTGCTTCGGGTGTGAACCAACACCTATTTCATGAGACCATATAGGGTGTTGGGTGCTAAGCTGTGCGGAGCCAATGCAGGTCTTAACTGAGGGTCAACGGGTGTAGGTGAATCCACAGACAAGAACACAATTGAATGGTACGAGGAGATGAGCCAGACGCACAAGCCGACACGGGACAAGGGAAGAATGTTCGCCATGGTGAAGGGGCTACGAGGGCATGCTTATATGTTCCATCGGGTGCCGGGTTTATTTAGATCTTGGAGGGAAGGCTACGAGCCGACTGATCAGTTGTTGAATGGGGATGAGGGGAAGGGAGGAGACAAGACAAACGTCGTGGCGGCGGCTTGGAAGCCGTCGGCGTAGGTTAACGTGGCACGACATTGTCTGTGGCACGCCGACAAGTTGGGCGAGATGCTGTCTCCGATACTGATAAAGAAGACGGTTGACTGCACCGTAGCCTGCGGTCTGTGGGCCCTGAGACTGGAGAGGCTTTGCCGAACATGTAGGGCCTTGCCTGAGGCTAGACACCACACGACGAGGCTTCGCCCTCGCCTGGGTCCCCGTCTCACTGCAGAATAGAAGGTTCATCGGTCACACGAAACACCTCCGCCGGGTCAGCTCGTAGTTAAATAGTCCTCGCGCTACAGATGCCATCTCCATGAAACGAACCCGCGTCTTTTTTTGGGTAGAGCGTGGAAAGCGACCTCGGTTTTGGGTTTCCGAATGATAAGCTTGGCATGAGAAGGCTAGCGGGGCTGGTAAATGCTGACCCGGAAAGCGATCACGACTTGTAACAACGAAGACCGAGATGCATTTCGGAATCTGAAGGAATTTGAATGCGGTACGAGGGGATTTAATTGAGCGTACGGAGGTAGGACGGATACGGGATGTGGCTAGGGAAGATACAACGGTCCCCGAAGCCTCTACTTCAATTGTTTGGAATTCTTCTTCAGGGCTTTCCAATGCATCAAATACCATCCATCCAGCGTCGAGTAAGCTGTGCAGCCTCCAAGTGCCGAGCCGTTATATTTTGAGATTTGATCCAGAGTTGTACCATCGGTGCTCTAGCTCGTCAGGTACGGCTTGGGGACTCTGCCCAGCTTATTGCGGGGTAAACCCACTGAAGCATTGTCTATCCTAAAATGGCAGATATATTCTACTCTCTTCGGCCACAATGGCTCAGATGGCTAAAAATAACTAAACACAGCCCGTGACATGTTGAACTTTCCCAACACCAGAGCAACATCCCTAGAATCTTCAAATAAGCCGTCGTTCGCTTCTCGAGTAGGGGTGCTAGTGTGCATCTAACGACTAAGGTGATATCTGCCCATTCTTTTTCAGCTTTGTTAGTAGAGTTCGTGACATGTCGAAATGACCGCGCCAAGACCATCACAGCACATCCCGAACCCGATGAGCCTTTCCAGACGGCAACGCACATATCGAGGCGGGACGCTTCAAGAACTCTCGTGTTTTCTAAGCTGCATACGAAGTATTGATGCAGGCTATGGATATACCATTCCTCTTGGATCCGACTAACAAGCTATGGCATATGATCAAGCCCAGGCCACACGCCACGCCTGTCAAAAATGTAAAGCTGTAGGCCCTACACTGAGGCTTCACGACTGGGACATGGGGTGGGGCCGGAAAGGCAGCCATCAAAGTTTAATCTTGCCTTGCCAGCCACCGGGCCCCGCATCTGTTATGGAGCCCTGGGGCCAGTTTGTTCTCCTTCCGTCAAGGCCTTTCCTGACGCTACTGGATGTCGTAGACACGTGCCTTTGGCTCGGACTCATCTCGTGAAAGCTTGTAGGGTGTTACCAACCACGACATATTGGTGAGTCAATTACTCCGATTTGTGGCGTCGGCAGGACGGCCGCTTTTTGTTCTGAGCACCACACCCGCAACTATGCTTGTCAAGGGGTTTGCGGCTCATGAAGGACACTACAAGTTCTTCCACCCCCGAGGCTTGCTGCAGCGACATACCCGATGACGAAAATTGAGAAGTGCCTCCATCTGTACGCCGGTCGCCTTTCGAGTTGTCAGTTCCGAACGGTTAGAGATACAAGAGCACGCGGTGCAGCCACCCATCATAGCTAGGTCGCGCAAAAGCATCAGAGTACCACTACTAGTTGGTTCCGGACGGGCATATCCTTCGTCTTACCTTGGCAGGAAGCAACACGATAGGCCTTCCCGCCTCCGGCCCCCCCGCCCATGCTAAGAACTGCCCGAATTCTTGTTCCCCGTACGTGTCAGTCGGTAAAAGCCTAGTTAGGGTATGCCTCACTTGGGAGTTCCCTTCTGGTGCATATGCCCTGGTGGTCTTGCAACAGTACGTGCCCGCCTTCCCGAGCTCCGATGCCCTTTGGTCAGCTAAATTGAAAGCCGTATCTGGAATGATCGGCATCGTGGCCTTACACAAGCCCTTAACGGCGGATTGGGCGGCCTCGACTCTGGAATAAGATCCCGAACGGGATCAAGTTGATAAATGAGGAGCCAAACGGTTAGGGTTACTCCTTGAGCCAATGTCTGTTAAGCTTGCGCGCCAGTCGATCTCGCCCCTAACCCTTAGCGTTCGTCTTTCGACGCGCGGGCCTTACATGGACCAAGCGCCACCTTCAGCTTTTGTGAACTTCAACCTGCTCCATCTCGATGCTCTTCCGTCTTGGAAGGTTCCCGGTAACTTCATTCGGACTCTTCGGTTGATAAGATGGCCGCTCGCAAGAGGCAAGGTGAAAGTAAAAGTGTCTTGAAGGAGGACGATGGACGTCAGCCGAAGCGACGATCGGCTCGACAGGCAGCGCAGAAAGAACCAGATGCAGACTCGCAAATCAAAAACGAGTCTAACAAGGCCCCGAAAGGAAAGAAAGGCATCGAGACTGTCGGGAGTGTCGTAGCCGAGAGTGGGTCCAAGTCAGCCGCAAAATCCAAAAAGGAGCCGAAGTCGAAACAGAAGAATTCAGTGACCAAGGCGAACGAGGCCAGTGCAGGAATCACGAGGGCCGTCTCGGAAGACCCGGATATAAAATACCTACCGGATCGGAACCCCGAGGTTGAGAGACACGATGGAGAGTGGTACTGGCTGATGAAAGCGGAGCCTGAATCGAGGCTTGAGAACGGGATTGACGTCAAGTTTTCGATTGATGATTTGCGGCAGAGGAGTGAGCCTGAGCCGTGGGACGGTAAGTCCCCGTTCAACCAGAACCCCGTTATGGATGCCTGCTAAGTCTTCTCAGGCATACGCGCATATGCTGGTACGACCTATACACATAGCTTGTGAAGCAAGTCCTCTGGTCTAATCAAACCCTCAACCTACAGCTAGAAACAACTTAAGGGCCATGAACTTTGGGGACAAAGCATTTTTCTATCACTCCAATTGCAAAGAGCCTGGCATCGCCGGCATCATGGAAATTGTGAAAGAGTTCTCGGAAGATAGTAAGTGCTCCTGGCTTTCGAGCACCTGCAGCTACAGCAACACCGGAATGGGCCGGCAGCAGCTTACACTACCCGACAGGGAGTGCCCGAAGACCCGGGGCACCATACTACGATCCGTCATCGACCAAGGAAAAGCCCAAATGGGGGTTAGTCCATGTCAAGTTTGTGAAGAAGTTCGCAGACCCGATCACGCTGAAGGAAATTCGGGAAATGGGGCAGTCGGGCAAGCCACTGGAACAGATGCAAATGCTGAAGCAGTCTCGGCTAAGCGTGAGCAGAGTAAGCAAGACTGAATGGCTTCATCTTTGTCAAGTCGCAGACCAGAAGGCGGAAGAGTCGGGATTGAAACACGAAACCTAACAAGGCGATGGACTGCGAAGACCTTGTGTCGCCGTACCTGCGTCATCCCCATCTCTTCAGCTCGGTAGATAGATGCCAACATAGAGACTTCCGCAGTGTTAACTCCTGGTAACAAATACTAGCATGCGATAACGACTGCGTAGAACTAGTTCAATTTAGGGTTAGGGCAAATACCCCTCACCATGCTCGCACAGACCAACTCTTTAATCAGACGCGACGACGCCCATGCGATTGGAACTTTCACGCGCATCATTCCAAAGTCCGATTTTTTTTTTCCCCTTCAATCCCGACAGCACCGCTCCATCAACAACTGTCCCCCGGAGCCAACCTACAATCTCCCACCTTGCAGTGGACCTATATCTCATCATGTCTATGTAAGTTTCGCGCCGAACCTATTCACAACATATCGGCCTCGCCTCGGTCGCAACCTGAAGCTGACCAAAAATACCGGGCATCAGTGAATCATTCGACGGCATCTACTTGGATCTCTCCAAGGAGGATGGCAAGCTGAGATTCTCCAAGGATGGGTTCGGTTGGAAACCCTCACGCGGTGGTGATACCTTCACTCTCGATAGCACCCAGCTCGCCAGCGCGCAGTTCAGCCGCGCAGCCAAGGGATACGAACTGAAGCTCCTCGATCGTACCTCGCGCATTATCCAGCTCGACGGATTCCCACAAGACGCATACGAACGCTTGTCAAAGGTCTTCAAAAACTGGTATAGCATCAGTCTTGAGAACAAGGAGCACTCTCTGCGGGGATGGAACTGGGGAAAGGCTGAGTTTGCCAAAGCCGAGCTCACATTCAATGTGCAGAACCGTCCAGCTTTCGAGGTTCCCTACTCGGAAATTTCCAACACCAACTTGGCAGGTCGGAACGAGATCTCGATTGAGTTCTCTCTTCCCAACGATGCTAACGATACCGGGACCAATGGCCATCTTGGTGGGGCGCGTGGAAAGGGCAAGAAAGCAGGAGCTGGCGTTGACCAGCTGGTCGAGATGAGGTTCTACGTTCCCGGCACGACAACAAGAAAGGAAGCAGAAGGCGAGGAGGCCGGTTCCGGTGATGAAGAGGAGAAGAACGCCGCCACTCTCTTCTACGACACCCTGATTGAGAAGGCTGAAATTGGCGAGACAGCTGGTGATACCATCGCCACCTTCCTCGAGGTTCTCCACCTCACTCCCAGGTACGACATGTTGCATCTCCTTCTTAACCGCCGACGCATGTGCTAATCCCCCCCTTTTTTTTACGCAGAGGTCGTTTCGACATCGACATGTACGAAAGCTCGTTCCGTCTTCGGGGCAAGACGTATGACTACAAGATTCAATACGATGCCATTAAGAAGTTCATGGTTCTGCCGAAGCCCGACGACATGCACTACATGCTCTGCATCGGCCTCGACCCCCCTCTTCGTCAAGGCCAAACCCGGTACCCATTTGTTGTCATGCAGTTCAAGAAGGACGACGAGGTGACCATCGATCTGAACCTTCCCGAGGAAGAACTCAATGGCAAGTACAAGGACAAGTTGCAAGCGCACTACGAACAACCGCTCCATGAGGTGGTTGCCTATATTTTCAAGGGTCTCGCCGGCAAGAAGGTCAGCACGCCGGCCAAAGACTTCCAGACGTGAGGCACCCCCACCCCATGATTATTCACCTATGACTCCAGAACTGCTCTCTAACGATTCAAATAGCCACCGTCAGCAATACGGTATCAAGTGCTCCATCAAGGCAAGTGAGGGCTTCCTCTACTGCCTAGAAAAGTGCTTCATGTTTGTGCCTAAGCCGGCCACGTACATCGCCTACGATCAGACCCAGTCCATTACATTCTCGCGTGTTAGCGGCGCCGTCTCGGCCCTGTCCACGTTCGACATCACGGTCCACTTGAAGAACGGCGCCGGCTCCTCCCAGTTTTCCAACATTAACAGAGAGGATCTCAAGGGGCTTGAAGACTTCTTCCGCCTGAAGGGCCTGCGTGTCAAGAACGAGATTGACGAGGACGCCAACCTCCTCGCTGCTGCCATCCGCGGGGCGGACCTGTCATCCGACGAGGAAGTCGTCGGTGTGAAGGCCGATAGGGGATCCGCCGACGAGGACGAGGAGAGCGTGGACGATGACTTTGCCGCCGAGAGTGAGTCGGACGTAGCTGAAGAGTTTGACAGCAACCACGACAGCGATGAGTCGGATAGCGCGAGTGGAGGCGAGAGTGATGTGGATGAAGAGGTTGATGAGAATAAGGGCGAGGAGGAGGAGGAAGAGGAGGAAGAACAAGAAGAGCGGCCCAAGAAGAAGAAGAAGACAAATTAGGGGTTTGCCGTTGTAGACGGCGTCGGCCAAAGCAGAATCGTCACTTGATATGACTCCCATTTTACAAGAGAGGAAAGGCGGGGAAATGGCGTTGTAGGCGTTTTGGACACGGTGGCGGAGGCAGCCGGCAAGCCGCTGCCACTCTTGGCGTCAGCGAAACACTGGTTGCGACGCAGAGAACATGGATATCCGTCCGCCAATAGTCTTTAAACTCATAAACTCATGTCGAACTCCTGAACTGCAATGACCTTCACTCTGTCGGTCTGCGGACATATCTACATGGATCCATCCAGGCATGCGAACAATTTCCGCCCGATACAGGAATAATTATCGGCTTTGCATTCAAAGCCGTCTCAACCATGCACCCCTACCCTTTCCCAGCCTCCAAAGGACATCTTCGGAGAATACACATATCACCGTGCGCATCCATGTCCAACTAATCTCTAGACCTACACATTCAAAGGATATATATATACACCGTACAGTCGTCTTTCTAGAGACATTCTATGTTGCCATGTCTTTCGGGCGAGATTCTGCAATGCCATGTTCTTTCCAGCCTAGGCCTTCAATATGTATACATCTAAATTTACAAATGAAAGGGCCATGTCGACTATTCATGAAGCGCGCCTTGAGTGTTTCATTGTGCATGCGTGCTTCTTGTTGCCATTGGTGAGGCTTAAGCAAAGAAGCTAGAGTATTCTGTCCTTCGACCATCTGGTTTGTCGGCGTTTGACTCGAGAATGCTTCTCCCTAAGGTCATCTGACGAGTAATCGGTCCATTCGATCCCCAGCCGTACTCTATTCAACGCCCCAAAGCACCCACAAACAGTCCTATCTTGCTCGTAACGATTATGGTGCGTGTAGGTGATTATATCTAATAAATACCCAATGTCCTGAATCCTAGGTGACATACGTGATAGAGGGAGGCTAAACGAGAAAAAGGATCTGCGAATTGGCGTTGTGGTTGCGAGTTCAACGCGGCGAAGCATCGGGCAGTACAAAGGAATGCAGCCGGCTCGAGATTAGTTCGAGATCATACCATCGTTGTGGCGCCTACCAAGCTCTACGGGATCAAGGCAAGGCTGGGAATTTTCCATGGGGCAAGGTTTGTGCTGGTTTGAGTTCGGCATGGGCCATGTGCATTCCTCGAAGGCTCGATCACCCCTTCCGCAGCATGGCCACAATTGAATGGTGATGCTACTGTGGCAAAAATTTGGTGCATGGAAAGAAACCTATTGAAGAAATGGTAAAGCTTTTCGGGGTCAGCACTGAAAGATAATAGAGCCAGCATAAGTCAACGTCATGATGGGGGTATCGTATAATGGAGTCTCTCAGGGGGTGACAGGAGGCCAGCCAGGTACTCGGATAGGTGTGGATTAGTCGACCGACGCGAATTATGGTCCACGCTAGATGCTGCATATACCTATATATCTATATACCTATATGATGCGCTTAGGCATAAGGGAAATACTCTCCAGTATTTTTGGTGCTTGTCGAGACTCGGGACGGCCGTTCCGATGAGTATTTATAGTCGTGAAGGTGCCCGCGCGAAATATCCCAACCCAAAAGATGCGCGGAAGACAGTGGCATTGGGTCCAGTAACGGATGGTTCATGGCTGCAGAACGGACCAGGGGATTCTCGAGTCACGGGCAGATGATCGCGATGGAGGACGCTCTTCGACGACGTAGAGTTACTAGTAACGGCTCTGGGAAATGAAGGATAGTAACACATTGAGACTAAGAAGATAGAGTATGTGAAAGAGATGATTCTGCGGGATGGAGAGCGGTCGGGGCTAGTAGTTATACTTATTGAGCGAGGAGGAGCCGGCGAGG
>Ga0247774_1000648_pt1 | contig 17486 bp, 17 predicted proteins | sample UWRJL001104B6_FD_179933 | JGI IMG/M metagenome (GOLD analysis project Ga0247774, IMG submission 179933) | Plant litter microbial communities from Arlington Agricultural Research Station in Wisconsin, United States - UWRJ-L001-104B-6 | ecosystem: Environmental > Terrestrial > Plant litter >... | reverse complement strand
AGGCGACACGTCGCACTGAGCTCAGCAGCGCAGCGAGCAGTTGATCAGGAACGTACGCCGCGCGCCGAACAGCGCGCTCGGCAGGATTTCCGTGCTTGCCGGTGCGCGTTCGACATCCCCGCTGGGATAGCTGCGCGGGCGCGCCAGCACCAGGTGAGGGCGCACCAGGCGCCGCGCTTCCGGGGGGCGGCGCACGAGCGCAATGCTCGCGCTGATGTCCGCGTGGCTCGCGCTGGTCGACGGGGCCAGGCCCACAGCGAGTGCGATGCAGGTGAGCAACACGCGCAGCGCGCGTGAAATAGAGCTCGAAAAGCTACGCACGATGGGTAGTCTGCGATGGCTGGGGCATGCTGGCAAGGCGCGCCGAGCGCGATTCGTGGCGCGCAGCCGAGCCTTTGCGGCACGATTCGGCTGTACAGCCTCCGCGGATGGGCTACATCGGAGTCGTGAAGAGGGTGTGTGTCGTGGGAAGCTCGGATGGGATCGGCCTTGCGACGGCGCGCCGGCTATTGGGCGACGGCTGGCAAGTCAGCGGCGTGTCTCGCAGCGAGAGCGCCATCGTCCATGAGCGGTATGTGCACCATCGATGCGATGTCGCAACCGAGCAGTATCGAGAGCTGCTCCGCGGTCTCGGTCCGCAGCCATTCGCGGCGGTCATCTATTGCGTCGGGATCGGCGAACGCTGGTCACTCGACGCTCTCGCGCGCGAAGTGCAAGTGTTCGAGGTCAACCTGCTTGCGGCAGTGGCGACCGCGGCCATCGTCCTTCCGCCCATGGTGGCCGCTGGTCACGGTCACTTGATCGTGTTGTCGAGCTTGGCGGACGTCCTCGTGTCAGACGAATACCCCAGCTACAATGCGTCGAAGGCTGCGCTGTCGTCATACTTCGAAGGCTTGGCGAGCGCGCTATGTACGACCGGAGTCGCGGTCAGCCACATCCGTTTCGGATTCGTCGACACGAAGATGGCACAGGCTCGCTTCAAGCCTTTCATGATCACTCGCGAAGCCGCAGCGAACGTCATCGCCCGCACCCTGCGCACGCGCCAACGGCGCGTCAGCTTTCCACTACGCATGGCCTGGTTGGTGGGAGTGCTGCGTTGGGCACGCGGTTTGAGGCATCTCGTTTCGGGTTGACCCACGCGCGGGGGCGTCTCCCGGGGGGTAAAAACGCCAGCTTCGCCAAATTTTTCCAGCGTTCCCAGACTGTTGCTGGACTAGTGCCGCCGACAGGGCGCATCCTCCCCACACCTACATTGTGGGCGGCGATTCGGGAAAGGGAGCATCGAATGTTGTCTAGGCGCGGGGCACAGGGCTTGGGATGGGCACTGTTAGTCGGATTGTTCGCGGGCTGCAGCTCGAGCGGCGAGGTCGGCCGGGTCGTTCAGGCGGACACCGCTGGCGCCAACCTGAAGGCGACCATTCAAAAGACGACCTCGTGGGCGTCTGGCTATTGCGCGAACGTCAACATCACGAACTCTGGCACGTCTGCAGCCTCGACCTGGGTCGTGGTGCTCGAAGTCAACCAAGCGAGCATCTACAGTTCGTGGAACGGCAATTTTGCAGGCTCAGGGTCGCGTAAGACCGTCACTCCCGTGGGCTGGAATGCGAACGTTGCTCCCGGAACGACGTTGCAGGCGTTCGGTTATTGCGCGAACACGACTGGCTCCAGCTCGGCGCCTGCAATCATCAGTCCTCTGGGGAACGGGGGCGGCACGGGCGCAGGGGGTGCCGGTGGAAGCGCTGGAGGCGTCGCAGGTGGCGGCAGTGGCGGCGCACTCGCAGGCGGCGGCAGTGGCGGCGCACTCGCGGGAGGCGGCAGTGGCGGCGCACTCGCGGGAGGCGGCAGTGGCGGCGCACTCACGGGAGGCGGCAGTGGCGGCGCACTCGCGGGAGGCGGCAGCGGCGGCGCACTCGCGGGAGGCGGCAGCGGCGGCGCACTCGCGGGAGGCGGCAGTGGCGGCGCACTCGCGGGAGGCGGCAGCGGCGGAAGTACCGCTAGTGCCGGAAGTGGCGGCAGTGTTGGATACGTCCCAACCAGCGAATATCTGCAATTTCCCGAGCGCGCCATCGCCACGTTGAAGTCGCTGGCAGACTTCCGCGCAAAGTCACGCGACGACAAGAACGGCGGGTTCTTCACCTTCGTCAAGACGGACGGAACCGTCGGTTCCGACCGACGCAAGGGCTTCGTGACCACGACTCGTGACGCCTGGACCTTCTCGCGCGCGTTCATGGTCACCGGCGACGAGATCTATCTGGACCATGCCGCTCATGCGCTTGCGTTCCTGTTTGCCCATGGCTGGGACAACAGCAACGGCGGTTGGTACTTCACCGGCGACGAGTTTGGAAGACTCACGCCGTACAACCAGTTTTGGGATCCCAACACGTGGAAGTGGAGCTTCGTGCAGCACTACGCGCTGCTCGGGATCGGCGCGAACTGCGATGCCACCCGCGACGCCACCACCTGCGGCTGGTTCACCAAAGGTCGCAATCTCCTGGACACGAAGATGTGGGACGAAAGTCCCTCACAGCTGGGCTACTACGATCGAGCCAATCTCAACATGTCGAGTCCATCCGGCAAGGGATTTACCGCGACTGTCGACGCGCTGACGACCAACGGCATTCAAGGCGAGCTTCTTTCGCCGACTGCGGCCTATGCGCAGCGCAGCGTCGACTTGGCCAACATCGTCACCGATCGGCTGGCCAAGAACCTCGACTTGAGTATTGCCAAGTACGGCTTCCCCGAGAACTACAACGCGAGCTGGGGCGTCGACACTTCGCAAACCAGCGTCGACACGGGCCACATCCTGAAATCGGCCTGGGTCTTGGCCCGCGTCTATCTGCGCCACCCGGACGCGCGCTACCGAAGCGCAGCGCGCAAGCTCATCAATGAGGTGTTGAGCAACGGTGGCTGGGACGAAGCCGCAGGCGTTCCGTACACGATTGGCAATTGGAGCACGGGTCAGGTGACCAAACTGGCCGAGTGCTGGCAGATCGAACAGGCGATTACCGGCGGCTTGTCGAATTGGTACATCGCCGACAACCAAAGCGATCGCGACAAGTTCCTGAAGATGGCCGATCGGTCGCTACAGTTCTTTTCCAAGTTCGTGATCGACCATACCAACGGTGGCACGTACAAGATGAACAACCTCAACGGCACGCCGACCGACGGCGTGAAGAGCAACTTCTACAACGTCGAGTACCACTCGACCGAGACGTTCTACTTCACGTACCTGTACGGCAATCTGATGCTCCGCCGCTCGCCGATTGCTCTCTATTACAAGCTTGCCGCGAGCACGGCTCAGCGCGTGGTTCAGCTGAGCCCCGTCGCCATCGACGATGCTTCGATCCAAATCCAGTCGGTCACGCTCGACGGCGCGCCACTCACCACCTTCTCGGCAGCGACGCGAGAGGTGACGCTCGCGGCCGGACAGGGCGGCAAACTGCGCGTCGTGTTCGGCCCCACGCCGTAAACCCGATGCTGGAGGTTGGCGCTGGCCCGTCGGTACCGTCTCTTTGCCGGGCAACGCGCTGGGATCCGGACAAGCCGGCTGCAAATCTCCTCCCGTAGCGCAGGCGTCACCTACGTTGGCCGGTAAAGCCAGCGCTCTCGGCCCTTTTTTAACGCCAAAGTGTGCCTGGTGGTAAGCGCCACGGGGCACGATAGGGAGTACTGCCCACATGAAGTACTCCCTGCGTATCCGCGCTTCGATCGCCTTCCTCGTCCCTTGCTTGGTTGCCGTGGTCGTGACCGAGGGCTGCTCTTCAGACCCGAATCCTGAATACGGGTCGGACGCTGGGAGATCAGCCATGGGCACGGCCGGCTCGCCGATCGTCACCTCCATGGGTGGGGCCGGGGCACACGCGGGGGCGCCGGGGACGGCTGGTACGCCGGGAACGGCTGGGCAGGGCGCAGCGGGCTCCCCCTTCGACGCTCCAGGAGGTCACGGCGGTGGGCTCGGCACGGCTGGCAGCGGCAGCGGCGGCGCGGGCAGCGGCGGCGCGGGCAGCGGCGCTGGCGGTAGGCCTGGCGGCGCTGGCGGTAGGCCTGGCGGCGCTGGCGGCCGGGGCGGCACGGGCAGCACGGGCGGCGCGAGCACTGGCAGCGGCGGTAAGGCCGGCGGCGGCAGTGTGTCGATGGGCGGTGCCACCGGCGATGCTTGCGCGGAGACTACGATGCCGACTGGCGGCACGGAGCACAAGACATCGAATGCGACCGGAAAGGCGGGCGGCCTCGATTGGGCACTCTGGTCGAATGGCAGCGGCGGATCCATTACCACCTTCGACGTTCCCGCGTTCAGCGCTGCTTGGAACAATTCGGGTGATTTCCTGGCCCGCCTCGGCCTGCAATGGAACGCGACCAAGACCTACGATCAATTGGGCACGGTCACCGCGCAATACGCGTACAAGAAGACCGGTACGGGCGGCGGCTATTCATACATCGGCATGTATGGTTGGTCGGTATCCCCCTGTGTCGAGTGGTACATCGTCGACGACTCGTACAACAAGATGCCGGTCAATCCGGGCAGCACCACCAACAAGGGCACTGCCGACATCGATGGCGGCAAGTACACCTTGTTCACGCGAGCCACGACCGGAACCGGTGGCTCCAAGTGCTCGGGTACCACGAGCTGGCAGCAGTTCTACAGCGTGCGGCAGACGGCGCGCCAGTGCGGGCAGATATCCGTGACCGAGCACTTTGCCGCTTGGGCCGCTGCTGGCATGGCCCTGGGCAAGATGGACCAGGCCCAGATCCTGGTTGAGGTCGGGGGCGGGACGGGCACGGTCGACTTCACCGTCGCGAACGTCACCGCCAGCCCTTGAGCTGGGGCGCTCGCGTTCCCGCAGCGCAGCTCGTGCATCGCTCCTGTTCTCGGCCCGCGAAAGGGCCGCAGATTGGTGATCTGCGCTTTGTATTCCTTGACAGGTATATACTGTTATGGGTATATACCTGTCGTGGAATCAGCGTTTGCCATCGTTGCGGAGCCCAATCGACGGGCCATCCTGAGCCTGCTGCTCTCGTCTGAGCGTTCCGTGGGCGAGCTCGAGCACGAGCTCCGGCTGTCGCAGCCGTCCGTGTCCAAGCACCTGCGCGTGCTGCGCGATGCGGGCTTCGTGGATTCGCGAATCGAGGCGCAGCGACGCGTGTATCGACTGCGACCGGAACCGCTGATGGAGCTCGACGCTTGGCTGGTTCCTTTTCGGCGCTTCTGGTCGAAGCACGTCGATGCACTCGAACGACACTTGGACCAAATGGAGCAACTGCCCCCTGTGAAAGGAAAGAAAAAGCCATGAGTCGACGTGATCAATACACCCCCGGTCCCGCTTCTGGCGCCGAGGTCCGAAAAGACGGCGAGCAGTGGACGCTCGTGCTCGTGCGCGAGCTCGCGCATCCACCGGCAAAGGTTTGGGACGCGCTCACCGACCCCGAGCATCTGCGACAGTGGGCGCCGTTCGATGCCAATCGCAACCTCGCGAGCGTAGGCGCGGCACAGCTCACGACCGTGGAGACGCCTCAGCCGATGGTATCGGAAACGCAGGTGAAGCGGGCGGACGCGCCGAAGTTGCTCGAATACAATTGGGGCGGGCAAGACATTCGCTGGCAGCTCGAGCCGCTGGCAGCTGGCACTCGGCTCACGCTTTGGCACAACATCGACCGTCGCTTCATCGCGATGGGCGCCGCCGGTTGGCATATCTGCTTCGACGTGCTGGAGCGTTCCCTCGGCGATCAGCCGCTTGGGCGAATCGTCGGTCCGGACGCGATGAAGTTCGGCGGCTGGCAGCGATTGCACGCCGAGTACGCCGAGCAGTTCGGCGTCGAGCTCCCCAATTGGTCCGCGGGTCCAAGCTGAACATGCCTCGCTCCAAAGCAATGGTGGCAGGCTTCTGGATCGCCACGGTGCTGTTCTGTTTGCAGATCGGTTTCACCGCCTACGCACAGCTCCGCTTACCGCAGGTGGCGGCGGCCTTCACGCACTTGGGCTTTCCCGCCTACTTCCGCGTGGAGCTGTCGTGGGCCAAATTCCTGGGCGTGGTGCTGCTGCTCGCGCCGGTACCGGCGCGGCTCAAGGAGTGGGCTTACGCTGGCTTTGCCATCACCCTCGGCTCTGCGCTGATCGCGCATTTCTCGCTGGGCGATGGTCCAGAAGCGTGGGGCTGGGCCGCGGGCACTTTCGTGCTCTGGGGGCTCTCGTACTTCTTCTGGCGCCGCTTGCAAGCCGCCCCAGCGCAGCCCTGAGCGCCTTGCCATCAGTCTCCACGGCCCGGGCGGTGGCCCCAACGAGCGATCCGTTGGGGCCACCGCCAGCTCCGAACCCTGCGCCGCTATCGAAAAAATCATGCGCGGGTGATGTCGAAAGTCGTTCGCCGGCTCCGACCTCTGGCTGAACCCCGGGACAGGCCCGGCACGGACAAAGGCAGTGCGACCATGACGACCTCAATCACGACCTTCCTCACCTATGATTCCCAGGCCGAAGAGGCTGCGAAGCTCTACACCTCGCTCTTCGACGGGAAGATCAAGGAGACGATGCGCTATCCGGTCGGAGGACCGAGGCCGGAAGGCTCGGTCCTTTCGGTGACCTTCGAGCTGCTCGGGCAGACCTACATCGCGTTGAACGGCGGTCCCACGTTCACTTTCACGCAAGGCTTCTCGCTCATGGTGCAGGTCGAGACGCAGGCGGAAGTCGATCGTCTTTGGACCAAGCTGCTCGAGAACGGTGGCAAGCCGATTCAATGTGGCTGGCTCGTCGACAAGTTCGGCGTGTCCTGGCAAATCGTTCCGAAGCAGCTGCCGATCATGCTTTCCGACAAGGACCTGGCGAAGTCAGGCCGCGCGATGCAAGCCATGATGGGCATGCAGAAGCTCGAGCTGGCTCAGCTACAAGCCGCATTCGACGGCCGATGACAGCGGAAGCAGGAGAACCGACCATGAAATTCATGCTCATGATGCACGCGCCTCGCGGCACGGGCGAATACCAGATCAACCAGTGGAAGCCCGACGAGTTCCGGGCCCACATTCAATTCATGAAGGACCTCAACCAGGACCTACGTGAAGCCGGCGAGCTGGTCGGGGCGGAAGGCCTCGCGCCGCCCGGGCAAGCGCGCATCGTGCGTTCACAGGCCGAAGACGGCGCCCCGGAGGTGACCGATGGCCCGTTCGCCGAAGCCAAGGAGTTCCTCGTGGGCTTCTGGATCGTGGATGTCGAAAACGCACATCGGGCGTATGCCATCGCCGGCAAGGCCTCGACCGCTCCAGGGCCCGGTGGCAAACCACTCGGCATCAAGATCGAGGTGCGCCAGGTGATGAGCCCACCGCCCGACGCGCTGTAAACCCGCGGCCGCGATGAAGTCGTCCGACGAACAACTGCTCCGTGAGCTTGCACCGCAGGTGCTCGGGGCAGTGGTCCGCCGCTACGGCGACTTCGGCAGCGCGGAAGATGCCGTGCAAGAAGCGCTGACGGCGGCTGCGCTGCAGTGGCCACACAGCGGTGTGCCCGAAAATCCTCGCGCGTGGCTGATTCAGGTCGCTGCTCGCAAGTACACCGATCAGCTCCGTTCGGAGTCCGCGCGCCGCAGGCGCGAAACGCAGATAGTCCTGGAAACAGGGCCCGAAGAGAGCATGGCCCCGCCTCCCGACGAAGCTCCCGTGGCACGCGACGACGCGCTCGTGCTGCTCTTCATGTGCTGCCATCCGGCGCTCACGCGCCCGTCCGCCATCGCGCTGACGTTGCGCGCCGTGGGCGGGCTCACGACGGCCGAGATCGCCAGCGCGTTCCTCGTGCCCGAGTCGACGATGGCGCAGCGAATCAGCCGCGCGAAGCAGAGCATCAAAAACTCGGCGGTCGGTTTCGTGCTGCCGCCCTTGGAGCAGCGGAACGAGCGACTGGACGCCGTGCTGCACGTCCTCTATCTCATCTTCAACGAGGGCTACTTGACGAGCTCTGGGAAAAATCACCAGCGCGTCGATCTCTCGAGCGAAGCCATCCGCCTGGCTCGCGCCGCACACGAATACTTTCCGCACAACGGCGAGGTGAGCGGACTACTCGCGCTCATGATCCTGACCGACGCGCGCGGCCCCGCGCGCTCTGGTGCGAACGGCGAGATCATCCCGCTCGACGAGCAGGATCGCTCGCTTTGGGACCAGCCAGCGATCGTCGAAGGCGTGCGCCTGGTGAGCGAGGCGATGGCGCGTGGAGAGCGAGGTTCGTATCTCGTGCAGGCCGCGATCGCGGCGCTACACGACGAAGCGGCTCGCGCCGAGGACACGGATTGGCCGCAGATAGTCGCGCTTTACGGCGTGTTGCTGCGCCTGTCGGACAACCCGATGATCGCCTTGAACCACGCCGTGGCCGTGGCCATGGCAGACGGGCCAGCTCGAGGGCTCGCGCTGCTCGAGCCACTCGATCGCGACCCGCGGATCAAAGACCACTACCGCCTGGCCGCCGTGCGCGCCCACCTTTGCGAGCGCTCGGGCAAGCTCAACGCCGCTCTTCAGTACTATGCCGCGGCAGCCGAGAGGACCACGAGCATCCCGGAACGCAATTACCTGCTGTTGAAGATCGCTCGGCTGCGCGAGAACTGACTCGGCGGCGAGGCCCGCCACGAGTTAGGCGAGCTTGACCAGCCGATGGCGCGGGTGCGACAGCGGCGCGAGGGGGTCCTCCCGGATCTCGCGCAGGCTGCTCGACAGGACCAGGACCTGGTTCGACTGAAAGAGGCGCGCTGCCAGGACCTCGCTGCGGGAGGCGTCACGAAACACGAAGCGCCCGTGGAGTGCACTCGAGTGCACGGTCAGCCTGCTCGGCTTGGCTCCTGCGGGTAGGTCGAGCTCGTAGACTCTGACCTCACTCGCGATCCCGTCCGACCGGATCGGATAACTGCGTCGCACCGGAAGCCAGATCAGGCCTGCAAGATGCTCGTGGGCGGACGCGCGCCGTGCACGCAGCCAGAGCGCCCCAAGCCAGAGCAGGAGCACGGCGCCAAAACCCATCCCGACGGCCACACGCAGATCCAGACGCCCGTCACTGAAGTCCAGATATCCGAAACCAAACACCCAGAACACGCCCAGACAGAAAAGGAGACCGGCATACTCCTGCGCCTTGGGGCCAGAAAACCCGCTCACGCACGCCGTTTCGGGCAGGGCGTCGTCGCCCCACGCGGCATCCAACGTCTGCGGCTTGGGGCGGAGATTGCTCGCGGCGACCTACACCAGCAAGGCACCGAGTACGGTGAACAATGGGCAGAGCACAACGCCGAGCCTGCTGTCCTGTGGCCCGGCGTACGTCGACAGGATGACGACGCTTGGCTCTTTCCAGTCAGCCCAATCGACCCCTTCGAATACCAGATCGCGAGGCAGCCGCCGATACGAGCCATCGCTGGAGCGTGTGCGATGGACCGTCGGAACTCCGGTCCACACGCGCTCGGTCAGCGCTCGATCGCGCCGCCCCTTGTAAACAACGACGAGACGCGCTTCGTGGTCGCGCAGCAGCAGGTAGTGCGAGCCGCTCCGAGCGTCCGGCTGCACAGGCGCTGCTTCGAGCTCGAAATCGCCGGACAGCCGTACCCAGGTGCCATGCGGCACGTCGCGCACGCGCGCTAGCTGCGCGAGGGTCGTCTCGGTCGGCGCAGCCGGGAAGGCGTACAGGTCCAGGACCGCGTCGACCCCGGGCGGCCCGAACAGGAACAGCGTAAGCAGGCCGACTAGTAGGCTGACGATCGCGTACCCACGCGAGATACCCGTCATCAGCTGCACGTGGTCACCCAGTCACGCATCGAATCGCTCCTAGGAGGTCTGCCCCAGCTCGTCAACGAAAGTGTGCCTGCCCTGAGCGCGCGCCGCCCAAAAGAAGCGCGCCGTTCGATTGCGGCCCCCCGCGCGAAGCGCTAGGAGACGCGCGGTTTGACCTACTTCGTCGTCTTCACCGCTTTGGTTTTTTGGGCGGCGACGTTCACGGTCTTCTTCACCTCACAGGGCACGAGCGCGCTCGAGTTCCTGCTCGGGCGTCATGAGGCGCCGCCCGATGATCTGAACACGTGGCGCGACGTGGGTATCGAGCAGCCTTCCGGTCTCTTACGCCAGGAGCGCCTGCTCTTCCCTCCCGGGCGTCAGGACGGCCCCTTCTTGTTGCGCCAAGTGCGCTATCGAGATCCGAGCAGCAAAGCGATTGTGCGCGTGGCTCCCGAAGAGCGCGTGCGTCGACGCCGAATCAGCGCCCGCGCCCGCGGCGGCTAGGGAGCCCTGGCATTTTGCCGAACGCCATGACCATTTCGTGACTTTATTGATATTGATATTGAATATCATTTTCAACAAGCGCACGGTGCAGGCCATGAACAACCCCTGCTTGGTCTCTCGTTTTCTGCTCGGAACGCTACTCATCGGCGCCGCCCTCAGCGTCACTTCGCTGGCCAGTGCCACCGAACGCCACTTCACGTTCATCTACGAATCCGGCGTGCTGACGCCGGGCCAGGTCGAGCTCGAACCGTGGACGACGGTGAGGGTTGGCCGCGAAGGCTTCTACAGCCGAATCGACAATCGCCTCGAGTTCGAGCTGGGACTCACCGAACGACTTCAGAGCTCGCTCTATTTCAACACCACCGCCACGTCAGCGGACGTCACCGATGCCTACGGCATCACGGCTCGACAGCGATCGTTCGAGCTCAGCGGTATCTCCTCCGAGTGGAAGCTCAAGCTCTCGGATCCCGTCGCGGATGCACTTGGCTCGGCGCTCTATCTGGAAGGCACCTACGGAAACAGCGTGGCCGAGCTCGAGGGAAAGGTCATCCTCGACAAGCACATCCAGAAATTCGTGTTTGCGGGCAACCTGGTGGGTGAGCTCGAATGGGAATTTGCCGAGCCCGGTGAGACGCACAAGGAGCTCGAGCTCGAGGCCGACCTTGGCGCGGCCTACTTCATCACGAAATCCGTCACGCTGGGCCTGGAGGTCCGCCCAATCGCAGTCATGGAAGACGGCGAATTGGAGTCCGTCGCGATCTACGGGGGGCCCACGCTGAGCACCGCCCACGCGGGTTGGTGGGCGGCGGTCTCCGTCCTGCCGCAGCTGTATTCGCCCAAGAACGAAGCAGGTGGGACGTTCGACCTCGAGCACAACGAGCGCGTACAGGCCCGGCTGCTGCTCGGTATGCAGCTATGAGCTGGGTCCGGAAGCGCACGTGCCGCGCGCACACGGCGCTCGCCTTGGCGGCGCTGTTGGTTGCGTGCGCTTCCGGTCTGAGCGAGCCGACGGCTGCCGACGCCGAGCTGCTTCGAGCAAGATATGCCGATGTGTCGCTCGAGGGGCTTTCGCGAGGGCGTGCGCTGTATATCGCGCGCTGCGCCGGCTGCCACGCGCTCAAGAGCCCAACTAGCGTCCCGCCGAAAAACTGGCGCGGAGAGGTCCGCGAGATGCGCGAGAAGCGCGCAGTAGTTCTCGGCGAGCCGGAAAGCGAAGCGATCGTCCGCTACCTCGAAGCGGTCAGCGCGCGCAACGCACGCTGACGCTTCGAGGCCCGGTGCCTTCGACTATTCTGCCGCCCAGGCGGTGACGCTGGAGAGCTGCTCCATCACATCCCGAGCCGAATAGGAATTCTTGCCTGCGGGCAGGAACGCGAGGATGTCTCGAAGACCTTCTCCCGCAGTCAAGATCGGTAGCTCGTTCACTGGCGAGGATCTTTGCCCGAGTCCCACCGTGGCGAGCAGCCCGTTGCACAGGCACAGCTTGTTCCTCGTGGCCTCCACGGTGCCGCCCTTCTTCAGGTAGGTGTCGACGGGTTCCCCGGCGCAGCGAAACCCGAGCTTGCCGCGTTCGTCCACGTAGGCTTGCCGCAGATAGCCGAGATCGCACACGCGCTCACGTTGGCGCAGTGCGTCCAGCTCCTCGGGACGCCGAGCGTCGAGCACCAACTTGAACGGGTAACCCGTGGGTGAGGCTTCGAAGTCCGTTTCGACGCGCAGTGTTCCTTCACGACAGCCGCTGATGACGCGCTGCTTGATGTCATCGGCAATGCCGGACTCGTCGCAGTACGCGAATACGGTGCCAACCTGAATGCCGCTGGCACCGAGCGCGATCGCTTCCCGGAGCCTTTCGGCAGACGCGAAACCTCCCGCGAGCCAAAACGGTACCCCGAGCTCGCGCAACACGGCGAGATCCGGCTCGTCCGCGGCTCCGTAGCGCGAAGCTGCATCGTCCGTGCCGCCCTTCTTTTTACGCGGCGGCGCGTTGTGGCCACCCGCGATGTGCCCTTCGACGACGAAACCGTCCACGCGCCCCGAGGCCTTTTTGTGCAGGCTCTTCGCCAGAATGTGTGAAGAAATGATGGCCACGAACGCCGGGCGCGGCAGCGAGCTGGGCTCGTGGTAGCGCGCAGCTTGCTCTGCGCCGCTCAGCGCTTCTTCTTCACGACACCTCGAAAGGAACGCGGCCGGATCGAAATACAAGCTGAAGTCATGAGCAGCCTCGTTGCCCTCGACTTGCAATTTGATTTCCGCTGGCTCCAGGCGCGAAAAGGCATCGAGCACGCCCGGGATGGCGAGCGGAATTCCTGCGCCGACGAGCACGGCGTCCACGCCGGCCAACATCGCTCCAAATAGTGACGGCAAGGTGGGTAGCTGGATTTTTTCCAGCAAATTCATCCCTACCTTGCCGGGGTGACCACGCTTTGCGAGGTAGGTCTCGACGAACGCGGCGACGACGTACAACGCCTCGCGCTGAAACTTCACGCGTTCGCTGGGCAGCGTGGCCAAACGGAACGGACGCTGCGCTTGGATCCCGCCTGCTACGAAGTAGTCCGTCTTGACGCGTCGAGCGACCGCGGGGAATGGGAAAGCATCGAGCGCGCTCTGGACGTGCCCGCCTTCGTCTCCGAGCTGAAGGCGACGAATCAGGACCGTGTCCAAGGCAGTCCCGGAAATGACGCCCAAGCCGCCGAGCTCGGAGACGGCCCGAGCCAACCGCCAACCCGACACACCAACGCCCATCCCCCCTTGGATGATGCAAGGAAGCTCCTGTACGGAACTCATGATACAGCCTCTCTCGGCCTGTTCGAAGCGCCGGATGTTCGACTGCGGGCGACGAGTGTGTCGCTCGCTAACTTTTGCTGACTACCGTACCCTACGCGCAGTCGGCGGAGGATTGAAGCTCAGGGAAGCCCCGTGACGGTAGTATGACCCTGATGTTCGCGTGTTCGCGCGCGAGCGCTCCGTTACGGCAGCTACGAGATCACGTCGAGATGCGTGCGCTTCACTGGCTCCCCCTGGTAGCGAGGTGGAATGTACGTACAAGCAGGATCGGAACCGAACATGTCGCCGCCCTGAGACAGTGCACGGGCACGAGAGCCACCACAGACCTTGCGATATTCGCAGACTCCACATTTTCCGGAGAAGGCGTCTTCGTCGCGCAGCGCGCGGAACACCGGGTGATCGCGGTAAATGTCGAGCGGATCGCGTTCCCTGACGTTCCCGCACGGCACCGGCAAAAAGCCGCTCGGGTACACTTCACCTAGGTGGGAGACGAACATGAAGCCTCGGCCTTCGTTGACCCATCCGGCGAGCCGTCCCCTCGCGGGCTGGTTTTGCTTCTTTTGCTGGAGAAGCACGCGCCGGAGATGAGGGGCCGCCGTGGTCTTGATGGCGAACGGCTCGGTCACCGAGGCCTCTGCCAAATTTTCGAGCAGCCGCTCCACTTGCTCTGCCGAGAGCACCATGCTGTTGGTGGCGCGCCCCGTGCGCACGACTACGAACACGCTCCACAAGGTGGGGGCGAGCGTCCTCACGAGCGCACGAAACTCGGGCAAGAGCTGGATGTTGGCGGTATGCACCGAGGTGTTGATCTGAGTCGAGAGCCCGTAATTTCTGGCACTCGTGAGGATCTCCAGCGCACACTCGAAGCTGCCGGGGACTCCGCGAAACGCATCGTGCACCGCGGCATCGGGGCCATCGATGCTGATGGCCAAGCGAGTGAGCCCGGCTCGGGCGAGCTCGCGGATCAGCTCAGCGGTGACCAACGGCGTGGCCGATGGCGTCAGCGCCATGCTGAGCCCTCGCGCGGTCCCATGAGCCACTAGCTCCACGAGGTCCTGGCGCTTGGCCGGGTCACCGCCCGTCAAGACCACCAGCGGAACTCCGCCAGCTGCCAGTCGATCGAGCAGGTGCTTGCCTTCCTGTGTGCTGAGCTCGGTAGGGTCGCGATCCTTGCAGGCTTCTGCGCGACAGTGCAGGCACACCAGATCGCAGGCGCGCGTCAGCTCCCAAATGGCGATGAAGGGCCTCTCGTCGAATGTATTCATGCTCGGTCCTCAGCGACGTTCGGGCACGGGAGAAGTGGATGGGGATGTAGTGCGTTCGCTGTTCGGCCCACACCCCCGGTGAGCAAGGCGCGTGCCAGCGCTCCTCGGCGACTGCGCGCTCAGCGCTCGCACCAGGACCTGCTGCGCGGCGTGGCGGAAAAAACGCGCCTTTGCCACGCAGCTTCTGCGCCCGCCTCGGCGCAGTGACGCAAGGCTTGCGTGGGCAAAGCGTGATGACCCACATCGGCCCACTCGCTCAGTCTTCGGCGGCGGTCGGTGCGCTGATCAGCTCACCATTCCCGCCCGCTGCGGCGACCGGGGAGTGTGGACGCTTGCGCAACAGGCTGGCGGCGAACCAAGCAAACGCGAAGGCGCCGCAGGCGAAGATCGTGTCACCGATCGCTCTCAGCCAGCGCAGCGTGCTCATGAGCGGGGTCTGCAGGAATTCTGGGCTTCTGGCGTACCAATATCCGATCTCCACCGAAGCCTTGGTCTGCAACAGACCGACCGGCAGCAGACTGATTAGCACCATCGTGCTGAGTCCGATGTTGAGTAGCCAGAACGAGACGGCGAGCGGCTTTTCGTTCCACTCGCGCTGCGCATCCGCCGCGCGCATGCAAAACAGCGCCAGTGCCAGGCCCAGCATCCCGTACACACCGAACAGCGCAGCATGACCGTGAACCGGCGTCGTGTTCAGACCCTGCATGAAGTACAGGGCCACCGGGGGGTTGATCATGAAGCCGAATAACCCCGCGCCAACCGCGTTCCAGAATGCAACCGCGACGAAGAAGTAGATCGGGTACCTGTAGCTGCGAACCCAACCGCTCTGCCGGGCGAGCCGCAGATTGTCCCAGGCTTCGTAGCCGATGAACGTGAGCGGCACGATCTCGAGCGCGCTGAAGACCGAGCCCAGGGCTGCGATGAACGACGGTGTGCCGCTGTAATACAAGTGGTGCAGCGTTCCGATGATGCCGCCCGTGAGGAAGATGGCCGCGGCGGCGACGACCGCGCGTTCAGTCGACTTGGCCTCGAGCAACCCCAGCCGGGCGAACAGGAAGGCGAAGACCACAGTGGCGAAGACCTCGAAGAATCCTTCGACCCACAGGTGAACGACCCACCAGCGCCAGTACTCGGCGATGGACAGGTGTGTCTGGTGCCCATAGCCGAGAGCCGCGCCATAAAAGCCTGCGATGGCCAGCGCCGACAGCGTGAACAGCAGCAGCAGCCCGCGCTGCTCGTCCTTGCGCTTGAGCGCGGGCCACACCGCGCGCAACACCAATGTCACCCACAGGAACAGCCCGACCAACAGCCCGATCTGAAAGGCACGTCCGAGGTCGATGTACTCGTATCCGCTGTGGCCGAAGTAGAAGCGCACGCTGTCGTCGGCGAAGCGATGCATCACGCTGAGCCACTGACCGGTCATCGAGCCGAGCACGACGAGCACCAGCGCGCCGAGCAAAACGTGAACGCCGAGCCGCTGCCAGGGCGGATCCCCGCCGCCGATGCTGGGCGCCACGAACAGCCCAGCCGCGAGCCACGCCGTTGCGATCCAAAAAATTCCGAGCTGCGTGTGCCAGGTGCGCGCGATCACGTAGGGGAGCCAGCGCGAGAGCGGGACGCCGTAGAACCCGTCGCCTTCCACGCCGAAATGCGCGGTGACTACGCCCATGGCGATCTGAAGCAAAAACAGGGCAACGACCACGCCGAAGTAGACGAGTGAAGCCTTTTGCGAGGGCGTCAGGCGTGCGTGCAGCAACGGGTCGTTGGCGGGTGGCTCCTTCAAGGTGGAGTGGTGAGGTGCCGAGCCTCGCCACCAGACCATGGCGGAAATTCCCGCGAGCAAGACGATGATGCTCACGCCCGTCCAGACCAGAGCGTCACCGGTGACCGTGTTTCCGATCAGGCGCTCGTGCGGCCAGTTGTTGGTGTAGGAAACGCCGGGGTGATCGGGACGGTCGGTGCTTGCAGCCCAGGACGTCCAAAAGAAGAAGCTAGTGAGCAGGTGAAGCTTGGCGTCGTCTGCTTGTGCCCCGCGCGGGATCGCGAGCTCGGCCCGCCCGTTGCGGAATACGTCGGCATAGTGCGCCTCGAGCTCGCGAAACGCCCGGGCCCGCTCCTCGGAAACGACCAGCGCGCCGGTCCTTGGGTCGACGGCATTCGTGCGCACGACTTTCTGGAGCCGCGCCTGGAAGGCAGCCTTCTTCTCGTCGTCGAGAGCATCGTAGCTCGAGGCTCCGCCCTGCTTGGCATACTGGTCGAGCATCAGCACGGCTTCGCGGTGCAGATAGTCCGCCGACCAGTCGGGGGCGACGTAGCTGCCGTGTCCCCACACCGAGCCGACTTCCATACCGCCCATCGCTTGCCAGACGTTCTGCCCGTTCGCGACGTCCCCTTCTCCAATCAGCAGTTCGCCGGAGGTCGAGGTCACGGCCGTCGGTATCGGTGGTGCGTCCTGGCGTATTCGGTGCCCCGCGTACAAGAGCACGGCGAAGGACGCGACGATGACGAAGATCAAAGCTTTCCAAGGAGACATTCGTGTAGCCACGGAGCGCCGCTGAGCAAACCATGTGCCACCTCGCACTACGGGGCTGTGCTGCACGAGAGCACGGGCGTTCACGAGTGGCGGAGCTTCCAGGTTCAGTTTCGGTCGGGCCATTGCGCGCGTCGTGCTTTCGATTCCCTGCTCGAGACGCAACTTTTTCGCAAAGCTGGCGCGCGCTTTGCGCGTGCAATCCCGACCGGGATCGGCAGCTGCGCGCCCTCGCTCGAACCCCTGTCTCTGATCGGGAAATCCGCTTGCACGCGCTCGTGCTCGTCTCGTCCCGCGGCGAGGCCGCGGGCATCGGACGAATTCGAGCTATTGCAGTATTTCGAGTCGGTGCTCGACGCCGAGAGCTAGCTGCGACGGGCACGCGCATTGCAACGCGGCGGGGGCAATGTCTAGCTCGTCACCGAACGTGGCCGTGATTGGCGGCGGAATTACTGGTTTGGCTACGGCGTTCTACCTGCGCAAACTGCGTCCCAACGCCAGGATCACGCTCTTCGAAGGCGGCTCACGGCTTGGCGGCAACATTCGCACCGAGCGGCGTGAGCAGTTCGTGGTGGACGCCGGACCGGATTCCTTCATCGCCGGGAAGCCGGCTGCGCTGGAGCTGTGCCGAGAGCTGGGCCTGGCAGGCGAGTTAATCCGACCGCGACCGGGTGCGCGTC
>Ga0247774_1000647_pt1 | contig 17492 bp, 29 predicted proteins | sample UWRJL001104B6_FD_179933 | JGI IMG/M metagenome (GOLD analysis project Ga0247774, IMG submission 179933) | Plant litter microbial communities from Arlington Agricultural Research Station in Wisconsin, United States - UWRJ-L001-104B-6 | ecosystem: Environmental > Terrestrial > Plant litter >... | reverse complement strand
AGCACGCGCAAATCGCGAGTGTTGCCGCGCGCTCCCTTGTTCACTCGCGCAAAGCCGTAGAGCTTGAGCATGCGTCAGCGTAGCGCGAACGGGAGCGAATCATCCAGGGCAAAACATAACCTTGACATTATATAACGCATCAATTAATTAACGCCTGGTGAAGCTCGATGCAGCGCTCGACCGGACCTTGGCAGCCTTGGCGGACCCGACTCGGCGAGGCATTTTGGCGCGCCTCGCGCTGGGCGAGGCCACGGTCAGCGAGCTGGCCGAGCCGTTCGCGATTTCGCAGCCGGCGATCTCGCGTCACATCCGGGTGCTCTCGGAGGCGGGCTTGATCGCGCAGCGCGTCTCAGGGACCAAGCGACCGTGTCGCCTGGCACCGGGAGCGCTCTCTGAGCTCGATGAGTACTTGGAGATGCTACGCGGGGCGCTCACGCACAACTACCGGCGCCTCGACCAACTATTGGCCAAACAAGCAAAAGGAAAGGACAAGAGCCCATGAGCGAGTTGCTGTTGACGACCGAAGGCGAGACCCACGTCGTCGTGAAGCGAAGGTTCGAGGCATCCCCCGAAGCGCTCTACCGCGCGCACTTGGATCCGGAGCTGATTCAACAGTGGTGCCTGGGCCCGGAGGGCTGGACCATGCCGGTCTGTGTCAACGAAGCCAAACCAGGTGGGAAAATTCGCTACGAGTGGTCGAATGGCAAGGGCATGGGGTTCTTCCTGACCGGCGAGATCCTCGAGCTCGATCCGCCGCATCGCATCGTCCACGTCGAGCGCATGCACATGCCGGATGCCACACCCGACAACCGCATCGTCACTACGTTCGTGGCCGACGGCTCCGGTACGCTGATGACCATGCGCATGTCGCTGCCCAACGCGGAAACCCGCAAGGCCATGCTGGCCACCGGCATGGAGCGCGGGATGGAGGCCTCGTACGTGCGGCTCGAGCGCCTTTCGGGCAGCAAGGCCAGCTCGTGAAACACACGAAGCCCAAGCCTGATGCCGCCAGGCCCAGCGTCCACTTCAGCATCGACGTGCCCGAGCTCGAAGCGGGCCTGCGCTTCTACGGCGAGGTCTTCGGCTTCGTGGAGCAGGCTCGCCCGTTTCCGACCATGGCCATTCTGGACGCCAACAACGTGAGCGTGTGCATGCACGAGAAGGCGGCAGGCAGCAAAAGCTCGTCGCGCGGCGCAGAGCTGCGCCACTACGAGCGTCACTGGACGCCAGTCCACCTGGACCTGCACGTCGAGGATTTCGATGCGGTACTGGACAAGGTGCGCGCGCAAGGCGGGGCGATCGAGAACGAATTTCGAACGCAAGGCCCCAGGCCGGCCGCGTTTTGCAGCGACCCGTTCGGCAACGGGTTTTGCGTGATCGGCGGGGGCACCGGCTGACGCGACTCACCTCACTTGATGTGATGGGGGCGCAAGCCGGCTCCGCTCGCAAACGCCAAGTCACGCCTTCGACCCGCCAAGCAGCAACGTTCAAGTGACTCAACCGCTGCTGACCTCTGGCGCCGACCCTTCACAATCGGACGAGCTCTTGCGCCTCCCACACGAAGAATCAGATCCAGCGCTGCGTTTTCCAGGCCTTGATCTTGGCCGGGGCGGCCCCGCATTGCTCGAGAATCTCCTCGATTTGCTCGCCCTCGAGCTCCCAATCGATCGCGAAGGCGACAAATCCGTCGGCGACCCGTAGCGCACCAGGGGCGCGCTCGGTGACTAGCCGGGCCGCGTTTCGGAGCATCTTGGCCACAGCGGTGATGTTCTCGGCGGTGCGCTGGTTGAACTGCGTGATCTCAGGGGCGAAGTCCTCTTCGGATAGGGCGATCCAGTGCGCGGGATCGATTTCCGCCGCGAGGGTCAGTGAGTCGATCTGATCGTCGGCGGTGAGCGGGACCAGCAGCGGGATGTGATGTTCGCCCTCGCGGTAGCTGAGCTCGAGCGCGACGAGCGGCGCGGATAGCCTGGCCTTCGCGAGTGCGGCCAGGGTGGCTGCCGCGATCTTGGCAGCGAGCTGCTCGCCAAGCTCGGCGACCGTGGTCTTGGTCTTCGCGGCGAAGACTGTGCGACGCTCCCCGCCGGGCCAATGCTGGATGATTCGCTCGAGCTTGTCATCGGCGTATCCATATTCGAGAGTCGGGCGGTAGGTCTCGCCGCCAACCTCGTGATGCTCCTCCGCCGATTTCGTAACACCGCGTTCGACGCGGTAGCGCGTGATGTAGATAAAGTATGCGTGCGGGTCGGCGAGGATGCGCTCGATCTTATCGACGGTGGACCCTCGCTCGAGCTGGTTGCCGGATCCCCCGCTGTTGCAGATGAATCGTTGCTCGGCGATCACGGACTGTCCGGAGAGGATCAGCCGGTTGTAGAGGTTGGGCACCGCCGTCTCGACGCAGAACTCGATGTTCTCGATCTCATCGGGGGCGTATCTATAGAAGCCTCGCCAAGCGACGCGGTTGACCTTGTGTGCATAGCGGACGCGAAGGGGCCGGCCTTGGGAATCGAGATCGAAGACATAGTCGTCGCCGTCGGCGCTTGGCATTTTCGACACACGCGCGCCCGCCTTGAACTTCGTGGTTGTGTACCCGGACAGAGCGAAGGCGGGAGCTCGTGTGAACACAGCCTTCACGACTCCCTGCGCCTTCGCGTCCGCCTCGGCACGGCGATCGAAGGCTGCCTTCCAGCGCCGAACCAGGTCCTCCCGCAGCTCTTCCAATGTGGGTATCATCGGTGCGCAACATTAGCATCAGGTCACAGAGCCCGTGCTTCATCGCGAACGAGTCCGTCCACGGCCTCGATGTCGCAAGGCAACGAGCCTGGAGCAGTCGCGTTTCGAGCCCAGCGGAGGCGAGCAGAACGGGAGAGTGGTGATGGGCCGTGGTCGTTCAGCTCGTCACGGGCCGGTGACCGAAGGAGCAAAGGTGATCAGGCTCGCGATCTTACCATCCGAGGCGATGCGAATCTGATCGTGGCCTCTCGCGAAGACCGTGCCGTCTGCTTGCACCAGCACCCAGGTCAAGAGCGCCACGTCGTGGTGGGCGGACACATCTCCAACGTCGAAGCGTCCGCCGGGAAAGCTCTTCTGGAAGGCCGCCATGTCCTCGATCGCCGTCTCGCGCCCGCGCGACCATGGGCCGTCGCCGACGCGCAGGGTAAACCCGGGACGTGCGGCGTGGCGTTGCCCGGCGCTCCCCCGCATCGGGTGGAGAATATGACTGCGGCTGATGTGCTACAGTGCCAGTATGCGCTCCGGTCGAACCAAGACGACCAGCTTCTCGCTGGATGACCTCACCCTGAAAAATCTGAAAGCGCTCGCGGCTCGGCGCCACAACGGTAATGTGTCAGCCTTGCTCGCGGAGGTTGCGACGCGCGAAGCGAAGTTCGCCGCGGCAGAGGCCTACTTCGACAAGTACGGCGTTCCACCGCTGAGCGCCGAAGCCATCGAGCGAATCGAGGCGGAGTGGCAGGGGGTCACCTCACCCAAGAAAAGGCGCCGAAAGGCCGCGTGACGTTCACATTCGATACCGGAATGCTGATCGCGCTCGAGCGGCGCAAGCAGCGCGCAACAGAAGCGTTTCGAAATATCGTACGCCGCGGGTTTCTTCCGATCGTGCCTGCAGTCGTCTACGTTGAATGGTGGCGCGGAAGGAGCAACATTCGAGAGGAGATCCTGGCGGCCGTCGTCGTCGAAGACATGCCGCCTTCGCTCTGTCGCGCGGCGGGGGAGGCGCTCGGCGCCGTCAAAGGCTCGACCATCGCGGATGCGATCGTCATGGCGTCTGCCGCGCTGCGGGGCGGCGGCGTCGTCTACACGTCTGACGTCGACGATCTCAAGCGACTCCAGCGTCACTTCCCGACCGTGTTGATCCTGCCCGTATAGCGCGTCCCGGGTTCTTACTTCCGTCGCGGGTTGGTGAGCACCGAACCCGAACGCTTGCGAGATTTTGCTCCCAACAGCTCCTCAAGTAAGAACTTTGCGACCTGCTTTGTCGCGGATTTCGCTGGGGCAAGAAAGGCACCCGTTCAAGGCGCGAACTCTCAGCAGGCGAGGTTGCCTCTCAGGCTGAGATTGCCCGGCGAGAAGGCCTTTCTCGGGCGCGCGTCACCCCAATTCTGGGGCGCCGCCCGGCGCACGCCCGCCGCAGCGGCAAACCGTAGGCCCCGCTCGCACAATGAGCTAACCTTGAACGAATGAGCGACCCGCTCACCGCCAGCGACTTTTGGCCATTAATCCTGAAACTGCCGCATGACGAGCGCGTGCTGCTGGCCAAGCTCGCGCTGCGAGCGGCCGCCCAGGACGACTCGTCGGCGCCAGCGTACGCGGCTGCGCCGCTCGCCCCGGACGAGTTCTCATCGGATGACGAACCCCTCGCGTGGGAAGGCCAAGGTTGGGAGGAGTTCGGTGCGCCGCGGTGAAATCCGCTGGTACACGTTCACGCTTCCCGACAAGCGACGCCCTGTCCTCCTCCTGTCGCGCAACGCTATGCTGCCGAGCTTGAATGAGGTCATCGTCGTGCCGGCGACACGCACGATCCGCGGCATCGACACGGAAGTCGTGCACACGGCAGACGATGGCATGCCCGCCGCATGCGCACTCAACTTCGACCACGTCTCGCTAGCTCGGAAAGAGCGAATCGGTCCAACGATTGCCCGATTGGACGAAGGTCGTTGGCACGAGATCGAACGCGCGCTGCTCATGGCTTGCGGCTTCGCGCCCAACGCATAGCGTCGCGCGTGCGCGTAACGTAGATTTTGGCGAACCTGGCCGGGCGCGTTGTGCGGCGAGCCGGGTCCGCGTAGCGTTTGCGCGTGACTCTGACGGTGAGGACCGGAACGGCTCTTCGCTGGCGGCCAACGCTGCCGGCACGCGTCACCGACTTGATTCGTGTCCACGTCGACGCAAACGGTGTCGTACTCGCGCTCCTCGCGAACGGCTTCGACAGCGGCTTTTCCACGTGCTGGCCGATTGGCTCGCGTCTCGTGCTGGACCTTTTCGTTGACGCTTGGACCTCGTCTTCAGGTTGCACGTCGACGCGGTTGGCCACCTCCGTTCGGCGGTCTCGCGACCACTTTGTCGCGGCCGCCCCGAATCTCGTGGGAGACCGGCACGTCGACGATGATCCTCCCGGCGCCGCGTTGCTCGCCGTCGTAGTCGAAGGCGCGAAGGTTCATGCCGCCTGGATCGGGGGCGACCAAGCGTTGCTTGCTCGCGGATTCGAGACCGTTGGAGGAACCACGCCGCACACTCTCTTCGAGCAGTTCAAGCGTGAGCATCCCGACCAAGCCCTCAACCTGGATGCTATCCCGAACGTCCTCGTTCGCTGCTTCGGCCCGCACGACGAGCCGGACTTTGCGGTATTCGACGCCCAAGCCGGCGACACACTGCTCTTGCTAAGCAAGGCAGCCCTGTCGGGGCCGTGCGTGGCACCGGAGGAGGCAACCTTCGCGGCTGCCGCGTACACGTCACCAGCAGCGCTTGCCGATCGTCTCACCGACGTGGCATTTCGAAACGTAAGTACTCCGTTCGCGGCCGTCGTCGCGCTTCGTTTCGATGCGGTCGACGTTTCCGCAGAACTCGATCGCCTGATTGCAGCGTACGAGCCCGACCCGAGACACGGCGCTTGGCTCGGGGCCTGGGCTCGGACCGAGCGCGCGCTACCCGTCTCGTTCGACATGGGAGGTGTCGCCGGCCTCCGACGAGATGGTTCCGTGGTGAGCGTTGCGTGGGACGACCCGGGTTCGACTCGCGAGGACACGTCCGATGCGGCTCACCTCGCGGCGACGATCGGCGCTTCCCGCAACTACCCTGCACTCAGGACATTGGCACCGGCGCGACCGCCGCGCGCCAAAGCCTGTCCGCACTGCGAGGAGTTTCGCGTTTCTGCAGGCGGAGCAGAAGGTTGTCCGATGTGCTGGTATCTTGGCTGGGTTCCACCGAACCCGCCGCCGTGGTTTCTGCGAAGCGACAACGGAACTGGACGGTGATGCCGACCCTGAGTTCTCGTTACCGTCAGCGGTTAATGCCCAGCGGAACCGAACGGTCCCGCGAATTTGCTCCCCAACAGCTCCTCAAGTAAGAACTTTGCGTCGTGTGTCGTCGTGGATTTCGCTGCGGCTAGAAGGCAGCGAAGTCGAGCAGAAAGGCCTGAACGACCGAGCGGGGCGGAGCGCGCCGCGGAGTGGCTGCGCCAACTGGATAGCGGTGCCGTTGCGTCACGCGCGGCCATTGCGCGGCGCGAGCGACTTTCGAGGGCCCGCGTGACCCAGCTCCTGCCTCGAGCGGGTTGCCGGCCGGAAGCACCAGACGGCGGCTGGCTAGGAACTTTGGGCCGTTCGCGGTGTCTGCCAACTTCCATGCGAGCCTACCTTGCGGCGGGCGCCACTTGCTTGCTTGGTGCATGTGATGCCGCGCGACCCGCGACACCCCCTTCGTTATGCTCCGGATTTCGAAATGCCGAGGGACCGTACGCGACGCTCCGAGCGCCCTTCACCACGCTTCCGCCGGCAGTACAGTTCGAGGCCGAGCGTGACGTCATTTCGCTCGGCGAAGTACCCCGGGTAGTTGTCCGCGCGGGCAACGCCGGAGTCGGACGCTTCAACGAAACCTCCGAATTTACCGTCACCAACCCGGACGGCAGCAGGAACGATGGTCCCTGCGACTCAGCGCGCGAACCGGAGACGTCGGCCGCAAAGGTTCCGTTGCTGCTCGCGAGCCGAATGTCCGAGGACCACGCACGCACCGTCAAGTACGTCTTCGAGGCGGACGACGGCTGGGTGGTGATGTTCGACCACGGCGAGTTTGGCGGCGGAATCGAGTGGTATGCGCGAGCCGGCGGACCGCCGCGCTCAGTATTCGTTGGCCCACGCGAGCGAGATGACTTCGTGCCGCAGAACGTGAACCGCGCGCTGGCAGCAGATGGCGTGATCTACGTGCTGCAAGGCATCGCCCATATGGGCATCAGCGAAGGCCAGCTCGCCAAAATCTGGCGTGAGCACGACCACTTCACAAGCCACGTGATCGCCAGATACGCGTCCGAACCCGTCGACTGGATTCGTCGTGATGATGGAAACTGGTTCGTTGCAACCTGGAACGCGATCTGGGAGACACGCGAGGGAGCGCCGAGCACCGTCGTCGCCAATTTGCCCGACGTCATGCAATATCCGACGTCACTCGCGCGCGCAGCAAACGGCACATTCTTCGTGGGCACGCGCGGCGGAGTTGTTCGCTTAGCGCCAGTATGGCCGGATGCGCCACGATACGCCGCCGACTTCCTGTGGGAAGCCGGCGGCCACAAGCGCGACTGCAGCACAAAGGGCGAAGCGACAGAATGACACCGCGATCCAAGCGAAACTGCAGGTTCAGCCGAGCGCGCCCAGGTCGCCAGGACGGAACGGGCGGGAAGGTTCATTCGCTGATGGCCTCGACGAGCTCACCCGCGCAGGCCTGGCTCGCAGGCTGAGCGTCTCAAGAGCCTGGATAACGAAGGTCATTTTCCGGACGACGCCGATCTCAAAGTAATTCTTTGGCAGCGATCTTGTGTAGCTCCTCGAGGCCCTTCAGCAATGTCCGGAGCTCATCAATTTTAGGAGAAGGACTCAGGCTGTAGCGGAAGGTCGTCGCATACAACGACAGTTTTTCGTAGCCCGCGAAACGCTGTCGCCAGGGGTCACCATCTGGCAAAGGAAGGGGTTCTCCTCCGCCCGCCCGACCATCGATGAGCAGTGCCAAATCGTGATCCTTGGTGTTGACCAACCCGCGATGCAGTCGAACGGCACCCAAGATCTTCTCGGCCGCCTGCTGCAGGTGATTTGCAGCGAGGACATTTGGAGGCTCCTCAAGAAGCCGAGCCGCAGCGTTCAAGTCGAGAGCGGCGGCGTCGAGGCGCTTTCCAATCGGTTTCTTGCTGGCACCATCACCTGCCATGGACGAGGCGTCCTTCGCGAGCGACAGCTTCGGCAAGTTCGCCAAAAATTCTTCGATCGTGCTCGAAGTCGCGACGCCGGATCGGAAAGACATCAACCCGCAATCGCCGAAGGTCCCTCAGGCGCGGCCAGAGCGCGCCAAGGTCAAGCCGGTCTTCGCTCGCGGAGTCGGGGAGCACCGCCATTAGGTCCCAGTCGCTGTCAGGACTATGGGTCTCTCGCGCACGGCTACCGAACAGCCAGACTTCTTCCGGCTGAAGCACCTCGAGTAAGCGCTCGATAACGCCGTCAGGTAGGGCAGCCGCCGTCATGGCTGCAATTGTAACGGCAATCCTCGACCCCGACAAACCGACACCCAACCGTAGGCGCGTCGAGCTCCTGAGCGCGTATGCTGCGCGGGTGACAGTCATCGCGTTCGCGGAGAACTTCGGCTACCCCGTGTTGCTCGGGGACATCCTTGTCACGGCGAGGGACAGCCTGGCGGAAGCACAAACTTCGGAAGAAGCTGTATATCATCAACGACTGCTTGGCGGTGGGGCTCACGGGCGAGCTCACTGCGCTCGCCCGCTTCCTCCAGGCACTCCGAGCGCGGTTCCCACTCTCCGCCACACACTCGGAGATCGAGGACTTCCTGGCCGACTACGACCAGCCGGCGAGCTCTGGGCGATTGGCGGTGGCGCGCGGTCATTGGTGGACACGTTCGAATGGATGAGAACCACGGCGCGCCAGCCCCCGGCGTCACTTTTCGAGGGGGTTGAGCGCATCGTCCAAGCCCTCGCCCGCCTACTGGCTGAGGAGATGGGCAATCAGGAGCGGACTCGGGATGAGGGCTGGGGTGCTGGGTACGAAGTCGTGTTCTTTGCTGAGGGTCGGTTTCAAAAGCTGCCCTCGGCGACGTTCGCCGTATGGCACCGCGAAGCCAAAGCGCTTTCTCCACGGCGCCTCGTTACCTATTGCTATGATTCGGAGGATCGCATGGTGATCCACTCGTTGGGCGCCCGATCTTTCGTGCCCTTCGTCGCGCTCGCACTTGACCAGGCTGGCGGCCAGGTAGAGGTGAAGCCACCCAACTTCACGGCGGACATGAATGCGCACGTCTACATCGCGCACGTGGACGGACTGACCTACCCTCTGGCGGTAGTCTTCGGGCGCTCAGGCGACAGGGTCATGACCCAGGTGGTAGACGGCAAGCTACAGATTCTTCACGCCCAGAGCTTTGAAGCAGATGTGCGCAGGCGGCTGGCCGCTATGGTCACGGCGGGCGGCGCCCGGAGGTGACGCCTCCACGTCGCCCCAACGGATCGCCGATCACCTCACCGGAGGCCGTGCGGGGGCAAAACGCACCTCGTCCGCCATCAACTGTCGGGGCTTGTCAACGGTTCGGGTGAAGCGATCAGCAGCCTCTTACAGCTACGGATCCGGCTTCTTTCTTGGGGCTCCCCAACAGCTCCTCAAGTAAGAACCTGTTTACGGCATTTCGGGTAGATTTCGGACGGCCGGGTCAAGAGCCTAGAGCCCGACGAGTGCGGCCAGACCCAAAGGAACGCGCCGGGGAATGGCGCAGAATGCTCGACGCGGGCGAGGTCGCCAATCGGGCCGAGCTCGCGCGACAGGTGGGCGTCAGCCGTGCGCGCGTGACCCAGGTTCTCGGACGACTCTAACGCACGTCGCTTCACGGCAAGCCGCGCCGTAACTAGCGACGTGGGCAATCCAGCCGTTCGCGGGTCTCGCTAGAACTACAGCGCCCACTGCGTCGGCACGCCGTACTGGCGAACCATCTCGTCCGCCGTCACCAGGACAAGTCCTTCGACGATCGTCTGTGCAACGAGGATGCGATCGAACGGGTCGCGATGAAGCGCCGGTAAATCCGCAGCAGCCAAGGCGTGCGTAGACGTGATGGCCAGCTCGCGTGCTCCGATTGCCGTAAGCATTTCCTGGCGAGCAGCGTCGACGCCACCTCGCACAACGAGCTTTCCAAGCTTGACCTTCATTGCAATCTCTCAGACTGACGCCACCGACAGAACGAGCTCGTCCGCGGCCCCAAGCGCCGTACGTATGGGTGATGCAATCTTCGTTGGTGAATCCAGCAGCCACAACCAGATGTGCGTGTCGAGCAGGTACCTCAATGCTCGACACCGCCGTCGAACTCGACCTGGATATCCTCGGGCAGTGGAGCGTCGAAATCGGAAGCGACCTCGATTTCGCCTGCCATGGTTCCGAACCGTCGTGTGCGAGCGGGCATGGGGCGCTCCGAGCCTTCGTCCTCAACGACGATGACCTCGACGCGCTTTCCCTCGAAAGCGCTTAGATCGGGAAGACGAAGGGTTTTACCCGCAACGACAGCGTGAAACTTCAGCGCGTTAGCCATGCTCGTTGCGACGCATAGCACGCGGTGCGCAGACGCCGCCGCAGCCCATCGAGTTCGTCTGCGAGTGCTTACGCCCCTCGTGGTCGGCATCGGTGCAACCCTAATCATTTCAATAAGTTGCTCCCCGGACAGCTCTAGAGATGGACGAGCATCATCGTCGATGTCGCCCGGCCCAAAACGGGTGCCATCGCAAAGGCAATGTCTGGCCTACGCGGACCTGGGCCGCGGCTGGCCCGGGCTCTCAAAAGGCAGATGAGCTCGACGCCGGGGGAGCTGGTATCGAGGGCGGGAAATTGCGCATTGGGAGCAGCTTTCGCGCGCACGCGGTCACGCAGATTTTGGCGAGTTTGGCCCGGCGCATTGTGCGGCGAGCCCGGTCCACGTAGCGTTTGCGTGTGACTCTGACGGTGAGAACCGGAACGGCTCTTCGTTGGCGGCCAACGCTGCCCGCATGCATCACCGACTTGATTCGTGTCACGTCGACGCAAATGGCGTCGTGCTCGCGCTGCTCGCGAACGGCTTCGACGGTTGCTTTTCTACGTGCTGGCCGATTGGCTCGCGTCTCGTGCTGGACCTTTTCGTCGACGCTTGGACCACGTCTTCAGGTTGTACGCAGTCCCGGTTGGCCGCCTCCTTTCGGCCCTCTCGCGAGCAATTCGCCACGGCCGTCCCGCATCTCGTCGCGGAGGAGCACATCGACATTGGTCCTCCTTGCGCCACGATCGGCGCTTCCCGCAACTACCCTGCACTCAGGACATTAGCACCGGCACGCCCACCCCACGCCAAAGCCTGTCCGCACTGCGAGGAGTTTCGCGTTTCTCCCAGCAGCGCAGAAGGTTGTCCGATGTGCTTGTATCCTGGCTGGGTTCCACCGAACCCGCCCCCGTGGTTTCTGCGAAGCGACCACGGAACTGGACGGCGATGCCGAGATCGAGTTCTCGTTACCGTCAGTGGTTGCTCTTGAGCGGAACCGAATGGTTCCGCGAATTTGCTCCCCAACAGCTCCTCAAGTAAGAACTTTGCGTCGCGTGTCGTCGTGGATTTCGCTGCAGCGAGAAAGCGACGCCTCAAGATCCGAACGTCACCGGCTCGGGCTGGACCCGAAACTCTACCTCGGGCAGCCGAATGGGAACGGCAACTCGCAGCTGGCGAGGTTCAATCTCGGGCTGAGATTGCCCGGCGAGAAGGCATTTCTCGAGCGCGGGTCACCCAGATTCTTGGGCGCCGCGGCAAGCGGTAGGCCCGGCTTGTACAATGAGCTAGCCTTGAGCCAATGAGCGACCCGCTCACCGCCAGCGACTTTTGCCACTGATTCTAAAACTGCCGCACGACGAGCGCGTGCTCCTGGCCAAGCTCGCGCTGCGAGCGGCTGCACAGGGCGACTCGTCGGCGGCTGCATATGCGGCCGCGCCCCCCGCGCTTCCCGACAAGCGACGCCCGGTCCGCCTCCTGTCGCGCGACGCGATGCTGCCGAGTTTGAACGAGGTCATCGTCGTGCCGGCGACACGCACGATCCGCGGCATCGACACGGAAGTGGTCCTCACCGAGGACGACGGCATGCCCACCTCGTGCGCGCTCAACTTCGACGACGTCTCGCTTGCACGCAAGGAACGCCTTGGAGCGATACTCACCAGCCTGGATGAAAGTCGTTGGGGCGAGGTCGAACGAGCGCTGCTTGTCGCCTGCGGCTTCGCTCGCGACACCTAGGACTCGTGTTCGCGCAGCGACAGGACACCGATGGGAGAGCTGCATGACTTCGCAGAGCGTGGCGATCTCGACGGCGTCCGAAGGCTATTGGACAGCGGTGTTCCGGTCGATGCTCTCGATGAACGCGACGAAACTGCGCTACACGGTGCGGCCGCATTCGGCCATACCGAAGTACTTCGGCTCCTGCTCGAGCGCGGGGCCGCCGTCGATCAGACCGACGGGGACCAATTCCGGACCGCGCTGATGGCAGCAGCAGGAAACGGCCACTTCGGCGCAGTCGAGGTACTCCTAGAGCACGGCACCGACTGCAATGCCGCAGACGACTATGACGAGACGGTACTCGTGCGTGCCGCTGGCAACGGCCACGCTCAAGTGGTTCAGGCGCTGCTGACCGCCGGCGCGGACCCGTTACAGTCAGGCGAGCTCTTACGCCTCCCTCACGAAGAGGCTGAGCATCATGGCTTCTCCGACATCGCAGAACTGTTGCGAACCGCTCTCCACGCGAAGCGCCGATAGCCCTTGCAGGCGCCACTACGGGGCTCGAGTTCTTACTTCCGCCGCGGGCTGGTGATCACCGAACCCGAACGCTTGCTAGATTTTTGCTCCGCATGGGCAGCCGTTTGCGAACCGCTCTCTGGGGGCTCTTTGCCGGACAGCCCCGCGAGAGTCGCACCGTCCATCAGAGAGCGCTCCCCCGCGATTTCCAGGGGTTGAGGGCCGCAGCGCCGGACGGCTCTCTTCGTTCGCGCCGTCCAGTCGCGCGTCGACGGTCACACGCGACTGTCGCGGCTCGCACAGGAGCGCCCGTCGCGCTCCAACTGGCCTTGTTCTCGGAGACCTTGGACAGCTGATCCTGCGGCTCCTCTTGCTTCGCTCTCATCCACGAGGACCCTCCAGCGCAGCCTCGATGCCGGCGTGCGATGGAGTCGTGGACGTGTCCGGCCCGGAGCCGCCTCACAGATCATCCGCGCCGACCACCAAGGCGTCCCGCTTGCAGATCACGTTGATGAAAGGGAGGGATTCGCTCGCGCTCACTACCTCGTCGATCTCGGAGAACCCGACGAGGCCGTACCGACCGAACTCCCGTTCCACCGACTCGGGGCCGTAGAAGTACATTGGCAGGTTGGGGTGGCGCTCGTACCAGTCCTCGCCGAGCTGGGGGCCTTGCCCGTACATGGGTGCCTTCTTTGAGATGACCGTGAAGATCATATGGCCCCCGGGGCTGAGCTGGCGGTAGCAGTCTCGAAGGAGCTTCTCGCGACCGGCGGCGTCCAGGAGGTAGATGAGCCCGTAGCAGAAAATGCCGTCGTGCTTTCGATCGTTGAACGGCATGTCCGTGACCGAGCCGTGGTGGATGGGGATCTGAAGGCCGAGCTCCGATCGCGCGAGCGCAATCGCCCTTTCAGAGATCTCGATCCCCGCCACCGACATCCCGCTCTCGAGAAACGGCTTGGCGTTCCTGCCGTAGCCGATGCCGGGTATCAGGACGTCCTTGGCGCCCGCTCGCACGAAGTAGTCGCGCGCGAGACAAGCCGACGCGGTCGGCTCGAGTCCCCAGGCCAGCTGCATCTTGGTGAACGCTGCCTCCCAAAACTCAGTCACGAGCGGCTCCTGCTTTGGTGGTGTGAAGCACTCAGGGTTCGTCGACGCGCCTCTACGATGTACTGGCCTGGAAGCGTAATCGTCGACACCTTGGCTGAGAGGCCTGCGCCCTCGAGTGCCGCGATGACCGCCTCGGGCGCGACGCGCATGCTCACCGGCGGGCCACGCTGGGCGGTGAGGCTGAAGTCCACGACGAAGAGCCGTCCGCTGGGTTTGAGCGCAGCCGCGAGGCCACGCGCGTACTTGCTGCCGTGGGCGAGATGGTGCCACACGTGCACGATGAGGATGCGGTCTACGCTGCCGGCGGCTAGGCCCGAGGCCGTCGGCGTGGCCAGGACGGCGCGCAGGTTGGGGAGCTGCTCGCGGCGCGCGCGTTCACTCACGAAGCGCACCATCTCCGGCTGAAGATCCGTCGCGATCACCTCGCCGCGAGGGACAGCACGGGCGAGCCGCACAGCGAAGTACCCAGTACCCGCTCCGACGTCGGCGACGGTCATCGATGGTTTGAGCGCAAGCGCGCGCAGCACGTCGTCGTGGTGCTGCCATTCGTCGCGCGCCGGATCGTCAAACACCATGGTCAATGCGTCTGCGTCGGCGAAGCTGTCGTGGGGGCCGCCCAGTTGGTGATGATGGTCCATTTGTTCGTGGTCGTTAGGCCCGGCTCCGTGGTTGCCACGGGTATGACCCCTCCCGGAGTGACGCGCGCGGCTACGAGTAGCGAGGCGCCTGCGCACGTCCTCGCTCAGCGTCGCGAGCGTCACCTCGCCGAGGCGCGAAAGCAGCAGCGACTCCGCATCCTCGAACGACTTGCGCAGAGCCGCATTGACTGCCTCCTCGACGACGCAGCCGGGCGCCTCCGTTCGGTTCCCAATCGCGAGCAGCGATGGAGAGCCGAGCGCGTTGTAGACGTCGCGCATGGTGACCTTCGCGAGATCGCAGGCCAGGGTCCACCCGCCGCCATGTCCCTTCTCCGACTGGACGTATCCCTGGTCACGGAGACCGGCCATCACTCGACGGAGCACCACCGGATTCGTGTCCATCGCCTTCGCGAGGACCTCGGACGTCACGGGGCCGTCCTTCTGCTCCATGTGCAGCAGAACGTGGAGCACTCCAGATAGGCGGCTGTCGCGTCTCATGCACCTTATGATGTTGCGTGATGATTCGAAGGTCAAGCAGCTCCGGCGTACGCCCGGATGCGCTCAGTGCCGCCCCGCTGGCCAGAATGAGGCGCGCGAACGCCGTGGGCCGCAGGCCGCACCAGGACGACTCTCCACGCGCGACCGCCCGAGGTCAGCGCCGGCAGCGCCACAGCGCGCGCCCGTGGCCCGGTGGACGCGCCTTCGGATCGCAGCCGCAAGGGAGGCGCCGGGAGCTTGCGCGGGCGCACGTGGCGCGAACTGCGCGCCCACTGCGAATAGCCGCTTCTCAGCAGAAGCGGCTATTCGACCGAGCCGCGCTGACCACGGTTCCCTGCGGCGCCGCTCCCTGCGAAAATGCGACGCCCTGCCGGGGCGAAGCCGCCGCGGCCGCGAAGGGACTACGTCGATCGCGGAAACCGGAAAGTGCCGTACTACCGCTGCACCCAAACCTTCAAGAAGACCTGGAACGCCTGCCCAATCAAGCAGGTCAACGCCGACAAGATTGAGGCCAAAGTCCTCGAAGTCTTGGATGAACTCGGCCTTGCCCCTGAACTCGTGGCGAAAGGCGTGGAGGCGGCCAACGCGGCTTGCGGCGAGCGTCAGGCTTCGCTGCAGGAGCAGGAGCGCGCGCTGAAAGCACGAGTGGCCACGCTGTCGGCTCCGATCGGCAACCTGGTCGGAGTCCTGAAAGTATCGGGGCTCGGCGCCCTGTCCGAGGTCACGCGCGAGCTGGAGCGGCTCACGACCGACAAGGCTCTGGTCGAGCACGACCTGCGGGAGACACAGCAACAGCTCTCCGAGCTGCGCCGCGGCCACATCGACAGCGCGCGTGCGGCCGAGGTCATCGGTGATCTTCGGCTGCTCTACGAGGCAGCTAAGCCAGACGAACGACGCGAGTTGATGCGCCTCGTCATCCGGCGCATCGTCTACCGCGGACCCAGCGAGCCGCTGGGCTTCGAGTTCTTCGACGGCGGCGCGGTTAACCTACTGCGGGAGGGTTCGAAATTAAGTAACGAGTGGCTCCGACTCAAGGACTCGAACCACGGATACCCCGCAGGAAAGCCGGGAATATGCGGAATCGAGCGGATCGACCGGAGCCACGGGACAGCATGATTCGAGCCATGCCCGAGAACCCGATGCGAAACTGGACGCGAGTCAAGAATTCGGAACGGCGCTTCGAGAGACCAATCGAGCTCGTCGTCGGCGACTTGCCGCGCTTGCGCAAGAGGCCCCCGATCTCTTCGCTCCCGGCGTAGCGGCGTGTCGCGCGCTGGAGGCCGCGTACTCCAGTGACTACGAAGGGACGGCAGCGGCGTTGAGGGACATGGCCGACGCGCTCGGGGGCGGTTCGTGAGCGCCCTGCGCGCCGTCCTGCTCGCGGTCGAGCCGGAAGAGTCGGCACATCCGGCCCGCCAGCCGCTACTCCGACGGTATCCCGAGATCATGGACTGCGCCGACGACGGGCCGCCCGGTGCGGTGTGTCGGCACACCGAATGCCGCTACCACCTCGCCCACCGCGGCTATTGGGAGCATTTCCACCGCCCCACGCGCGACTGTTCGCTCGACGTGGCGAACGAGGGCCCGCATACGCTGGACGAAGTTGCGCTTTTCATGGGCGTCAGCGGCGAGCGCGTGCGGCAGATCGAGGAAGAGGCAATCGAGCAGCTCAAGCACAGCGCCACCCTGAAAGGGTTGCACGATGAGTCACCGTACTGATGCTGAGAACTTCACGCTCCGCTTCGGCCGTCAGCACGCGGCAGCCTGCGGTCTCCCCTTCGTGTCGGTCTTCCAGGACACGCTGTCAGGCGACTTGGCGCGGCTGCAAGTTCGACGCCGACTTCGAAGCGCGTTTCCCGGCATCTCACCCGAGACCGTCGACAACCTGATCGAAGAGCTGCTCACGCCATGAAAGACTGGTCAAAGGAGCGCTGGAGAAAGCTGTATCTCCGCGAAGCCCTCGACCAGCGGCTCTGGTCGGTGATGGCGCGCGGCCTGCGGGACTACTTGATTCGCCTCGCTGAAGACGACGGCGCGCTGATCCGTGACGCCGATGATCCCGTGGCAGCGCTGCTGCTCGCGCTTGGCGCGCACGGAGACGAGGCTGAGCTCGTACGAGGGGCCATTGTCCTACTTCGACGCGATGGCTTCTTGCTGGGGGACGCCCGCTCGTTATTCGTGGGCAATTTGCGGGCCGCACAGGCGTGGGAGCCGCGCGTGGCGGTGCCGCCCGAACCGGCAGCGCCAGCCATGGTCTCCCGTGCGGGCTCCTCCAACGAGCGAGTTCGCCAATTTCGCGAGCGTCAACGTCAGGCGGCGAAGTCCGACGCGCACCTGACGCAGGCCGTTACATCGAGCGTTACAAGCCCCGTTACATCGGGCGTTACAAGCTCCGTTACAGGCGTTACACCAACCGTTACCGCAGCCGTTACAAGTAACGTTACAACCTCGCGCGGATCCAGAAAGCTCAAGAGTTCTGAAACCTTCTTAGATCTCCAGAAAGACAAACCAACCGTTCATCCTCGTCGATCGGTGCGCGCGAGCGGCGTTACAGCGAGCGTTACAAGCCCCGTTACAAGCGTTACCTCGCCCGTTTCATCGGCAGCTTCGCATACTCCCGAAACGGATGACGAGGACGACGACGACGATCAATTGGCTTTCTCCTGGGACTCTGAGGAGCGAGAGAGAGGCAGCATCAGGGACCGCGCCGCGATGCTCCGCGACCACCCCGCCCTCGCGGCCACGACCCGC
>Ga0247774_1000646_pt1 | contig 17499 bp, 23 predicted proteins | sample UWRJL001104B6_FD_179933 | JGI IMG/M metagenome (GOLD analysis project Ga0247774, IMG submission 179933) | Plant litter microbial communities from Arlington Agricultural Research Station in Wisconsin, United States - UWRJ-L001-104B-6 | ecosystem: Environmental > Terrestrial > Plant litter >... | reverse complement strand
AACGATAAGATAAGAAAATCGGCCCATATTCTAGCAATTCGGGGCACGCTTTTCTCTCGTTGAGAGGTCTCCACATCAAACCACACATTGATTACCGGCCCGGGAGGAGATTTCCCCAACCTTATCCAATTCCAACCTCGAAACCTAATTTTGCCGACGTAGAACTTAATGCGCCACTTGGATATTCAACATGCGGCGAAGAATCTAAGCAATTTCAGCAATTGAACTATACGGCCCTCCTCCATACCTACAGTTCGATCAGCATATTTTCTCCTCAATATCTGCAACCTCGATCCCTGCTCTACCGTGGTCGAGCGGCACCTCGACCCCAACAAATCCGGGTCTCGGCTGTTTGACGGTGGCGGACTATTGCTGTGGCTCAAGAGGCCCAACTGGAAGGGCTTCCCAGACGGCGACTGGGTGATATGGCCACACCCATGGACACCCACCAACGCGCGACACGGGCAAAAACCTACCCAATTCTGTCGCGAGACGATGTCGAGAAATTAATTGCCCAGGGACGAGTCGTTATAATTGTTGACCAGCATGTTCTCAAGGTGGATCCGTGGATCAAGTACCATCCTGGGGGCGACAAGGCGATTCAGCACATGGTGGGACGAGATGCTACCGACGAAGTTAATGCGTAAGTGTCTCGGGCTATTGGTCGTCAAGGTCGGCATTATCGCCCGCGGAGAGGACGGCCGTCGGCTAACCGCAAGTCTTCACAAAGTCTGCATTCCCCCGAGGCTCGGCGACAGATGGAACGGTATAGGATCGGGCGGATAGAAGGCCGATGGAAGAACTTTGTGCCACCAGTCCAGGGTGGAATGTTTGGCAATGCACATTCGACCTCCCCGGAGGACCAGTCATATGCCGACGCCCAAGTGCCTGAGCTTGTCGAAGCTTCCGAAGGGACGAGGGGCACTGAGTCCAGTCATGGTAGCTCGAGGGCAGCATCGCCGCTATTTGACAATACATCCCCGGTCCGGAATCGATACAATGCCAGTGGTGTCGAAACGACTTCCGCTGCCCCGGAAATGGAAGAGGTGGATGGAATAACGTATCTGGACGCGCAGACGCGGAAGCAGATCAGTCTTGATCTCGACAAGTATCCACCGCTGGACCACGATACGCAAGCCAACATCGTGGAGAAATACCGGGAGCTTGGTGAGCGGCTCAAGGCGAAGGGCCTTTATAATTGCAACTACGGCGCCTATGCCGTTGAGGCGACGCGGTATGCGATGCTATTCTCGGCATCCCTATTACTGGTACGCTGGGGCTGGTACAAAGCTGGTGCGGTCTTTATGGGACTGTTTTGGCATCAGATCGCCTTCACGGCTCATGATGCAGGCCACATGGGGATAACACACAACTTCGTCGTGGACAGCATCATCGGCATCACCATCGCCGATTTTCTGGGAGGGCTGTCGCTGGGTTGGTGGAAATGGAGCCACAACGTACACCACATCGTCACCAACCTACCCGAGCACGACCCAGACAACCAACACCTCCCCTTCTTCGCGGTTTCGCACCGCTTCTTCGAGTCTCTGTGGTCAACCTACCACGACCGGCTGATGCACTACGACGGAGCCGCACAGCGCTTCACGGCCGTGCAGGCGTGGCTCTACTACCCAGTCATGGCATTCGGGCGCTTCAACTTGTATGTCCAATCCTGGATCTACGTCTTTGGCGGCATCGGCCCCAAGAAAGGCCCCGCATGGTGGCATCGCTGGCTGGAAATGGCAGGCATGGCCGTTTTCTGGACTTGGTTTGGCTACCTGGTCTTGTACCAGAGCATCCCGACGGCATGGGATCGTTTTGCCTTCGTCATGATTAGCCATATGGTGACGCTCCCCCTTCACGTCCAAATCACGCTGTCGCATTTTGCAATGAGCACGTCGGACCTGGGGCCGAGCGAGTCATTTCCGCAGAAGATGCTAAGGACAACCATGGATGTTGAGTGCCCGGCTTGGCTCGACTTTGTCCACGGGGGGCTCCAGTTTCAGGCCATTCATCATCTTTATCCGCGTATCCCCCGCCACAACCTGCGCGCGGCACAGAAGATGGTGCAGGAGTTTTGTAACGAGGTGGGGATTCCGTATGCGCTTTACGGCTTTGTCGACGGGAATAAGAAAGTGGTCGGCCATCTTGCCGAGGTTTCGAGGCAGGGGGCCATACTTGCAAAGTGTCAGAAGGCGTTGGCTAGAAGAGGGGACTTGCTCTCAGATCACCATCACTGATGTCGTACGGCTCCTGCCCCTTGTTCATCTACAGCCTCGGTACAATGCCCGCCATGCCGGTATAAGGAAGTAGGTTGCTGTCGGCGCTCGAGCTTCCGGGACTCTCCATGTCCTCACAGCCATGGATACATTGCTCTCCCTAATGGAGTATATGTAAATAGCCTTAATCGCTATGTTATTCGACCCACACATGTGCGCTTGTGCGCTCCTGCGCCAGCTTTTAAATCCGGGTTCTCTATCCGCACTGCAGCCGCGGATGGCTGCGGCCCCATGGCCCTGTGTGGCCAATGCCATTCAGAGTTGCATTGCATGCTTCCGAGCACCGAGTGGTCGAGATGTCGGTACCTCGGGGGCCTGGTCCGAATTTGTCATCCTCGATCACCGTCTCTGACATGCGGCTATCTCGATCGGGCGTCTTTGCAGGCTGGACAAGCCACAGGCATGGCGCAATAAGAATAAAAGCTCTGGGTAGATACACTGTACCTATGCACGTTTGGGACGAAACCTGATTTGGGTGGTCGGCCATAAGGCGCAGATCGAAACTTTTGCCGCGCTACGCCTGGTAAGAAATGGTATATAAGACGAGATATCCCTGCCGTCATTCTGCCTCCAAAGCCGGAGCTAGTCCTGCAAGGCGCTCGTTGTCTGTTGGTCTCCCATTCGCATCCATAGCTTTGCGTCTGAAGCCATCAAACCTTCCACGGCTGACTTGCAGCCAGCCAAGAAACTGGCGCCATGTGCTCCTTTCTACGTCTACCCGTATTAGGGATACTCTCAACCGCATCGTGGCTCACATGAAGAAGCATCTCGGCGACTACGGAGCTGCCGACATGGTGGCTGGTTAGGGCCTTCCAGAGTCCATAGTACCACTCCGCCCAAGGGACGTTCGTGATCCCGGCACCATGGGACCCGATCTGCTTGTCGGACACCGGCCTGCTGGTCCCAGGAACTGGATTCAGGTCAACCCATTTTCTGCAGTGCTCGCTTAGCGTGCCTTCAGGCCACGGCATCGGCCGATGGAGGACCATGGTTATGAATATCAATCTTGTGCATGGAGAGTGGAGCCGGATTTGTCTTTGCCTTACCGCCGGGAAGGTGTTAGTCTCCCTGCTCTAAGTCAAGGAAAGGTATGGTAGCCGTTATCTATCCGTGGTCGGGGATGGCGGGGGAGGGGCAGGGGGAAGGGGCCACAACCAGCCTGGAAGAGGCACACCAGACATATCAGAGTGCTGACCTACCATAGCACTCATCCTGGACACGGTTATCGCCATTCCTAGCCTTCAGGCCGTCCACTAGTAGCCCGATCCACAAGAGTGGTCTCCTGACGCCAGCTGATATCAAGGATTTTTAGCCGAATGTAGATGGTACAACCTCCGGGACCCTCCGAGGTGGCTCTCACATTGCTTTTTCGCGGCGTCCCATGGATAAGTAGCAGTACGATACACTACTTCGTACATGGCGCATGTAGCGCGGCCGACGGCAAATGTCCTTCCCCACGAGTAGCTGGCGGCTTGCGCGTTTCACTCCACGTCAGCGATCGGAGATTTGTTATTCGTGTAGTCGCCGTACATGTGTTCCGTACTACCCGCAGCCAAGTGGATGCCGGACTCACCTAGTCCATTCCAAGCTTCACGAGGCGTGTTGGTGTCAGTCGAGCGGGTGTTGGTTAGTAAGTCCTTGCAGCGCCAGGCCGGCCCCCCCTTCTGCTAGAAGCATCGTTGGGCATGAGAGGTTCTCTTGTCCTCTTGAGGATATTAGATGAAACTGCGAAAACCAGAAGAGTTGAATAGAAGCAATCCATATGGAGAGAGGGACTAAGCGGCAAGTATATAATTTTGATCTTGCAACAAAAGTGCAAGATTGAGAGGTAGCGCCACCAGCTTGTCGAAAACGCCGCCGAGGACAGCGCACGGATATTCGAGCGCAAAGTCTCGACCACGGACCAGGGGATCGGCAATGTTGCTTTTTCCACCGTTTTGGTAGCACGCTCTCGAATCACGAATCAAACGCTCGTGGTCTCGCTTTCAGAAGCTAGAAACTAGTCGCGGTCCCCAGACCTTGGCTAAACCCAACGTGGCGCTTGGCTTGCACCAGACGGTGGAATCCAGGCGGCCCTGGTGCCCTGCTCCGTATCTACTATCATCTACTGCCCATTTGCCGCTTGGCTCAGTGGCTAGCACCAGAATTTAGAGCCCCCGAGTGCATGCAGTTTCGGCTGCACATAAAGTTGCAGACTCTAGTAGTATCTCTCCATGGGCCGGGCCGGCCACCGTCTGCTCGGATTCGCCTGCCCACCTTGCATTCGCCATTCTTGGCTTGACCTGGCCAGTCATTCACCATGGGGCTTCCATTGGGCTAGTACCGAGCATGGGAATGACAAGTCGGTAGCCAACCAGATGCCGGGGCATTCATGATAGAAGTATTCAAGTACTTGTACTCTCATGCCGGGACTAGACTGGGATGACGATGGGAATCACCCATCTGCCTTGCCCCACGCCAGTCTGTCACTCCACGGCCATGGACACGGGGATAGCAAGCCGGCCTACCGGCAACAAAGGACCCTGAGCGCCCAGACGCCGGCATCCACTGCGTTCCGCAATCTCAAGGCTCGCCGCTCGCTGGTAGGAAAAAGCAAATTCGATATTCGAGTAGCCAGCGTGCTAGCCCATGGAAGACCATCCGACGGTAGTATCTGCAATCCCCGAGCACAAGGAGCGGATACAAATAGATGCCATATCCTGTGACGGTCCGGAGGACTCTCATGCGATCGTAGCTCCTTCCGAGTCTCTCGTGCCAGTGCAACTTGACGTCTCTGCTCCGAGCCCAAGTGACACAGGAAGAAGGCTATTCAAATATGACGAAAGGAAAGATGGACGACGCTGCGGCGGCGAGAATTATGAAAGCCCGAGGAGCGCAGGTAAGCGAATTCGCCGTACCCATTTCGTCCGTCATCCATGTCTAATATGTCGCCTTGGATAGGACGAATTTGCTCGGAGAGCAGCTATAGCGGCCCGGGCCAACAAGGAACGCGCTGAGGGTAAGGATGGAAAGCAGAATGGCGGTGGGGGGAAGCCGAAGCACAATGGGGGGAAGAAATAGTGCCATGAACAGAGGTGAGTTGAAATCTCCGTTGAAACCTCACCAACGCAGCCCATGTACGAAACCCCGTGGTGACTAAGCTGTCGTGCAGGTCCTGGACGAAGTCCGCACTTTTTCCGCCAATTCAAGAGCATTTGGGAGAGGGGTCAAGGACTCGAAGGAAATGGGAAGAGTATACCGGAGCGGGTGCAATTTGAAAGGACAAGAGAAGGCGAGAGAGGGACAAGGAAGATGGGCAAACCACCCACTTCGTACTTGGCGTTCCGCGGGCAGTGTTTACTTTCTCAATGCATGCAATAGAAAGGTGGAGGCGAAATTGACATCGATCATTTCCACCAGCGAGAGTAGCTCTGGAGCCTCTGGAGCCGCCCCGAAACGACCTGAAAGTGACATGTCGGATTTCGTCTGATATCAAGAATTCAAGATGCGACGGTGATGCCTGCCTTGCCCGGGTGCGCAGCCAGGCTAGATGCCTGTCGACTACAGGATTGGAAGGCGGGGACATCGAAATCTTAATGCACAATTGGCCATAGTATGGACAACCCTGACAAGGAGGCCAAGGTCGTAGGCTCGCACATCAACATTGAGAGTCGTGACTACCGAGCAAGGGAGTAGGGCAATCATGACCCTAGGGTATGGAGCATCAGCGTATCTTCAAAGGCCCTTCTACAATTGGACGCTGCCCGCCCGACATCGAGTGGGTAGCCGGGCTGTCGTAACTTGAGAAGGATCAACAGCAAAGAGATAACTACTCATTCTCGTCTTTCTTTTGTCTAGGTATCTTCCGACCTTGAGAAATTCCATACTTTCGCGATATCTCGAAATTGCATCCCATCTGTGCTACGGACCTGACGGTATGGTGTCTAAAATAACTTTGTGATAGCGCACGAGAGGATGGCTACTTTTCTGGGTGACTACGCAATCGAAGCCGGCACTTGGCCGGATTGCCAAGTCTGTTGACGCTAGGCACCAGCCAAGTGCTGCACCTGCCGCTGCGAGATGAATCATAGCTCCTGGAATGCTCGCTGCGCAGCTGCTCAGCTGCTTATCCCACCGGGTGGCCCGAGCTCCTGGTACAGTCTGTTGGAACTGTGATCATCCACAATCCACACCTCATGGATCAATGATCATAGCCCGCTCAATGACTGTCAAGTCCATCACTACGCGAGCAGCATTATCCATACGGCCTTGCTTCCCAAGCCAAAAGTGAAGGGCTTTGTCATACGGGTTATGCCACTGATTGCGAATACTAGACGATAGTGAATACGGAAAGAGCAGGGGGGGCGCCTTAGGGTGCACAGAAGGACTCGACGACTTTTTCTTTCACCATGGACGCGAGTATCCAACGTGCGCTGAATGATAAGCTCTACGACAAACGCAAACTCGGAGCCCTAGAGTATGTCACTTCTTCCCTCTAGTCGCGCTCATCATGATTGTGGTGGATTCAGCTCGGACTTGGCCAGCAGCTACAAGATCCCCATCCATGTCCACATGCCGGTTCACAACCCCGTCTTGCCTGACCCTTACTCTTCCCAGCTCTCCGCCCCGACTCACAATCTTCTGACCTATCTCCGTGGTTATGCTCATGCTAACGAGATATTAGCCTGGAACGCGTCGTCCGCGAGCTTGTCACCAACAGCGAGTACGTCAAGGTTCATGCTATCCTTGAGCAGCTTTGCAATGAATATGCATATGCCGTCCATCAACCTCATGCACGAAACGGCGGGCTCATAGGCTTGGCTGCAGCCGCCATCGCCCTTGGTCCAGTATGATCCCTTATCCACGCAGCGTTGTCCCACGCTCACCTCTCGCTTCGAATAGGAGTTGCCTAAGTATTTATCCAACATCGTGCCGCCCGTCTTAGCCTGCTTCACAGACCAGGATGCTCGGGTTCGCTACTATGCGTGTGAGGCTATGTACAACATCGCCAAAGTCGCCAAAGGCGAGATATTGACATATTTTAATGATATTTTCGATGCTCTTTGCAAGGTACGTCTCGGTCCTTCCCCGCCGGATTCAAGCCTTGATCCCGCCCGACGGAGATGCAAATGCCGTTGTGGTATTGACAGCCGTTCCCTGTAGCTCGGCGCGGACTCCGAACTGTCGGTCAAGAATGGCGCTGAACTTCTAGACCGGCTTATCAAGGACATCGTTTCGGAGTCTGCCTCGTCTTACGTTTCTGTTCTGCACATAGCACAACATGAAATTGACGAAGACGACGGAGACGTAGCAGAGTCGCCCCCAACTGCCTTCTCACTCCACCGTTTTATGCCTCTCTTGAAGGAACGCATTTGGGTGATCAACCCGTTTACTCGGCAGTTCCTCGTAGGTTGGATTACCCTACTAGACTCGATACCCGATCTGGAGCTTGTCACATACCTCCCCGAATTCCTCGGGGGCTTGATGAAGTTCCTGAGCGACCCAAACCGAGACGTGCACTCGTCGACGCAGGCGTGCCTGGACAAGTTCTTGAACGAAATCAAACGCATCTCTCGCGTTAAGAAGGGCATTGTCGAGAGCAAGAAGTCCAAGGAAGCTCGCAAGAGAAAGCGAGACGAGTCAGTCGATAGCGACAGCGTTCAGGCAGACCTTCAAGAAGGGGATGAGATTTCCGAGAGCGAAGACGAGTCGAGCGAGCTAGACTGGGTGCCTGGCCAGGATGTTCAGATCAACTACCACGCCATACTGGGCATCCTTACCGCCAGTCTCGATTCCCCGCTCGAGGAGGATTCGCTGCTCGAATCGTTGCGGTGGATCGTGGAATTTCTCGACATTTGCCCGGAGGAAGTGCTGCCTTTCACGCCTAAAATTCTCGCTCATATGCTCCCCGCCATGGCGAGCGGAGTCGAATCCATCCGCCAAGCCGCTGCTAGAGTGAACACCGGTCTGATGGATTACGTTGTCTCCCTGTCTGACGAGCCCGAGCTTATGTCAACAGCATCTAGGCTGACTTTGACGGGAGATCCCCACGAAAGAAATGCGAGTACACGAGCGTCCCTGTCAAGCACGCGGGAATATGAGACTCGCACCCCAACCCCATCACATGGACGACCTCCTCTTGCAACCCCAGTCACGCTCGAGGGAGTGCCAAGGACTCCCCAGGCCGATCTCGACTATGCAGCTGCCGTCAATTCGTTGACGCTTTTGTTTCTGAATGATCATGAGGCTACTCGCGTAGCTGCATTGACATGGTTGATCATGCTGCATCGCAAAGCCCCTAGAAAGGTTCTCGCATTTAACGATGGCACTTTCCCGGCCCTCCTCAAGACACTCTCGGATCCCTCTGATGCTGTCGTGACCAAGGATTTACAGCTGTTATCGCAAATATCACGTAATTCGGAGGACGCCTACTTTGCCAACTTCATGGTGAACCTCCTCCAGCTCTTCTCTACCGACCGAAAGTTATTGGAGACACGCGGGAACCTCATAATTCGTCAGCTTTGCGTCAGCTTGAGTCCGGAGAGAATATACCGCACCCTTGCCGACTGCATCGAGAAGGAGGAGGATGTTGATTTTGCCAGCATAATGGTGCAGAATCTCAATAACAACTTGATAACGGCTCCACAACTAGCCGAACTTCGAAAGAGGCTGCGTAATATCGAGACGAAGGTATGGATGAAAGCTCTGGGCTATCCTTAATAGAGAAATCAAGCTCACGCGCAAAATAGGAAGGACAAACGTTCTTCGTCGCCTTATTCAGGTCTTGGTGCTACAACGCCGTAGCCACATTTTCGCTCTGCCTGCTTGCCCAGGCCTACGAACAGGCGTACAATTTGCTGCAAATATTGTAGGCTCCTCCGTCGCTGGAATGCAAGGCCAGCGTTCGTCGTCCGCTAACAAGGATGCTAGTGCCGAGCTAGAGATGACGGTCAACATGCTCATCCAGATCGACAAGCTGGTACAGCTGATCGAGTCGCCTGTTTTCACATGTGCGTCTGCTCCATTCATTGAGTAAAGTTCCTCGCTGCTGACTAGTGCTTTCTTACTACGTCGGTCAAGACCTTCGCCTCCAGCTCTTGGAACCAGAAAGGCATCCCTACCTCTACAAGTGTCTATACGGCCTCTTGATGCTTTTGCCACAGTCATCAGCATTTGCAGCACTCAAAAACCGGCTCAACAGCGTTAGCTCTATTGGCTACCTACATATACCGCGTGCTCCGTATGTTCCAGTTCCAGCCACCATCTCAGGGACGGCCACTCACAGTGCTCCCCATCATAGAACCGGCTCAAGTCAGGGGAGTTCATATGACAGGCCACCGAGGCTCAAAGGTCGCGAGGAGGGTATCATTCGGTGGAACGAGCTCCTAGAAAAGTTCCGAAGTGTACAAGAGAAAGCTCGTCGGGCTCAGCGCCACGGCGGCGATGCAGACGACGTGCCACAACTTGGAGTTGGCGAACTCCGCATTGGCGACGGTCTCGATGCCAAGGGTGGAAAGAATACAGGGCCGCCACCTGTTCCGGTGAAGGACCCTGTTCCGCCTGCGGCTACGCCAGTTAAGCAGAGAATAGGTCTTGGGAAGCAGCTTGGTAGATTTGGGGGCGCCGTTGCGGGTCGTGGCAAGAGAAACAACTAGTGAAAGTGGAATAAGTGGGCCGAGAGTGAGAGGAGGGGACAGGAAATTTGCATGACAGTACTGTCCGGACGGCGCAAACGGCTGGTGATCTCTAGAGGCTTTAAATCTTGTCGATGTGGGACATTCTAGGGAATGCAACTTGTAACCCCTAACTGTCCTTGCTTCTCCTCATAGCGCATAGCAGCGTTAATTCAAGCTCCGATTTGGTATGAATGCGGCTGCGACTTTATCTACCCACTTTCCGAGGAGTCTCCCTCTCAACGAGCTCTTCGAAAACCGCATCCCGTCGTCTCGTCAGCCGCCGCAAGTCATCCCGCAGCGACTCGAGCTCGGCCCGAGCTTTATTGGTATCGTGCGGCAAGCCTTGGAAAAGGGACAACTGGGAATCAATATCCTTCTTTTCGTAGAGGATGGCATTGTACTCTTCCTCCTGCTTCGCGAGTTTCTCCACTGTGACGTGAGTCCCTGGGCCTGGCCTCGTGTCGGAGGCTAGACGTTCCCCAAGTTCGGGGAGCCCGGCGGCCATGGTCTTGATCTTCCTCTGCATGTCGAGATTTCGTTTGGCGAGGTCGGAAGGGGGTTTATAGGCATCGCTTCCTACCTCGCGCAATCGTGCCTCCGTCTTCTCAGACTCCTCATCCAGAAACCGCTGCATGATCTTGATCCGCTCTGCTGTCTGCTCTAGAGAAAAAGATTGCCCCTCAAGCTCCACGATCCGCTGTGCGAGGTGCTCTGGTTCCGGGTACGCCGTCCCAGTCTGCACGGCCAGCGCAGCCATGGAGTCCAAGGCGGCCTTCCCTTCCTTTGACAAACCCATCTCAATAGCTGCCAAAATTGCATCCATTGGTCCTTCCCCACCAGTGCCGCTCTCTACGTCCTTTTCTTGCTTGCTAGCGGCCTTGAGCTCTTGCAAAGCAGCCGCTTCGGCACGCGCGACGATGTCGCGCTCCTCATCGGCCTGTTCGTTGAGCGTGGCAAGTGCTAGCAAAGCCTTGAGAGTTTCGAGGTTGCGCTCAAAGGCGGGGGGCTTATGACCGTGAAATTTGGTGCTGAGCCAGGAGTCGATGTAGTTCCAGTCGCGTGCTGTGGAGGCGGCAAGGCGCGCGACGGAGGGGGAGAAAATTGCCGTTGAGGGGGGGAGGTGGGACATTTTTTGGGATTGGAATATATGTTAGTGCAGAACTTGACCTCGGTATTATTTCATGTTGAGCCGGACTCCATAGTTGTTACGTGTAAGAACGGCATGAGACAGGCAAACAGGGTGGTGGTCTTTTTGCAACAGTGATAGCGGTTCTAGGTGGGATTAGTGAAGCCGAGGGGCTGCGGCGTTGGCCTTTCTGAAGGGTTTAAGTTCCACTGCACGAAGCTGCTCCACAGTCTATGCTACAGCAGAAGCGCAAAACTACCTCACCAACTGCTACCTCCACCTTCTTCATTCTACCTTTTTCTCGATTCTTGTAATATGTATTTTTGGGTTCTCTCCAGGTTCAATACTCCATGTATATAATCCCTCCACCCCCTACTTCCGCCCTTTTATAACAGCTTTTATCTTTACGTATCCCAGTACTCTTTGTGCTCTTGTAATCCTTCCCGCGCAGGCATGAATAGTTTTGGGCCATCAACTCATGGGCCGCCTTTGAGTAACCTCTAAGTTCCATATCCCTGCTGACGCCACCGCAAGCTCCACACCAATCAGAGCGGGCGGGTGCCTTGCCGTTTGCATCATTGCTCCCGCTTTGGATCCCAGAATGGACAGATCCGTTAAAGAACAGAGTAGCAGGTTCGCTGCAGCGACGGCAATCCTGCCCCGCCTTCCGATGCTATGTTTATAGATACAAAATTCCAGTCAGACATTTGCAGTAGAACGGTGTACATGTTATCACCAGCTAGCTCCTTGCGGCGCAGAATGGTGCCCAAATAAGAATTGGTGGTGGCGAAAAGGCCAGCATAGCAGTTGCGGCGCCTGAAAGTTTATTGTCACTTATGCTATCTACGGATTATCCCTCTGCGGAAATACCAACTTGCCTCAACATTCCTGTCCACCCGCAATCTTCATGGAATTTCGTAGCGAATGATCTAGGATCCGCCCGGTGGTGTCGCGGATTTTTCCATCCTTGTCATCCTGCAGGCGCCTCCAACCCAGCGATCACCTCTCGATTCCTCTTCTCGACCGTTGTTTCTACTTCGACCTTTACATAACTATTCCGCCATGAAACTCGCAGTCTCGACGACATTGGCGGCTGCGGCCTTCCTCCTCGCAAGCCCGGTCTACTCACTCGCTGAGCAAGATATTCCCACTGACACGCCCGTGTCGGAATTGCTCTCCTCGGCTCAAGGCCACCTCTCCCGCGGCGAGACGACCGAAGCCCTCCTCTATTACGACGCAGCCGTCTCCCGCGACCCTTCCAACTACCTCACCTTCTTCAAGAGGGCCACCACATACCTCTCACTGGGACGGACGAACCAAGCAACAGATGACTTCCATAAGGTACTCTCGCTGAAGCCTGGTTTCGAAGGCGCCCATGTCCAGCTGGCCAAGATCCGAATCAAGGTAGCCGACTGGGAAGGCGCGCGAGAGCAGTACATCCTGGGCGGCAAGAGCAACGACTTCCCCGAAGTGACCGAGCTTGACGAAGCCCAAGGCGCCGCCAAGCTCGGCGAGGATGCCTACAATAATGGGGACTGGGAGAATTGCGTAAACCATCTCAGCACGGCAATTTCCCTGGCGGGCCGGTCTGCCACGCTGCGAGACATGCGGGCGAGCTGCCGGATGGAGATGGGGGTTATGGAGGAGGCCATGAGCGATCTTCAGCATGTGCTGCACCTACGGCCTGGTGACATCTCGCCTTATATCAAGATTTCGGCAATCACTTTTTATGCCCTCGGGGACTTGGAGAATGGGCAGGCGCATATCCGGAAATGCCTACATTCGGATCCAGACTCAAAGCCTTGCCTGAGGCTGCGGAGACAGGAGAAGGCGATCGAGAAGACGCTAGGGAAAGTTACCAAGGCTCTGGATGGGTCGAAGCCAATGTCGGCGATTAAGATGCTGGTTGACCAGCCTGATGAGACAGGCTTGATGACGGATATTGCCAACGAAGTGAAGGAACTTCGGGAGCAAGGCTATATCCCGCCCAAGGCACCGGATGCTCTCTACGCTCAAGTTGTAGAGCTAGTATGCCGGGCATATTTTGACGTAAGACAACCCCTGGCTCCACGCCCGACGGCGAAGAGGTCAATTACTAACGTCTACCACAGTCGAGCAGCAAGAAAGCATCACAGTACTGTAAGCAAGCGCTGGAATTGGACGAGAACTCGTTCTACGGCCTCATGCAGCAAGGAAAGGATCAGCTAGACAAGGAGCTATTTGAAGCAGCCATCGACTCCTTCCAGAAAGCATCCGATGTCGGCGGCCAGCAGAAAAGCGGCATTGTGCACCCTCTTCTGAACAAGGCGAAGGTGGCTCTTAAGCGCAGCAAGACCAAGGATTACTACAAGGTGCTGGGCGTTGCGAACGACGCAGACGAGAGGCAAATCAAATCAGCCTACCGGAAGCTGTCCAAACAATTCCACCCAGACAAGGCCGTCAAGCTCGGCGTCACGAAGCAGGACGCGGAGAAGAAAATGGCATCCATCAACGAGGCGTACGAGGTTCTTAGCGATCCGGAACTCAGGGCCCGTTTCGACAGGGGCGACGACCCCAACGATCCGTCGGCTCAGTCGGGCCCGTTCCCTGGTGGGAGCCCCTTCGGGGGTGGTCAACCATTCTTCTTCCAACAAGGCTTCCCGGGAGGAGGTGGTGGAGATAGCGGCGGGGCCAAGTTCCAATTCCACTTCGGTGGAGGCGGGCCGTTCTGAAGAATTATTTTACTATCTAGGCATATGGGCTCTTGTGCGGTCAAGGAAACGGGGCATTGAAACGTTTTTTTCGGTGCAAGACACTATCCACCGCCTCTTGCATGGGGGGGGTTGGAGTTCGGGCGTTACTTAGAAAACGAAGCTTACATGTGACAGCGAGCTGCGGAGGAAAAATTGATATCTTGGTTCATTTTACTTTCCACGGTGGCTTATCGGACTTGTCCTGTCGTCAATCTCCAACCGCTTCAACAGCTGGAGCCCTGGAGTCCCGTGACAAGTGTGACCTGGTTTGGTTAGAGACCTGGCATGTCGCCACCTTTTGAAGACTGCTAAAAGTAGAAATCTGTTTGCCTCGCCGCTGCGAATGAATATATTGCACGGCGGTCGCTAGGCTATTACGATCTATTCTCATCAAGCATGGGGCTGTTGCTGTCTAGACCATTGACGAAAGGCAGGTTCGCCTGATGAAGAGAGGCACACAACCCCGCACTCCGCTTACCGAGCGGCGAGTGACCACTCCACGGATCGGGGGTAATATATTTCAACCATGGTGCGCACCATCAAGTTACGTCCGGGTGTAATATAGGCACGGTCATTAGGTGTTGGGGATTCGAACGGCGACCCTTTGGCGGTTCTTTGGCAAATTGGTAATTCTCTCGTGACGCTCCCGCCCACCGCGTGCCACGCGCCAATGGTTCGTCAATTGTTTCGATGGTAGCTAGACCTGGTAGACGAAAGATCTGGTCTATCTAGACCAATGTGGGCACGATGAAGTTTATTTATGAGCATGGTTCCCTTCTTCATGCCCTCGTCCCGGGTGCCTAGGATCGTATCCAACGATTCTCAGTTGTCTTGGTGCTATAGGTTCATCATGAAGTTCTTGCAATTTTCGTCCTTCCTCGCGGCTCTCGCTGGAGTCACTACGGCCGACCATCTTAGAGCGTGGGATATGGCGGTGCCCGGCGTCGAGATCCAACGGGTATGGTACGGAGATGGTAACGCTCGCCCTTCAACAAACGCTCCCTCGGATTGAAGGTAGTCAAGAGAACATGCACGCTGATGAATTCTCACCCAAGGTAACGCCTACGTCGGTCGCATCCCCCCCACGACAACAACGGCCTTGAACTTCACAGTCGACTCCTCCCGTCGGGACCTGCTCTTCATCAAGGCCGACCACTCCGATAGCCCTCGACCTTCCCTCCAAAAAAACACCCTACCCGACCCGACATTCCTGGTCGCCAACGTTCAGGACGGCGATTTTCACTTTGCCCACTCGGCTGTAGGATTGGGCCACGACAGCATTTTCCTCTTCACGGGCATCGAAGGCTTCTGGTATCCCCGCACAAGGAGCAGCATAGCCAAGGGCGAGACGTACCTCGTTCCGACGAAATGGGAGGGGACATACCAGGTCAAATGGATCGTGGATGGTGGGGAGGGCAGGAAGATGAAGGGGAGGCCCGTCACGCTGGCTACGAGGGGGGATGCGTCGTGATGGGGCGCTGCCTAGGCAGTGGCATGGTGTGGAGGCAGAAGTGCCGGCGACTGTATCTATAGTGGCAAGTAACTGGTAAGCTCCCTAGAGGGCGGAGGAAATGCGCCAATATGCCGAAATGCTTGTTTTGTATATGTACAGAAGAAGTGAGTGCCCAGAGTCGAATGGCATCCAACGCCGTGAAAGTTCCCGTGGCCATTCAAGCCAAGAAAAGGTTTCAAAGCGAACACGCTCTTCTAGATTGCTCTCACCAACGCTCGTTACATTAGTCGTATCGAGGGAAAAGTGGGCTCAAAATACCCCAGCACCAGCTAATTCCCGGGCCCACCGTTGCGTCCCGGAATCATGAACACCATGCAATGCGTAGTGTGCAAAAGTTTGATCTATCCGCGGCAAGGGCCTAGCCGAAATCGGCCCCTCATATTCTCGAATCATCATTTCTCCGTATGAAATAGGCCCTGAAAAGAAGCGTTTAGCATATGCACTCCCGTTCCGTGCACGTCTTTCCAAAGGGACTTACTTCGATGCTTCGTATGCCGACCAGCAGATGGCCGTGCTCGGCATTGTAGTCAAAACACGCGGCCGGATCCCCTTAAAGAAGCCTCTTATACCGGCCCTTCGGTAAAGGAGACGGCATCCGGCCGCAAAGCCATTCACTGTCCGTAGCTCGGCGTCCTGGGCGGTGCCTCTCGTCTGAAGCATGGTTTTTACCACATCCATGGGCGTCGTAAGGCCCGCAGCGAAGCCGCCGGCAATGGCGCCAGCCGTACAGTGCGTGAAGGGATCGTACTGCTTGGTCGGATTCATTATGGTCGACATGGACTCGTATGCCAGGAACTGGAGCGCCGTGAAGGGCACCGTCATGGATAGGGTTGTTGGATACGACACATAAAAGGCCGCCAGCCCTTCGTTCCGGTACACATATTTTGCGCAATCCGTCATTGACCGGTACATCTTGCTCGAGTTGTGCATTTGCATTCGCTGCTTGATGACTATGACACCTATGGTCAGCATTGTGCGCCCCTGTTGAATTCCAGGGCTCGGAAACCATCAACCACTCCGTGGTGCACATACCATCAAAAGGGTTCATGAGGGCGTCGCTAGCAATCGTCGCGCAAGCGCCGCTCGTTGCTGGAGAATTGGATGTCAGTGTCTACGTCCAGCGCCAGAAAATGAGCTCCGCTGAAGGCGTCAGACTCACCAGCAGCAAGGGGATGGTGTACGCCGGCTTTGTTCCCGCCCATCACATGCTTCACAGCTTCGTACGTGGCAAAATATACGGCATGCGCGGGCCCAGCGCCGACGATTACGCTCGACATGCCTCTCCAGAGACTCAGGACGCCCTCGCCCGCGGCTATCCTGTAGGTCCCCTGGATGACTCCATTGTACACGGCCGACGGCGTGGGGTTTAGGATCTGCATTCGTGTCTTGATGGCGTCGATGGGGTACATGACGGTATGTTCTGCGATGCCGGCAAACGCCCCTGCTGCCATGTTCTGCAGCAGGGAAAAGTTTGGGGGGAGGGATTCGTAGCTAGAGAGTCATGCTGCCATGTCAGCTTGCAATTGTCCATTATGAAGCATCAAAAGAGCATCAAAAGAGCATCAAAAGAGCATCAAAAGGTGGTGGGCGCCTACTCATATTCCTCTGCTGGCTCGGCATTGGGCTGGGCCATTTCGGCCACAGCTTCAGATGCTTCGCCGTAAGGTCGGTTATCTAGAGAAGCCAGGTTGGCCGGCCACGAGCCTTGAACGCTGTGTTCAGAAGGTGAAGTTCTTGGAAGGGTGAGTCCAGAGTTTGGATATCGAAGCGGTGATAGCACTAATACCCCAGCAAAACTCTAGATCGGAGGTTCGGAGCACGACGGCAATTGTCGCGCACGAATCGTAAGCTCTCAAACAAGTAGCTCGTTGCTGTCTGTGAGGATTAGGAGAAATACCAATGCCCTAGTCTGGAAAATCCCCGTTCGATCTTCAAAAGTTCGGTATGGCAGCGCTACAAAAGGTTGGTAAACTTGAAGAAGAGTTCTTGGCGGTCGTGAGATGGAAAATTTCTGCAGTGCGGCCTCGGAGAGCTGAGATGAGCTACTACTTCGTACGTCTCCTGGAGACGGTGCTGCTGGTGACGAATTGACCACCCCCAGTTCCCCAGCCATTGCACATCCGCTCTGACCACTAGGGCGGGACCCGCCCCCAAGGCAAAAAGTACCTCCCCGCCATAAGCAGTAGGGGAATAA
>Ga0247774_1000645_pt1 | contig 17502 bp, 15 predicted proteins | sample UWRJL001104B6_FD_179933 | JGI IMG/M metagenome (GOLD analysis project Ga0247774, IMG submission 179933) | Plant litter microbial communities from Arlington Agricultural Research Station in Wisconsin, United States - UWRJ-L001-104B-6 | ecosystem: Environmental > Terrestrial > Plant litter >... | reverse complement strand
ACGGGCATATAATTTTAGCCCATCACTTGACAAAGCGCTACGGTTCCGACCAATTTGGACGTCGATGTTTTAGACCCACCAGAGCTAGTTCGGCCCTCTTCGGGCCGACTGGAACTGTGGCGAACGGCTACTTTGTCGCGAGAGTGCCACCTTCGCGCTTCACGACAGCTGGCTTTGGCCCAGCTGGCGATGCTAGGCGTCGTTGCCTGGAACCAAGGGCGACTCGTCGATGTGCGGGGAACTGTCGTTCTTGGTAGGATGGCGTAGTGAACCCGGAATGAAGCTCCCGACATGAACATGGGATGTCATCATTGACCCATTGCCGATGGTACCCTGGCCAAGAGTCAAGCGCGAGAAGTTGGCACGCATTCTCAGAAAAAAATACACCATATTGTTGCAGCATCTTCACAACCAGCCGAAAGCCTGGTGATGGAGAAAGAAATGCTAGTAAATCTTTGGGGTGGCGAGTGGTATCGAACCAGATGCCGGCGCGACGGCAATCGCCCCCTCGTCGCTACCCAGTCCGAAGCAAAGTACCATTTGAAGAAGCCAGCCACCTGCGAGGTGGGTTCGAAGTTGGCAAGTCTCAGAGGTACTGCTGGACAGGTGGTCGCTGACGTAGCAGTGCCGCAACTTCCTGGAAAGCTTCCCCGCGTTTAGCCCCTCTTCTCCCCCTCCCGGGTCGGTTTGGTACTTAGCTCCCGATTCGGAAATAACGGGCATGCCCATTCGGCCGATTCCTGTATCACTTCGAGAAGGCCGGAAAGAGGGAAGACCAAACAATCAAGGACCAAGAATGGAGAAGTGAATAAGGAAAGCGAGAAAACTTGACTTGAAAGAAGAGACCAAGAGAAAATGGGCCTAGGGACCCGTTAGCAACTGATTTTGCATATATTCAGTGACTTCTTTCAAATTCGGATGTGTTCATTTAAGGAGCAGAGCATCTTGTAGAGAGTGCTTGGCCTGAACGCAGGCGATCCGAATCCAAATAACAAGGAGGGCGGCCGGAGCCGATCTGGTCGTGGTGTACATCGATCATGCTAAAAGACAAATCGGATCTGACAAAGGCTCGAGACGCTTGCAAGTGTCCGGTCCGTGACCACCCCGCCGTCTTTCACATCCGTCGACATCAACCAGTCCAATTATACGATTCAAGTTTGAGGAAAGAGCGTTACTGCGTTAGATCAAGTATATTTCTGGTTCTTCTGGACAGCCAGCAAAGCCTTTTCCGAATCTCCCGAGATAGCACATACCAATGGCGGCATGAATGGTGCCTCCCTTGTGAATCAAATCCCCGACCAGCGCCTCGCCACATTTTGGTTGTTAAAAAAGCCACAATGCCAACCAGGCCATGCTCATCAAACGTATCTGATCATAAGCCATAGCAAATCTGAGAACGAGAGTCTAATGGAGGACTCGGGGGCAGTGCCCATATCGTGCCTCGGATCGAAACAAATAGAGAATATCGTTGCTGCGAAGCTGCGTCCCGCTATAAAAACCAACAACCCCAGAGGAGACGCTTGGTTATCCGAGCATCGTAGAATTCGTACTTCATCATCATTCAGGGACTTCACTCGTCCACGTCCACATCCACGTCCATCTTTTCCCCACTATCCCCGCCCGCCTCGCCCGCCTCGCCCGCCTCGCCCGTTTCTTCAGGAGAATCAGCCTCCTTCTTGGTCGGCGTCTCGGGCGGCTGAGCAACCGAAATCGAATCCTTGGTTTGGTCCTGGTTGTTCTTGCCGCCCCCAAACCCATTTTCTTGCACGAGCTTATACTCGTTATTTTCATCTCGTTCGATGATGCCTTCATCCAGAGCCCATTTGGCCAGGTGCCGGTCAACTCCGAAGCGGCCGCCCTCGCTCTTCTCCATATGCCTGCCAACATGCTCGGTCCACTCGTCCCAGGCCCCGGGACCCTCAAACACGTTTTGGCAGTCGGGCTTGGGGCAGGCCGATCTCTGCGGCGGCTGCCGTCGTTGTACCAGACAGGACTGCTGCATTTCCTTGACATGTGCCTCCCACTCCACCTGCAGCTTACTGTCCACCTTGGTCAGGGATTTCTTTATGGCGAACGGCGCGTGCATACGGCGCAGATGTTGGGTAAAGAGATCCTTGCGATTGAACTCGTTGAACTTGCCCTCGGATGCCGTCGCTGGGCATGCTGAACACCGATAGTACTGGAGGCACAAGTGTTGGGATGAAATGTGTCGCTTCCACTCATTTTTCGAGCCAAACGTGCTCGTGCAGCCGGCAAAGGAGAAAGCGCATGGGAACGGCCGCGTATGAGCAGCGGCAACGTGTTTCCGGAGGGACGACGAGTCTTTGAAAGGCGCGTGGCTGCAGTGTGTGCAGCGCGTCTCGTGTTTCGGAATCGTCTTATTCAAAGATCGGCGCTGTTGCTTTTGTCTCGGCGTGTTGTAGTCGACGATTTGGATCGAGTCGTCTCCGCCCGACTCGTTTGCGCCGTTGGACGATCCGCTGTCATCGTGAGGGTGGGGGGCGCTGTCCGGAAGCGATGAGCGCTGAGGCTTTGATCGACCTTCGTTCGCCATATGAACACTGCGATTGTGACTGAGAGCCTTCAGCTGCTCCGCCGCCTCTTTCATCTCGGCCGAATCCTCATTGTCATCTCTGCCGCGAACTGGTGGTCCCGGATATCGGGGATAGGATGCGTCGGGTCCATCCTCCTGGCGGGGCCGTTTCCCACCCGACGCTGCTTCTCTGGCTTCGAGAAGGATCCGGCCATCTTCCACCTCCTTCGCCGAAATTCTGTTTGCCGGTCGCGTTCCAGCAAGGCCCACCAGTCGCTGGTAAAGGTGGACAAAATTATGCGATCCGATATACCCGAGGAATATGCAGACCTTGTCATGTCTGACGACTTCCCATATTGGAAGTGCCATGGAAATAAGAAGCATGGTAGGCGGTCCGAAGAACATGGCCTCCACCGCCACCTGATCGGCGATGGCGGGCGTGTCGTCCAGCCACTTGTTGAAATAAGCCATGTCGGGACTTGCCTCGCCAACAAACGTCGTGCAGGCGAGGACTCTCGACTGGTCAAATTGGAGCTCGTGGACTGCTTCCGGGGAAATGACTTGGTCACGCGATGATTTCGCAGCGTCGGCCTCGCCGTCGCCAACGTTGCGAGGGGACCCTAACTGTGCCGGCCCCGGAGCCGAAATCGGGGACAGGGCAATGCTTTGCCCCTTTCCCGGAGTGAGGGTGAAGAAAATGGGCAGCTGGGTACCGGGATGCGGCTTGCCGGCGCCATTCGTCATGGCTCCTGGATTTTGCACCAACTCCATCTGCTTGGTCCCCAGAATGTCCTCGTACAAGGCCTGGACGCTGAAAGGGGATTTGGAGGCGCCAAACTTTTGAAGGGAGTTGACCAGGATGCTGGTAAATGTCCGGCCTGCAACGTCTCTCCCATTGTGCTCAGGACCCCATGCGGCGATGGCCTGCTTCAGACCGTGACTTCCAGCAAGCGGTGCGTCACGGAGCGAGCACGTATCGAGAAATAGGAGAATATCCGACTGCGCATCTTCGAATAGACAACGGACCCCGTGCCACTTTAGTTTTGCGCCGTCCTCTCGGGAGTTGCTAGACAGTGCGGTCAGAGCTTAGAACTTGGAGATTCGAGCGTGCACCTGCGAATGGCGGCGGCGCCTGCAACAATTTGCCACATACCTAGCCCAGTAGAGCTGGTTATCAGCCCCAACATAGCCGTAACCGGCGTAATATATGATCAACAGATGGTCTGGCCTGGCATTCTCCAAGAATGATGCCATCTGCACGCCCAACTTTATGCTCGGGTTTGCGCACGTCGGGATGCTCCATCTTTCCGTGCGATAGCCAAAGGTTTCCCGCAGCACCTTTTCGAGAGACAAAAGATCCTGATCGGTGCTGGTGTCTTCTTCCCATCGTAAGAGGAGGACCGACACGGTTGCATACGGGGGCCGTTCGGCGGAGCGCTGGATCAGCATGGCCGCATCTTGGAGATGTCGGGCGAACTTTTCGAACTCGACTCTGGCGGGAGCTTGGGACTCGACGAGTGGAGGTGCGGCGGGGGCCGCCGCCGCGGCTATGGGCTATCACATCAAATGTCAATGGCCATGTGCAAACTTGTTGAAGCTCGAATTTTCCTCACCACCGGCGGCGCCTGTTGTGGATTGACGGCATGAGCAGCCGGAGCTGTCTTTGGTGCCAGCCTCCGCTTCTTGCTGGGCGGGTCCATTCAGAACGTTGAGGCGGAGACCAAGCTAAACTATACCGAATTTCTCAAGAGGGCAAAATAGGGCGAGAAAATAAAAACCATCAATGGGCAAGGGAAAGAAGGGAACGAAATCGCTGCCTGTATTCGACTTTCCGTACGAATAGAGGCGACCTGGTCAAAAGACAAATTGGGTTGGGAGAAGAGAAAGGCGGTGCAGCAGAGATGCAAGAGGCAAGCGGACGGTAAGGCTAAGAGCGGAGGGGACGAGGTCGACTTTGAGCCTTATTCTGGTGCCGGGCTGCTGCGAAGGAGGCGGCTGGCAGCCAAGCACCAAGCCAGCAGCAGGCCATAAAAGAAACGGAATGCTAGGGCAGCTCGGCCTGGTCTCTGGCACAATGAGAGCGATGGGATGGGCTGGGCTGCAGACTGGTACTTGCACAGTGGGTGCGTGGTGCTGCCGAGAAAATTGGGTGGGGACACTTGAACGGATCAATCTGCGAGGCTGCTGCCGCTGCTCATCCGTCAATCCCGCCAGCCAGCAGCTTCTGCCGAATTTCTTTTTTTTCTCCCACCACTGATTTCCGCGCAACTGGTACATTTAGCTCGACAGCCTCTCGCACAGACCACATCCCAGGGAGTCTCTCAGCGAGGCCGTGTCTGCTTCAATCCTCAGTCTTCCACCGACGGCGGCCTTTATCCAGCAAACCGAATTAAGCTGACATTTCCCTTGAAACTAAGCCCTGGCTCCCGGTCCTACGAGGACTCTGCGGGCTTATAGTTGAATCAGTCAGTGAAATCTACTTGGAGAGGAGAAATCCAGGTGAGGTCGGTGTATGAGATAAGGCGAGCCATGGCCCGTGCGGCAGCGAGCAATGTACCAATGCTCCTACGAACTTGTCAAAATTTGCTTCCAAGGTTCGCTGGACTGGACTGGTCTGATGCATGGTGTCTGCAAGAGCAATTCGCACAGCCACCCACGACGTCCAAAGGTCCGAAGTACCGTGTACACCCTCAAATGCAGCTGTGTCTCCCCTTGCACAAGTACCCGTCCGCAAACGATGGAGAAGGCGCCCCAGTGGGCCAGGCCACGTACCATCAGATGTACCTGCCTAGCCCCGCCAAGTCAGCATCATGAAGACGATATGCAACCTTGGTCAGTGGGAGGCTGTCGTCGCAGCACCCCCGCTTTGAAGACTGCCGACCGACAGAACCTTGAAAGTTTGTTATCCTGCAGTTCGATTCTCTCTGCCCTTTCAATTGCTACTCTTGCCTCCTCTGCCGTTTCAGATCAGCAAGTGCGCCATCGAGGCAGCTCGCTTGTCCGATGGAAGGTGTAGCGTTTTTCAAGCCATGCGTCGCACGGTCCAAGCAGGGCTCGTCAGCCTCCCGATCTTTTTTGGTGGCCTCGCGAGAAAAATGTCTCATTTGAGGGGGCTGAGGTCGTACCCCCGTCTGCCAGTCAGAATCGCGCCGTCGCAGTTAATCAGGTCTCCTCACTCGCTCATCTGCCTCGGCAGCACGCTAAAAATTGCATCTAAATTCTGCATCCTTTCTTCATCCCGTGGCCAGGCCGCAGTCGCCACCATGTTAGCGAGATGCTCTACAAACTAGGTACAGAAGAGGCGGGTTGGCGGGTTGCGCAATGCTTTTGTAAATTGATTCTTGGGTGTTTGGGTGTGGAATTCTGCCATGACAGCAAGCCATGGGCGACGATGAGTCGACGAAAGAGGCGCCCATCAAATGAGATTGCGAGTCCGGGGCAGATGGGGAAAGCAGTAAAGTACGGATACAGATTAACTGTGTCGTTTCCGGGTCACCTCTTGGCGCAGCTAGTTAGTTACTCGGCAGCGCCAGCCAAGCCAGAACATGGCCAAGCTGATAACAGTCCATAGCGGAGACTCGCCGCCGAAGAGGCGGTCGGTGATCAAATGGAGGTTCCCGTCTTGCGACTGTACTCTGTACAGATGCTCCCTTCTTGATCAGAGACAACGCCAAGTCACCCAAAATGCACCGGCTTCATATTGGCCTGCTTTTGTCTCTGCTACTGCCCAGTGAGACGCCGCCAATTGGCCGACAGGCGAGAGCAGTGGGCGAAAGGCAGTTCCAGGGCTACCTCACAGCAAACGCCAGCGAATGAGAGCCAGCCAATGCCGCCTCCTCCTATGAGCATGTGCGAGGTACACCACTGTACATGCAACTCGTGCGTTGGAGGAGCAATTTTTTTTTCATGCTTCTTGTGCCATGGCCACTCGCCAAGTTCGCCCGATCCACCTGCGTCTCCCCATGCAAGGTGAGGCGTGCAGGCGCGGGTTGGAGTGGGCGAGGGACGAACGGTTCGATGGCATCCCTGCCCCACGAGAAACCCGAGGTGTCCAAAAATCATTTCCCCTCATTTGCATTTTTGCACTTTCGACTTTTTGTCCCTGCCTCGTGCGCAGAGCCTTGCGAAAACGCGAAGTCTTTGATGAGGCCGATTCTCAGCCTCATGGTTTGGGGGCCAAACTGCAGCTTGCTGGCTGCTGGGCCGGGACGCTCTGGTCAAAAAAGGGCCCACAGAGCACCTGGTGCGCCCGGAACGGAATTTCTTATCCGCCACGTCAGACCCCAGAAGCTTGGGCAGGAGAGGCGGTCAGTCGAGACTCGGCACGGGGAAAGCACAATGTAAAACATATTTGACTGGATCCCGCTGCCGGTCGCCCGCCAGCGTCCAGCTCGGAGGCCTTTTAGGACCCGGTGGAGGACGCCAGGTTCAATTACGTACAGGTGGCACCTAGTTCTGCTAGTCTCCCCAGCGTCGCTCGCTGGCGCCTCTACCGCATTCAACTTTTATTTGCGATGACGAGTAGCATTCGCAGCTTTCATTCGGCGTTGTATATCAAGCCTTAGCGGTCGCTGCACAATGATCAGGCCGAAACGTGTGAATAATGCCGCCTCGGTCTCTGGCTATTGGTTGTTGCATCTGCGATCCTGCCCAGTTCCATGCAAGGCCGCTCCCAGCATGCGCCCGTGTGGGCTAAAAGTCCCTCTGACGCACTCGCCTGACCCGCTGCAAAGCCCAATTCGTAGGTGGCTTCGGTCCCTCGGTCGCCGGCCAACCCGCCTTCAAAATCCGCATCACGTGTTCTTGGGCGTAACTATAAGGAATGGAAATGACAAAACGTGAAAACGATATGGGGCACAGAAAAAGGTGAAAAAAGGCCTCCGCTGACCATCGATAAAACCATCTTTGGTACCAGTCTCATACGATATATCCCGCTTGGTTTTCTGTAACCGACTTGGAACACTGCATTGCAAGGTACGGTCGTACCCGTACTTGCTCCCCATTTTGTCCTTCCATCGTCAAAGCGACTGTTAAGAATAGTAGCACCGCATGGCCTATGCTGTCCCGACCGGGAAAGGCGGATTTTGATTCACTCTGTTCTGTGAGAATTCTTTTTTGCCATCTCGTTCCTGTCATTTGGGATTGTGGCAACAGTTCGGTCTAGGGCCCATGTCGAGGTCGCCCCAGCGTGATCTCCGGGCCTTGCGCGTCAGAGGATGCACAGCCACGTGTGGGGAGGCGACGGGCGACAAGCGCCAATAGAACAAAGCCCATGATGAGAGGCGAGGGAGGCAGGAAGTTATTCACAAGTTCTGAGACTCGGATAACCGCCAGGCTGTCCAATGACCAGCAAACTATAGAATCCGGCTCCAGCTTGATCTGACACCGTAAAGTCACCAGAGCATGCGTGTGTGATGTTCTTGGTCGATGATGATGAATGGGGAGGGAGCTCACAAGTGGCAAATGCGAACTGGCGAGGATCCGCGCCCAGTATGTATGCTTGGTATTGACAGCTAGGACAAAACCTGAACCTCTTTCAACGAGTCCGCTATTACATTCGACAGCTCACCAACGTGCCGCTAACGCGAGAGCAATACAATTGTAGAGTATTCGTATTGGCACCAAGATGCTTGAAAGCCTCGTACGAAGTGTGGCGCTGTTCGTCTTCGGTGGCCAACGGTTCAGATGAGCGAGGGACTTGAAACAATCATCTTCGGGGGACCTATCGTCGTCGGGTAGGCAACAGGATAACGTATTGACACTCCTGTCAAGCATAAATAGCATCAATCGCTGAAGATGGCTTGAACTCAACCTGATTTGCGGATTACCCGGCAGTGGCCGCCACAGACTGCACTGGTGGCGCTGATCGTCGGAGAACCCGATGTCGCTTCCCCGCTAAAATGCGAAGGCAGGTACCCGCCTTCCTCGTTGCCATTCATCGATTCTATCGTCATCAATTACTTCCGGGAGCTCCTACTCCAGTCACTCTCCGTACATGTTCTGCTTATTAGAACCTGATGTCAAACTGTGGCGCAGTCGGGCCCCAATTCAACGAGCATGACTGCGACGTTGTGCAGAGCAGAATTGGCAGCGTAATTTCCTCTCCAGAGTCCAGGCTCCCTCTACCCCCGCGAGATCTGCAGCCCCACCTTTGCGTCACTTTCCTGAGCCGTCTGCCTGCGGACCTCGCGGGCCTGTAGCAATAGCAGAGCCAGCGTCAAGCCTGCGTACCAACCTACGCCTACCTACTATCTATCTACGGGCCTGCCTCGCAAGCCGCTGACTGCATCCAGCCTGCTCATCTTTACTTACCGACTTCCTGACGAAGCGATTACCAAAGGCTTGAGCAGTTCTCTCTTTACTCACGTCAGCTTAATGTCGGCCCGACAAACTCCAACCCAGCGCGAACTAGCCATAAGTAAACGAGTCATCTCGCAACATCGACAATCCTCGCTGCGAAACACCACAAAGCCAACATCATGGATTCCAGCGGACTGAAACGGAGAGATACCACCAAGGGGGCCCCTCTCCGGATCTTATCTCTAGGTCAGTACGAATTCGAGACTGCGGACACCATCACATGGCAGCAAAGCAGCAGCTAACAACTCGAGCGATTCGCAGATGGTGGAGGCGTTCGAGGCTATTCAATGCTTATCATTGTCCAAGAGATCATGCACCGCGTCTACGTCGAGATCCACGGCAAGGCACCGCGACGAAACGAAATACCGAAGCCTGCCGACCACTTCGACCTTATCGTCGGCACGGGAACTGGCGGCTTGATAGCCTTGATGCTCGGGAGGCTGCGTCTCGACCTAGAAGCCTGCAAAGAACTCTACGTCCGATTGACACGCATGGTATTCGAGACGGATAAGACGCTTGCTGGGATTCCCTACCGGTCCACCTTGTTCAAGGCGTCCAAGCTAGAAGAGGCTATCATGGATTGTGTTAGGGAACACACCGTCTACGCCGAAGAAGGAAACGATGGCGACGAACACGAGATGGTGAATCCCCTCAACCCGGCCTCGCGCTCGAGCGCCGCCCACCCCAGGAGGCACCTCAGCAATGCCAGTGTCGTTAGCTTCAGTGCGCGAAGCCCTCAGGCGCAAATGGCAACGCGGCCGGCTTTGCACTCCAAGTATGGAGACCCGCAGGCCCGTCTGTACGATCGCAGAGACCACAGGACCAAAACGTGAGTAGCCTCGTATTGCGCACGGTGTCGATCGACACTCTGCGTTTCTGCAATGGCTGGAGACCGAGCATGCTACTAACGAAGCCAACAGCGCCGTGACGGCGGTATATCAAGGTTCAGGGAAGGGGACACCACCAGCCATGCTCCGGTCATACGATTCAAGGAAGGAACCGCCTCCAGAGTTCGATTGCAAAATCTGGGAATCAGGCCGCGCAACTTGCGCCATTGGCTTGGCCTTTAAGCCGATTCGCATCGGACAATCTGTCTTCCACGATGACGGCAGCGGCACTTTCAATCCGGCCCCCGAAGCTCTAGACGAGGCGGTTGTGAACGAGTGGCCCGGTCGAGATGTCGGCGTCTTCATAAGCGTCGGGACTGGCAAGCGACCGCAGAGCAGCGGTGCCAACCAGGCTATGTGGTATGAAGGTTTTATGGGCGAGTATGCCGAGGCAAGGAGGCGCTTGATATCCAAGATTGAAGGATGCGAGGCTATCCACGAATTCATGATGAAGGAGCACCTGGGCAGAAGGGGCGTCAACATCGAGAACTACTACCGGCTGAACGTCGAGATTGGCGTGGGCGAGTTTGGCATGAATGAATGGCATAGACTCGCAGAAATTAGCTCGGGAACGCGCCGCTACCTATCCAGAGGAGCCGAAACCAATATGCTGGATGGCGCCGCTCAAAAGCTGGGCAAGATTCACTTTGCCATTCGACGATTTGACCGCGCCAACGACAAAACACCAGCAATTCACATGGCGGCACCGACTCCACCGCCTCCCATGGCCGTCGAGCTTCCGGCCGAGATGCCCGTGTCCTGGCCGGTGCCTCAGTCTCCACAACACAGCCGATCTTCGTTCGAGTCTGGCCCCGACACGCTCGGAATCCCCACGGGGTCCGAACCCTCTCCTCGAAGTTCCTTTGAACACGGCCGTCAGCAGGGTAGCCCCCGACTGCCGCCTGCGGCCCCGGCAGCTCCGGCGAATAACCAGCGGCTGACACCACCTTCGCTTCCTGCTAGAGATGCGGTGGCCAAGCCTCATGACGATCCCGACCGACTGGTTGTCAACGCACCGACGCCGGCGCAATATAGGATTGCCGAGGGCAGTGACAAGATTGCCGTCGTCGGTGACGGGGACCAAGCCTGGCGTCAAGGACCTCCTCGCACGTCACCACGCCCACCCCCGAGGTCGCCCCAACTCCCTCCGTACCGAATAGAACCTCCCCCGCTACCCCCGAAGACACCCCTGCCTGAAAACCAGGCCCAACGGTCCGGAAACACGCTTCCGTATCCTCTCGATGATGAAGCCCCCCCTGCCGTCAATCTAGCACGGAAACCTGACTTCCGTAGACGGTAAACATGGCTTGTTTTCTTTGCATGTGGATTTGGTTTGTGATACCCTTTGTTTGTGGTTTTTATGCCTATAAGTTTCGGTTTGGCGCTTGCTTAGGGAGGTGGAGGATGGTGTATGATGAGCTATGACGATGGAAATTTGATCTCTTTCAGTGCTCGACAAGGCAGTCATGAGGAAGGCGGCTACTAGCAGAAAAAAAAAGCCAGGTCATACAGGCACAGGAATTCCCAGGTCAACAGATAGGTACTTTGTGATAGATAGAAGAAGGCAGTTCACGGGCAGCTGTAGGTGGTGCCACATGCGCAACTGTCTGACCTGAAAGTAGGGCGTCAATGATGATATTCGGTTCAAATTTCGTTCCAGCATACCGATTTTTTTTTGGATTTTTTCAGTATTCACGCAGCTCTATCCTCAGCAAGGCCAATACGAACTCCTACGGATTCACAACACCAACCGTTGAAGTTACATCTCACAAATCGTGGCTCGGCACGGCCAGCCGCAAGCGGGTGAAGCGCCGAAACCATGTAACAGACCGCTCGAGTGTCAAATTAGGGCCCTGGAGCACCGGCAGTCCCACGGGTGCCTAGCACCGCCCCCAATATTTCCCATCGGTTTCAGGGCAATTCATGAGGCTATGAGCTCGTTAAACGCGATGATCCAGTTAGACGGCAGCGATGTTGAATTGCCATAGTTGGCTGGAAAACCGCGCCCGGTCTTGTGGTGCAGGGTATTGGTGGAAGCTGGACTCGTAAAATTTCCACCCTCACCACCACCGTTCGTCAGCGCGCGAAAACAGAAGACAGCGTCAGCGTCGCTCGTTTCGAGCCTTTCGATCCCATAAAAGGCCGATCTCGCCGCATGCTTAATAATGGCACAGAATTCACCGTCCTGTGCATCGAAGAGAATTGCACAACCACCGTGATCAGGCGGCCAAAACCAGCGCTTACGTGGTAGCTGGACTTGACTGGGTACAGATTGCAACCCATAAGCCAGCAGACATTGCCGCACTGCCTGGATCAGGCCGGTACGCGCTAAAGCATTTTCGTCGCTGTGCGTCAACCTTAAACCCCAGGCGCACAGTGACCCAACCAGTTACGAGTTACTTACTCGGCCTACATCCAGTGCTGTAGAGTCACGGGTGCTTCAGACTCTATAAAATCGATTAGAGTCCCGCCAGGCTGGGGCATCCACTGAGGACGGCATTGCTTCATCCCATCTTTGCCGTTGAATTAAACATCCTCGTCTGTAGCCTCTTTCTTCACATACCGTGGCTTTCGAACCCACGACGCGCATCTTTTGACAGACATTCATACATGGCCTGGCCTGGCCACAGACTGGTTCTTATGCCACAGTCGGCCTGTCAACTTGGGTTGACGACAACACCCTGCTGCTCTGATAGGGCGTGAGATTGGCGCCGCAGCCACGACGTTATGTCCGAAACTTTGCAGGACCCGCTGCGTCGGTCGCGACAGACGCGTGCTGAGCGAACTACCACGAGTTGCAGCGAGTGTCGGCGCCGGAAACAAAAGGTACGCCTTATCACATGGTTGATAGTAGATGTCGGGTGCGGATGGATTTATCCGACATGCAAGGCTCCCCTTCTCGGTACGTCCTTGGCGCTAAGAATAAACTTGCTGCAGTGCTCCCAAGGGCAGCCGTGTACGAATTGTGCCAGACGGTTTCCCCTGCCGGTATGCGAGTACAAACCCAGCAAGTAAGTGTCTTCCAAGCTATCGACCAAGCATGGGCTGGCTCAAGCTCGCACTTTCTCTAACATGGATGATGTCAAGGCGAAACAACCCGCCAGGTGTGTCGAGTCTTCCCACCTTCACAGTTGCCTTACGATCACCGGTGGAAAATGAACCCGGCACCACGTCAACGTTGCTGGAAGGCCCCAAGCCGCACTGGTTGAAAAGGAGTGCCGAGGGCCAGCACAGCCGTTCACGAAGCGAGCGCGATGGCAAAGGTGGTGAGGTTGGCCGCTGGTCAGGCCTGGACATGACCACGCAGTATCCAACCTCGGTTGCCGGCGTCGAAGACATGCACAACTGGCACGGCGACGGCTACCCGTGGGGCTATGTAGCCTTGAACGTCAAGACCACCGGCAACTTGGCCTTATGCGACGACAGTTGCAAGAAGCATCCCCAGGCAGTACATGATGCCATCCGGTTGATCCTGCATCGCTTCAGCGTCCCCGACAAATTCTTGGTCCGATGGCACGTCAACCACCGAAACGAGATTGAAGCTTATTCCGGAGAAGCACCGGTCCTGCCCGCGACGCCAATCGGCTGGCCAGATGCATCGACAGATTTCGATCAACTGCCTATGTCGGCAACAAAGGCCAACGCAGACCTGCTCAGAATATGTAAGTTTCATCTCCTCTCGCGTCCATGCCATGGCTCACCCCCACCTCGGGCTCACACTCACGCGCGGCTGTAGTTCTCAAGCTTCTTTGTCGGTACAAGGCCTGTCTTGACGGCAATCCGGATGCGGCAAACCCCATGATCAAGTTCTACTTCCCTTTCTGCGTTCAGAGTCCTCTGCTCCTGCAGATTGTGCTCTACACATCTTCTTGCTTCCTCAACGAGACGGGGCACATGCCCAAGCTGGCCGTCATGGCCCAGAAAGGAAAAGCCATTCAAATGCTGAATGAGCATTTGCGGTCCCAGCCATTGCAGACCAGCGACGCAGCCGTGGCCGGCGTTGTTCAGCTCGTCGTCGACGAGTGGTACTGGGGCGAAACGGCCGACTTGAAGGCTCACTTAAGAGGTCTGCGTGAGATGATTCGGTTACGAGGAGGCCTTCGCAATCTGGGCATGCATGGTCTACTAGCAAAGCTTGTCATAAGGTACGTGGACGTCTAGGACAGAATGCGCATATGCTCACGTCCACTAGTCATGATTTGGCCATTGCCTCGGCGCACGAGATCAAGCCTTCTCTACAGGACGGGCCCGATTTTGAATTTGACGATCCTGTGCAAGTGAACTTTCGACTCACTCACAACACGCCATTTCTCTCTACACTGGCCTCGTTTGCAAGTTGTGCACAACCTCTTGGACTCCTTAATGCTACGGCCTCGATTCTAGATGATGTCAGGTTTATCATATCAGCAGTCATGACACTCTCGCCAGACCCGTCATCACAAGATGTGCATAAAGTCACGTCGACGGCTAAGTGGATGCTGGAGCGCATACAGAAATTGGATGCCGAGTCTCTGGAACCCAACCTGGGCCAGACCGAGGGGGAGGACGTAGCGACACGAAATGCCTCAGCAGGATCCATTCTAGCCGAGGCATCTTCAAGGAAGAGCAGCACCAGCGAAGGCAGTCATGAAAGCGCCACATCCAGGACACCAGCAGCCCGCCGGCAGTCAGCAACAGCGGACACAGCGGACACGGTGGCGACGACGGCGACGACGACGGCCTCGACGGCCTCGACGCCCTCAAGTCGCTCCTCGACATCACCACCCCCCGCAGACCTCGGCCGAGCCAACCACATGTTCCGAGTAGTCCGCCTGGCAGCCATCATCCTTCTCCGGGCCATCCTCAACCGACAGCCGCTCAGCAAGACGTGCACCCCAAGCGAGTTTCTCGAGGTCTGGCTGCTCAGCTGGCGCGTGCCCCTGACGGTATGGCGGTCGGCCGTCGGCATCTTCAACTGGATCATGTTCACCATCATCCCCGCCAGTCACGGCGGTCCGCACGAGCGCTTTGTCCGGACCATGTGGATGATAAGCGTGGTGAGCAGGGCCGTGGAGAATTGGCATGTCACGGTCGAGTCGGCGCAAGTAGGGTTACGATTGCACAGGTGGTTGGCTGGGAAGAACTTGGAAGGACGGGGGCCGGAAGCTGGCGGTGGAGTTGTTGCGAAGTTCGGATATAATGCTCCGAATTGGTAGTCTCGCTGGCTGAACTACTTGGATCGATTGTAGGCAAGGCCGAGAGCGAGGATGAGAGGAGACAGGATTGGTTTGTGATACCCAGAACATTGTGGCCACATGTACGCTTTCTTTCAAGCATCGTTAGATCTCGCCATCTCTGTATCCGTACACCCAGAAGCGTCACCAGTTCCAATGGAGCCCGAGTTCTCTATTTGAAAATCTTTAAGCCCGTCGTCAGTCTTTCGCAGCTGCCGGCCCCCATTTGTCGGAGAAAGGACGAACATTAGCGCCGCAGACTGCTAATGCAGGTAGGGTTCCCCATTGGCCAATCCGGAAAGCACATCATGATTTACCTACCTTTTTTTTGGGTTGTGGGTTACCTCACTGATATGGTAACAGGAATTTGAGGTCCAATTTTCCCCTCGCATCCCACCCTGATGATTTCATTACAGGGAGTGCCAGTTAGTACATCGATTTCTGCTTTGGGAAAATGAAATATGTTTGAGATAAGGAGGACGCCGGCTCGGCGCCATCTTCACCGGGACCGCGACGGCAGCCTACCTTCGGGATCGGGGGATTGACGGGATTGACGTGCGGCAAGGAGGCATTTGTTCATTTTCCCTTAGCATCCCTTCAACTTTCCACTCTACTGCCGAAATTGTTTTTTCTGCTGCTGTATCTTGCATGTCTTTGTGTTCAGCAGGTTGCCGTCGCACATATCGGATTCCGGCCACTGGACGGCCCTGCTTAGCATCATGCCTGCTCCGGTCTGCGAGCGCCTGCACACTTATCAGTGTCCAATCTCATTCCTCTGTTTTTGCTTTCCCGTACACCAAGCGCCGGTATAGGCGCAGACACGTCCGACCTAGATCAACCTGATGGGAAAATCGCTCGAATGCAGATCGCACCAAGAAATGGGACCTGGGGTTCTCCAAATTGAAATCGAAGTCCAATGGAAGCGGCCGGCCCTCTGACAACACATGTCTGCCGCGTGGGATGGCACGTCTGTCAGACGCATTAGACCTCCCGGCTCTGAAGGGCCAGCCCCGGAGTTTGTCGATGGTTCTTCGGCGCCATAAGTTGGTGGTAGTGGTACTTTTACCAGTCAAGACACGAGATCTCATCATCTCGCGTTTGTTTCACGCCCGATTATCCTATTCCTTGAATCTCTCTCCTACGGCCCTTTCTGGGCAGGTAAGACATTTCTGAGCTCCTGAAGCCTCTGGTACACAAGATTTGGGACAGCCCTTCCGTAGTCAATCTCGCCCGTCACCCTGTGCCAGTTTGGATTCCTAAATCTTTGAAATCCCGAGCTCAAATTTCGATCTCTACCCGCTTACAATATATCCCCAAAATACATTTTATACGCCTTTCCCACAATGCCTCCGGACGCGGACTCGGACCCCTCCCGAGCCGAAGCGGCGCTGCCTCCTCTTCCGTCGGAAACCTCCCCCTTACTCGGCCCCGACACCAAGCCCCTTCCAGCCCCCCGATCTCGCCTCAGCACCGCCCTCTCGGAAGCCTGGCTCCTCACCCGCGCATCCCTGCCCGTCATCCTGGCCTACACCCTGCAGAACTCCCTGCAGACCATGTCGGTCCTCATCGCCGGGCGCCTCTCTCCCGAGGCGCTCGCCACCGCCGCCTTCAGCTACATGTTTGCCATGTCCACGGCCTGGCTCGTGGCCCTGGGAGGCACCACGGCGCTGGACACCATCGGGTCCAGTTCGTACACGGGGGCGGGGGACAAGCGGGATCTGGGCGTCCTGCTGCAGAGGGGGATTGCCGTGCTGAGCGGGTTCTACGCCGTCGTGGCCGTGCTGTGGTGGTTTAGCGAGGGGCTGTTTAGGGCGCTGGGACAGGAGGAGTTTATCTGCGTGGAGAGCGCACGGTTCTTGAGGTGGTTGATTCCGGGGGGGTTGGGGTATGTTTGGTTTGAGAGCATGAAGAAGTTTTTGCAGGCGCAAGGTACGGATAATAATTTGCCCCAACACCGGTCTCTTTTTCTTTCTTCTTCCTTTTTTCCTCTCGACATGTCACCCTTCATCAAGAGATGAAAGAGGGTGGATAGAATGAGTCTAAGAGGCGATTTGTTTGCTAGTGTTCCCTTGAGCCCACTCTAACTTGAACCCTCAAAAAATAACAGAAATCTATCGCCCCGGAACCTACGTTCTCCTCCTAACTTCTCCCCTCAACGCGGCCCTAAACTACCTCCTCATCCACACCCTCGGCTTTGGCCTCTACGCGGCCCCAATCGCAACCGGCATATCCTACTGGCTTTCCTTCCTCCTTCTCGTCGCGTACGCCACTTTCGTCAAAGGCCACGAATGCTGGGGTGGGTTTTCCCCCCGGCGCGCACTCTCCCACGCCGGCCCCTTTGCCCGCCTCGCCATCCTCGGCGTCGTCCACGTGGGGACCGAATGGTGGGCCTTCGAAATCGTCGCGCTCGCGGCCGGGCGGCTGGGGACGATCCCGCTGGCGGCCCAGAGCGTGGTGATGACGGCCGACCAGATCATCAACACCATTCCCTTCGGGCTCGGCGTCGCGG
>Ga0247774_1000644_pt1 | contig 17510 bp, 16 predicted proteins | sample UWRJL001104B6_FD_179933 | JGI IMG/M metagenome (GOLD analysis project Ga0247774, IMG submission 179933) | Plant litter microbial communities from Arlington Agricultural Research Station in Wisconsin, United States - UWRJ-L001-104B-6 | ecosystem: Environmental > Terrestrial > Plant litter >... | reverse complement strand
GCGCGCGTACCTGGCGAACGAGGAACGGCTGGTCATCCACGACCTCGGCTGCGGCACCGGCTCCATGGCCCGCTGGCTGTCCGCCCGGCTGCCCGGCCCGCAGCACTGGATCATGCACGACCGTGACCCCGTCCTGCTCGCCCGTGCCACGGCGGGAACCGGCGAGGGGGTGACGATGTCGACCGAACGAGGCGACATCACCGGCGTACGGCTGAGCGGCGCCTCCCTGGTGACCGCCTCGGCCCTGCTGGACCTGCTCACCGCCGAGGAGGTGACCGGGCTCGCCGCCGCGTGCGCGGGCCGACCCGCGCTGCTGACGCTGTCGGTCACCGGCCGGGTGGAGCTCACGCCGGCCGACCCGCTCGACGCCGCGATCGGGGCCGCCTTCGACGCCCATCAGCGCCGGGTCACCGGGGGTCGCCGCCTGCTCGGGCCGGACGCGCCCGCCGTCGCCGCCGAGGCGTTCGAACGGCACGGCATGACCGTACGGCAGCACGCCAGCCCGTGGCGGCTCGGCCCGGACCAGGCCGCGCTGACGGCGGAGTGGCTCGCCGGCCGGGTGGCCGCGGCCTGCGAGGAGCGGCCGGATCTCGCCGTACGGGCGAACGCGTACCTGCGCCGTCGGCTCGACGCGTGCGCCGCCGGCGAGCTGCGCGTCGTCGTCGGCCATCGCGACCTGCTCGCGCTGCCGGGAGCGTGCGCCCGATGAGGCGGATCAAGCGCGTCTGGCCGTGGCTGCGGGTCCTCACCGGCGTCGCCATCCTCGCGCTGCTCGTCTGGCGGCTCGGCAGCACGGCGTTCCTGGACGGCGTGCGCGTGATCGACGGTCCGGCGGTCCTGGCCGCGCTGGCGGTCGGCCTGGTGACCACGGTGGCCAGTGCCGCGCGCTGGTGCCTGGTCGTACGCCGCCTGGGCCTGCGGCTCCCGCTGTGGACGGCCGTCGCCGACTACTACCGCTCGGTGTTCCTCAACACCGTGCTGCCCGGCGGGGTCCTCGGTGACGTACACCGCGCGGTACGGCACGGGCAGCGCGCGGGCGACGTCGGCCGCGGCGTCCGCGCGGTGGTGATCGAACGCACGGGCGGCCAGGTGGTCCTGGCCGCCGCGGGGATCGCGGTGCTCATCACCCGTCCCGGCACCCTCTCGGCGACCCGGCAGGCCGTGACGCCCGTCGCGGTGGCCGCCCTGGGCGCGCTCGTGCTCGCGCTCCTCGCGGCGGTCCGCTGGGGCCGGCGCACCCGGGTCTGGCACCGGCTGGCCGCGCCCGCGCTGACCGACCTGCGCCTCGCCCGCGACACCTGGCCCGGGGTCATGGGCCTGTCGGCGGTCGGGCTGGCCGGGCACCTCGCGCTCTTCCTCGTCTCCGCCCGCGTGGCCGGGTCGGCCGCGCCGGTCACGCGGTTGCTGCCGCTGATGGTGCTGGCCCTGTTCGCGATGGGACTGCCGGTGAACGTCGGCGGCTGGGGTCCGAGGGAGGGTGTCTTGGCCTGGGCGTTCGGCGCCGCGGGGCTGGGCGCCGCCCAGGGGGTCACCGTCGCCGTGGTGTACGGGGTGCTGACCTTCGTCTCCGGCCTGCCCGGCGCCGTCGTGCCGGTGTGGCGGTACGCCCGCCGGCCCTCACCTGCGGCTCCGGCGGCGGGGGCACTCACGGGCGCGGGCGAGCAGCGTCCGGAGCTGGACTACGCCATGAGCGGGGTTGCGGAGCGGAGCGGGGAAGGCCAGGCGTACGTCGTGCGTGCCGCCGGTCCGCTGTAGCCGGAGCACGATGCCGTAACGGTCGAGGCGCAGCGGATCCACCCGCGTGACGCCGTTCAGCAGCCGTACGTCCACCAGCTGCGCGAGCAGCTCGACGGCGTCACTGTGCGCGCCGGCGAGGTGGGTGAGGATCTCCGCCTCGGTCTCGGCCAGCGGGTCCGGCTCGGCGGCGGCGACCTCGTCCGGGTCGACGTCGACCCAGCGGCCCGCGTGCTCGAGCTCGACGGTCGCGGTCTCGAAGCTCAGCGCGGTCAGGTCCTCCGGGCCGTCTCCGGCGGGGGCGAGCCAGCCGCCCAGCACGACGCGGGCGCGGATCCGGTCCGGCACCGCGACCGGCGACACGTCGGTGAACTCGACCGTCGCGGGCGCGTCGCCGTAGGGGGCCGCGGCGATCTCGCTGCTCACATGGGTCTCGGCCGGGACGTTGAGCAGCAGGCGGCCGGGTGCCTCCAGCGAGTGCAGCCCGACCAGCTCGACGCGATGTGCCTCGGTCGTCAGGGTCAGGGACCTCGCCGCCGCGAGCACGGAGCGGACGAGCTCGGCGGCGGTCGGCTCCTGGGATTCGTTGGCGGACATCCAGCCTCCTTAAGTAAGGTAAGCCTAACCTTAGTCTCTTGGAGGTCCAGCGTGAACAGGTCACGCCCGAAAGCCAAACGCTCCCGCGCTCTGGGGATGCCGCTGACGCCGAAGTGCGTGCGCTACTTCGAGCGCCGCCCGTACCCACCCGGCGTGCACGGACGCCGCCGCAAGCAGGAGTCGGACTACAAGACGCGCCTGCTGGAGAAGCAGCGGCTGCGCGCGCAGTACGACATGGGCGAGAAACAGCTGCGCCGCGCCTTCGACCGCGCGGCGCGCGGCTCGGGCAAGACCGGCGAAGCGCTGCTGGCCGACCTGGAGACGCGCCTGGACGCGCTCGTCCTGCGCGCCGGCTTCGCCCGCACGATCTACCAGGCCCGGCAGTTCGTCGGCCATCGGCACATCCTGGTCGACGGCAAGCGCGTCAACATCCCCTCCTTCCGCGTACGGCCGGGTTCCGTGATCACCGTCGCCGAGAAAAGCCGGGCGATGACGCCGTTCGTGGAGGCCGCGGCGGGCGCGCACGCTCCCGAGCACGTCCCGCCCTACCTGCGCGCGGACCACACGGCGCTCGTGGCGCAGCTCGTACGCCGTCCGGAGCGGCCGGAGATCCCGGTCCGGTGCGACGAGCAGCTGGTGGTGGAGTACTACTCGCGCTAGTTACCGCGTGGCGTGCCGTCGCCGGGGGCCCGGTTCACAGCGGGGCATAGGAAAGGCCGGTGCCGACCTCCGCAGGCGTCCGGAACGCCAGTTCGCTGAGCATCAAGTCCGTCAGGTGCGTACCGACGCAGATCCGCGTGCCACTGGTCGTCGTCAGTCGCAACCCGCACATCGCGAAGGAGTCGGGAACTCCTGATTCGGGTTCGCGGCTGATCACTTCCACCAGCGCGATCGCCTCGGTGACCAGGCATCGCAACGGGTGGCCGGGGATCTGTTCGGCTATCGGCGCCTGGATCGTCAGGCCGGAGTACCACGAGGAGTCGGCCAGGGTACTGGTGACATCCGGAAAGAAGAGGACGTTGGCCTTGGACTCCTCTGTATCGACCAGCCACTGCTCACCGTCGTGACTGGTCAAGAGCGCCGGCCCGCACTCAAGACGCGGCTCGGCCTCGGCGGGAACGCCGAGAAGCCGCGTCACGCTTCGAAGACGCCGCCCGAGCAGACGCCTGGCCGACCGATGGTTGCCGGGGAGGTAACTGTGGATGCTGCTCGGGGGAAGCCAGTCCGGGTGGAACCTGTGTGCCACGGGACGAGCCTCCAACGATCACGCCTGCCAGGTCCGTGCCCCCACCGACGCCGCAGGAACATGTCATCAGATCCCAGACACCCTAGTGGGCTCGCGGAGACGGTCCACGGCGATGGCGACCCATTCGCGTACTGCCTCGTCGTGGTCGTCGGCGAGCCGGGTGACGTGCTGGAGGGCCGCGGTGGCGTGGGTGTCGCCGAGCGCGCTGAGCACCGATATCCGCACCTGCGGGTCGACGTCGTCCAGCGCGGCGGCCAGCGCGTCCATGGCCTGCGGAAGTCGCGTGGCGAGCTCGCCGACCGGGGCCGCGGCCGCGGATCGGACGGAGGGATGCGGATCCGTGAGAGCCGTCAGCAGCCGGGGAAGATCCTCGTCCGAGGCGACGAAGTCCAGGGCCCAGACGCCGGTGGCGCGGAGGGCGGCGTCGTCGGCGGCGACCAGGTCGAGTACTGCCGGGCGTGCACGTACGGGGTCCTGTTCGAGCAGGTCGCAGATGACCGACTGGAAGGTGTCCTGGTCATCGCCCAGGTCCCGGGCCGAGGCGCGCAGGAGCACCGGGAGCGCGTCGAGGCCGGCGATACCGGCCAGGACCTCCCCGATCACGTCACGGCCGTAGAAGTCCTCCCGGGCCAGGAAGGTCTCCAGGTGCTCTTCGAGCTCGGGGACCAGCCCGAGATCGGCACTGTCGATCAGGACCTGGGTCAACCCAGTGATCTTGTCGAACGCCCTCTCCCCGAAGTCCCGGTCCTCGTCGGGATCCTCACTCGAAAGCAGACGGATCAGTTGGGCGAGCAGCGGCATGGACCGTCATCCTGCCGGTGGGAGCCGGCCACGGCCACTCCTCGATCCGGTCAGCCGCCCAGTGCGGGCGGCACCGGCGCGCCGAGGTAGCCCAGCAGCTCGGCGAGCTTGCGGTCCAGCTCTGTGCCGACCTCGGCGATGCGCGCGTCGCCGAAACTGGCGAACCTCGTGCTCGGCTGGTCCACGGTGAACCACACCGTGCCCTCGGCGTCCTCGTAGATGGCGGTGCGCAGCGGCGCGTAGAGCATGACGGCCGGGTCGTGAGTGAACATCCGCTGGGCGATCGTGTGGTTGCCCATGAGGTACTCCACGGCCTTCCAGCGGTCTCCGGCGAGCCGCATCACCGACGTGACGTCGAAGTCCCAGTAGCGGATGAAGTCGTGCGGCGCGTTCTCCTCGGCGAGCCGCCGGATCGCCGCCCACGGGGCACCGGACCGGACGAGCTCGCCGAGCCGCCCGGCGTCGAGCGCCGGCACGGCCCGCTCGTACCGCTCGCGGAAGTCGCCGAAGCCCGCGCCGGTCGCGATCTCCAGCCGGTGCACCTCGTGCACGTTGGTCCGGACCGGTTCCGGTGGCGGCAACGTCATCATCTCTTCCGCTTCGGGATCGACACCGGGATCCCCGGGCACAGAGCGTCATACCCACGACGACGTGCGATCCTTCCTCGCCGGTTCATCGCACCGCCGGCCCGAGTTCGCCTTGTCGAGCGCCCTGCCCGGGAAAGTCACCGCGACAGGCCACCGTCACGCGCCCACGCCCCGGCCGCGCGGCGACGCCACCTCCGAGTCCCTCGTGGAGAACCGATGCTCGCCCGAACCAAGATCACCGCCGGACTGGCCGCCTCGGTCGCCGCCGGCACCCTCGCCCTGGGCACGGGACTCATCCCCGCCCTCGCCTCGGCGCCCGCGCGCGCCGTCCCGCAAGCGGCGCGGGCCGCCGACCCGCCGGCGTTCACGGCAAGGCTCGCCCGGTCCTATGCCACCTTCGACGCGCACCAGGCCGTCGCCGTCGACGAGAAGTACTTCTACGTGGTCGACAACCGCAGCATCACCAAGCACGACCGGGCCACCGGGAAGCCGCTGCTGCAGTTCGTCTCCGCCGACACCGGTCCGATCATCCACATGGACAGCGCCGCCGTGGTCGGCGGCAGGCTCTACACCGCGCACTCGAACTACGACGACTCCCCGATGGAGAGCTCCGTCGAGGTGTACGACACCAGGACGATGCGGCACGTCCAGACGTACAGCTTCGGTATCGACCGCGGTTCGCTGACCTGGATCGACCGCCACGACGGCGCGTGGTGGGCCGGCTTCGCCAACTACGACGAGGTGCCGGACGGACAGACGGAGCCGTACGGCGGCACGGACAACACGCAGGTCGTCAAGATGGACGACCACTTCCGCGTGGTCGAGGCCTGGACGATTCCCAAGCGCGTCCTGGACCGCTTCAAGCCGATGAGCAACTCCGGCGGGTCGTGGGGGCCGGACGGACGGCTGTGGCTCACCGGGCACGATCTCGGTGAGGCGTACGTCATGGACGTCCCGGCCGCGGGCTCGGAGCTGCGGTGGGTCGCCACCGTCACGCTCCCCGACGTCGAGGGACAGGGCATCGCCTGGGACCGTTCGGGCGGCAGGCCGACCCTCTGGGCGATCAAGCGCTCGACGTCGCAGGCGCTGAGCTTCGACGTGCCCTACCGCTCGATCGGCGACCCGCGGACCTCCGACTGGCAGGTGCTCGGCCCCGGCCACTTCCAGCAGTGATCCCGCCCGGCGGGGCGGCCCGGCCGCCCCGCCGCGGCACGTACGGGAAACGCCGTCCTCGGCCACTGACCGGCCACAACACCGAGATCAGCCGCCACTAAGGACTTCACAACTTTAATCAAGGCCATTAAGAAGCGTTTCACCAGCGTCGCGCACCTCTTGACGGGCTGATTTTCCACAGGTTAAATCACGCCATGAATTAAGCCCCGGACCGAGGAGATCGGGGGGCCCGCCAGCCATCACGATCTCCACCCCCTCCAGGAGACGCACCTGATGAGATCGCTCCCCCTCCCCCGCGCCGCCACGGCCCTCTGGGCCATGGTCCTGGCGCTGACCGTCCTGCTGATCGCGCCACCGCACCATGCCCTGGCCGCGGACACCCTCCTCTCTCAGGGCAAACCCGCCACCGCCTCCTCCAGTGAGAACGCCGGCTCCGCGGCCACCAACGCGGTGGACGGCAACACCGGCACCCGGTGGTCCAGCGCCTTCAGCGACCCGCAGTGGCTGCAGGTCGACCTGGGCTCGTCCGTCACGATCAACAAGGTGGTCCTCAACTGGGAGGCCGCGTACGCCAGCGCCTACCAGATCCAGGTGTCGGCCAACGGCACGAGCTGGACCAACGTCTACTCGACCACGACCGGCGCCGGTGGCACCGAGACCCTCAACGTCAGCGGCACCGGCCGCTACGTCCGCATGTACGGGACGGCACGGCAGACCGGTTACGGCTACTCCCTGTGGGAGTTCCAGGTGTACGGACCCGGTGGGGGCACCACACCGCCGGCCGGCGGCGGTGACCTCGGCCCGAACGTCAAGGTCTTCGACCCGTCCATGTCCAGCGGCACCATCCAGAGCCAGCTCGACTCGGTCTTCAGCCAGCAGGAGAGCAACCAGTTCGGCAGCCAGCGGTACGCGCTGCTGTTCAAGCCGGGCAGCTACAACGTCAACGCCAACATCGGCTTCTACACCTCGATCGCCGGGCTGGGCCGGGGCGTCGACGACGTGAACATCAACGGTGCCGTCAACGTGGACGCCGGCTGGTTCGGCGGCAACGCCACGCAGAACTTCTGGCGTTCGGCCGAGAACCTGTCGGTCACCCCGTCGGGCGGCCAGGACCGCTGGGCCGTCGCCCAGGCGGCGCCGTTCCGGCGCATGCACATCCGCGGCGACCTCCGCCTCGAACCGAGCGGGTACGGCTGGGCCAGCGGCGGCTACATCGCCGACTCCAAGATCGACGGTTCGGTCCTGCCGTACTCCCAGCAGCAGTGGTTCACCCGCGACAGCCAGATCGGCGGCTGGGGCAACGGCGTCTGGAACATGGTCTTCTCCGGGGTGGAGGGCGCGCCCGCGCAGAGCTTCCCCAACCCCCCGTACACCGTGCTGAACAACAGCCCGGTGACCCGGGAGAAGCCGTACCTGTACGTCGACTCCTCGAACAACTACAACGTGCTCGTGCCGAACCAGCGGACGAACTCACGCGGCACCACCTGGTCGGGCGGCTCGACCCCCGGCACCTCGATCCCGCTGAGCCAGTTCTACGTCGCCCACCCCGGTGACAGCGCCGCCACCATCAACGCCGCGCTGAGCTCGGGCCTGAACCTCCTGTTCACGCCCGGCATCTACCACGTCAGCCAGTCGATCAACGTGACGCGCGCCAACACCGTCGTGCTCGGCCTCGGTTACGCGACGATCATCCCGGACGGCGGAGTGACCCCCATGACGGTCGCGGACGTCGACGGCGTCAAGCTCGCCGGGCTGCTCTTCGACGCCGGCACCACCAACTCGCCGACGCTCCTGCAGGTCGGCCCGAACGGCTCGGCCGGCACGAGCCACGCGGGCAACCCGACCTCGATCCAGGACGTCTTCTTCCGCATCGGCGGCGCCGGCGCGGGCAAGGCGACCAACAGCCTGGTCGTGAACAGCAGCAACACGCTCATCGACCACATCTGGGCCTGGCGCGCCGACCACGGCAGCGGCGTCGGGTGGACCACCAACACCGCCGACAACGGACTGACGGTCAACGGCAACAACGTGACGGCGTACGGCCTGTTCGTCGAGCACTACCAGAAGTACAACGTCGTGTGGAACGGCCAGGGCGGCAAGACGATCTTCTTCCAGAACGAGATGCCGTACGACCCGCCCAACCAGGCCGCGTACATGAACGGGAACACCCGTGGCTACGCGGCGTACAAGGTCGCCGACAACGTCACCAGTCACGAGGGCTGGGGCCTGGGCAGCTACTGCTACTTCAACGTCGATCCGTCGATCGTGAACGAGCACGGCTTCGAGGTCCCGAACAACGCGGGCGTGAAGTTCCACGACCTGCTCACGGTGTCGCTCGGCGGCAACGGAATCATCAACCACGTCATCAACAGCACCGGCGGCGCCGCGCAGGGCACCGACACCGTCCCGGTCAACGTGGTCAGCTACCCCTGATGAGCGACGCCGGCCGGGCCTCTCAGCCCGGCCGGCGATCCGCCGGAACCCGAACGCCGGTCCGCGCTCTCCATGGTGGGGCGCGGGCCGGTCAGGCGGACGCGGCCCGCCGTACGGGCAGGACGGCCAGCCGATTGATGATCAGAGAGGGCATCCGTTCCAAGGCGGAGGCGGGCACGGCCGGCTCGAGGTCGTCGAACCTCCGGAGCAGCGCACCCAGCGCGATCCGTGCCTCCAGCCGTGCCAGCGGCGCACCCAGGCAGTGGTGAACGCCGTGCCCGAACGCCAGGTGACCGGCGTCCTCCCGGCCCAGGTCGAGCGCGTCCGGGTCGGCGAACCTGGCGGGGTCGCGGTTGGCCGCCAGCAGCGAGACGACGATGTTCGCACCGGCCGGGATGGAGTGCCCGGCCACCTCGATCGGCTCGGCGGTGAACGCCGGGATCGCCATCTGGGCCGGGGGGTCGAAGCGCAGGAGCTCCTCGATCGCGGCGGGCAGCCGGTCCGGCTCGGCCCGGAGCAGGGCGAGCTGGCCGGGATGGGCGAACAGCGCGTTCACGCCGTTGGCGATGAAGCTGACGGTCGTCTCGTGCCCGGCGATGAGGAGGAGGTAGACCATCGAGGTCAGCTCGTCCTCGGTCAGCCGGTCCTCGCCGTCGCGTACCGCGATGAGCGCGGACAGCAGGTCGTCGGCCGGGGCGCGGCGCTTGTCCGCCAGCAACCCGTGGAGGAACGCCACGATCTCCCGCGAGGCGCGCAGGAACGCCTCCTCGCCGGCGAAGCGGCCGGCCACGAGCGGCCCGGCCCAGGCGCGAAGGTCGTCGCGCGACTCCTCCGGTACACCCAGCAGCTCGCAGATCACCGTGACGGGTAAGGGGCCGGCGAACGCGCTGATCAGATCCGCCTCACCGTTCGCGTCGAGCGTCTCCTCCAGCGTGCCGACCAGGTCCGCGCAGATCCGCTCGACGCGTGGCGCCAGTTCCTCGACCCGCCGCCGTGTGAAGGCGGCCGCCACCAGGCGCCGCAGCCGGGTGTGCTCGGGCGGGTCGGCGGTGAGCATGTGGGAGTACAGGGCCGGCCGGAGCTCGGCGGGCGTCCCCTCGTCGTACGCCGGGTGCGACGCGCCGCCCTTGACGACGCGTGGGTCGCCTAACACCGTCTTCGCCGCGGCGTAGCCGGTGATGACGTAGGCGTCCATGCCGAGGGACAGCCGCAGGTGGTGCACCGGGCCGCTTGCGGCCAGCTCGGCGAGCGCCCGGTGCCGGGCTCCGTCGCGTACGGCGAGGAAGGGGTCGTCGTCGGTCGCCATGGGGGGTCCCTTCGTCAGCGGGTGGGGGTGGCGGATTCGCGGCCGCGTCCGCCACGGCTCAGGAAGTCCGCGAGCGGCAGTGTCGCGGCACCCACCGTGACGGCGTCCGGCCCGAGTCTGCCCAGCTCGATGGTGGTGCGCTCGACGGGATGACGGAGCGCGTACGCGGCCGCCGAGCGGCGTACGGCCGGCAGGAAGTGCCGGCCGAGGAGCAGCCCGGCCCAGCCGCTGATGATGATCCGTTCGGGGTTGAAGAGGTTCACCAGGTCGGCGATGCCGGCGCCGAGATACTCCGCGGTCTCGTCGAGCAGCGCGACGGCCTTCGCGTCGGCGGCACGCGACGGACCGGGTGTCGCCCTGGCCAGGAGCGCGGCGAGCGCGCTCTCCTCGTCGTCCCCGCCCGGGTCGCCGCCGATCTCCGCCCATCGCTCCAGCACCGCCTCGGCGCTGACGTACGCCTCCAGGCAGCCCAGCGCCCCGCAGCGGCACTGGCGCCCGCGTACCTGCAACGTGGTGTGGCCCCACTCGCCGGCGCTGCTGTGCGCGCCTCCGTACAGCCCGCCGTCCGTGACGATGCACGCGCCGACGCCGGAGCCGATCAGCGCGATGACCGCGTGCCGGGCGCCGCGTCCGGCGCCGAACCACACCTCGGCCTGGCCGAGGGTCTTGGCGCCGTTCTCGATGAACAGCGGCACCTCCGGAGGCAGCCCCGCGGCACCGCTCAGCAGGGACTCCAGCGGCACGCCGTCCCAGCCGATGGTCTGGCCGTGCACGACCGCGCCACCGGGTGAGCTGCGGTCCACGATGCCGGGCACGCCGACCCCCACGCCGAGCAGCCGGTCCGGGGCGACGTCCGCGGCGCCCAGCACGTCGGCGAGCGCGTCGCAGATGTGCCCGACGACCCGTTCGACGTCGTAGCCGTGCGCGGCGAGGGGGCGCTCGGCGCGGGCCAGCTCGGTCAGCGCGAGGTCGAACAGCTCCACGCGGATGCGCGTCTCGCCCACGTCGACGCCGATCAGGTAGGCGCTGCGGCGGGCGACGCGCAACAGCGTGCGGGGGCGGCCTCCGTCGGAGTCGACCGAGCCGGCCTCCTCCAGCAGTCCGTCCGCGGTCAGCTCGGCCACGACGTTGCTGATCGAACCCGAGCTCAGCCCCGTGGCCGGGGCGAGTTCCTGCCGGCTGAGGGGGCCGTCGAAGTAGAGCTTGCGCAGCACAGCTGAACGATTCGTGCGCCGTAGGTCGCGCACGGTCCGCTTCTCCCGATCATTCATCCGGACCATCCTCCCCGATCACAATCACGCAACCTACCTGCCGCCGACTCTTGACGCGGATCTTCTGTCACGTCTTAACTCATAACCTAAATTAAGCTTCCTGGCCTAAGCCCCGGAGGGCCTCTGTCATGCGCAGGACCTCGATCACCGCTGCGATCGCAGCCATCACCCTCGTCGCCACCGCCGCCGGATGCGGCGGTGGCTCCGCCACCGGCGACGGTGGGAACAAGAATCCCAAGACGCTCACCTACTGGGCGAGCAACCAGGGCAAGAGTCTCGACGACGACAAGCAGAAGCTCACGCCCGAGCTGCAGAAGTTCGAGAAGCAGACCGGCATCCACGTCAAGCTCGAAGTCGTCGGCTGGCCTGACCTGCTGAACCGGGTCCTCACCGCCGCCTCCTCCGGCCAGGGCCCCGACGTGCTCAACATCGGCAACACCTGGTCCGCATCCTTGCAGGCCACCGGGGCCCTACTGCCCTTCGACGACACGGCGTTCTCGGCCATCGGCGGCAAGGACCGCTTCGTGGCCTCCGCGCTGGGCTCCACGGGCGCCGCGGGCAAGCCCCCGGCCGCCGTGCCGCTCTACTCCCTGGCCTACGGCCTGTACTACAACAAGAAGATGTTCAAGGCCGCCGGCATCACCAACCCGCCGGCCACCTGGTCCGAGCTGGTGACCGACGGCAAGAAGCTGACCAGCGGCGGCAAGTACGGCCTGGCCGTCGAGGGTGCGAACAACGCCGAGAACATCCACCACGCGTACATCTTCGCCAAGCAGCACGGCGGTGACTTCTTCGACGCCTCGGGGAACCCGACCTTCACCTCCCCCGGCGCGATCGCGGGCGTCAAGCAGTACGTCGACTTCATCGCCAGTGACAAGATCACCGCACCGGGTAACGCGGAGTACGCGCAGAACCAGTCGCTGCAGGACTTCGCCACGGGCAAGGCCGGAATGCTGCTCTGGCAGGCCGCGGGCGTCCAGCTCGCGCAGCGCGGCATGAAGGCCGACGACTGGGGCATCGCCCCGGTGCCCGTCCAGTCCGGCGCTCCCGGTCAGGGCACCAACGTCGACACCATGGTCGCCGGGATCAACCTGGCCGTCTTCAAGAACACCCAGAACCGCGACGGCGCGCTGAAGTTCGTCAAGTTCATGACCAGCGACGAAGAGCAGAAGATCCTCAACGGCAAGTACGGCTCGATCCCGCCCGTGTCCGCGGCCCAGTCGGACCCGCAGTTCTCCAACCCGGAGCAGACCGTCCTGCGCCAGGGCCTGGCCAAGAGCGCCGTGGCCCTCCCCCAGGTGCCCAAGGAGTCGCAGTTCGAGGACCTGGTCGGCACCGCGCTGAAGGACCTGTTCGCCGACGCCGCCGCCGGCAAGCCGGTCACCACGCAAACCGTCCAGAAGCGCCTCGAGAAGGCCCAGCAGCAGATGACGGGCTGAGATGGCCACGACCACCGGCACGACCGCGCCGAGCCAGGGGGAGAACTCTCTCTCCGGCTCGGCGCGGCCGCGCAAGAAGCCCCGGCGCAGCTACAAGGTCGGCCGGGGCGCGATTCCGTACCTTCTCATCCTGCCCGCCGTGCTCATGGAGCTGCTGATCCACCTGGTGCCGATGGTCGTCGGCGTCGTGATGAGCTTCAAGGAGCTGACCCAGTTCTACATCCGCAACTGGGGCGCGGCCCCGTGGAGGGGGCTGGGCAACTACCGGGTCGCCGTCGACTTCAACAGCGCGATCGGCCACGCCCTGCTGCACTCGTTCCTCATCACGTGCGCGTTCACCGTGCTCGCGGTGGGGTGCTCCTGGCTGCTCGGCATCACCGGGGCGATCCTCATGCAGGACGCCTTCCGCGGCCGTGGCTTCCTGCGCGCGCTGTTCATGACACCGTACGCGCTGCCCGTCTACGCGTCCGTCATCATCTGGGCCTTCATGCTCCAGCACGACAACGGCCTGGTGAACCACGTGCTGCACGACCAGCTGCACCTGACCTCCAAGCCGGCGTTCTGGCTGATCGGCAACAACAGCTTCATCTCGATCGTCGTCGTCTCGATCTGGCGCAACTGGCCGTTCGCGCTGCTCGTGCTCATGGCCGGGATGCAGAACATCCCCGACGAGCTGTACGAGGCCTCGGCCATCGACGGAGCGGGCGTGTGGCAGCAGATCCGCCGGATCACGATGCCGTCCCTGCGCCCGATCAACCAGGTGCTCGTGCTCGTGCTCTTCCTGTGGACGTTCAACGACTTCAACGTGCCGTACGTCCTGTTCGGCGCGTCGGCGCCGGCGGCGGGCGACCTGATCTCCATCCACATCTACCAGGCGTCGTTCCTCACCTGGAACTTCGGCTCCGGCTCGGCCATGTCCGTGCTGCTGCTGCTCTTCCTCCTCGTGGTGACCACGGTGTACCTGGCCCTCACCTCCCTGAGGAGCAGGAGGACTCATGTCTAGCGGATACCGGTCGCCGACCGCCCGGCCGATGTCGTTCATCTGGACGCGGCGGATCGTGCTCACCCTGATGGCCATCTTCGCGGCTCTGCCGGTGTACGTGATGATCAGTACGTCGCTGAAGCCGCTGCGGGACGTCACCGCGAAGTTCCAGTGGATCCCGGGCGATCTCACGCTGCGCCCGTACGTGGACATCTGGCACACCGTGCCGCTGGCCCACTACTTCGTGAACTCCATCATCGTCTCGGCCGCGGCGACGGGCCTGTCGGTGGCCATCGCGATCTTCGCGGCGTACGCCGTGAGCCGCTACCACTTCCGTGGCAAGCGGGTCTTCACCATCACCGTCCTGTCCACCCAGATGTTCCCCGGCATCCTGTTCCTGCTCCCGCTTTTCCTGATCTTCGTCAACATCGGGAACACCACCGGCATCGCGTTGTACGGCTCGCGTGCCGGGCTCATCATCACCTACCTCACCTTCTCTCTCCCGTTCTCCATCTGGATGCTCGCCGGGTACATGGAGTCGATCCCCCGTGGCCTGGACGAGGCCGCGATGGTGGACGGGTGCGGCCCGCTCGGCGCGCTGTTCCGCGTCGTGATCCCGGCCGCGGTCCCCGGCATCGTCGCGGTCGCCGTCTACGCCTTCATGACGGCGTGGAGCGAGGTCCTGTTCGCCTCGGTCATGACCAACGACACCACCCGGACACTCGCCGTGGGCCTCCGCGGCTACTCCACCCAGTACGACGTCTACTGGAACCAGGTCATGGCCGCCTCGCTGGTCGTCAGCGTGCCGGTGGTCGCCGGGTTCCTGCTTCTGCAGCGCTACCTCGTCACCGGCCTCACCGCCGGGGCCGTCAAGTGAGCGAGTGAACCAATGAGCGCTTCGTTCATGGGGCCGACGAAGGAGGCCCCATGAACGGCCTCACCGAACGAACGGAAGGGCAGTCCGTGCACGACCTCACCTCTTTCCCCGCCGACTTCACCTGGGGTGTGGCCACCGCCGCCTACCAGGTCGAAGGCGCCGTCTCCGAGGACGGCCGATCGCCGTCCATCTGGGACACGTTCTCGCACACCCCCGGCAAGGTCGACGGAAACGACAACGGCGACGTGGCCTGCGACCACTACCACCGCTGGCCCGAGGACATCGCGCTCATGAAGGAGCTGGGCGTGGGCGCGTACCGCTTCTCCGTCGCCTGGCCGCGCGTGGTCCCGGGCGGCGACGGGCCGGTCAACCCGGCCGGCCTCGCCTTCTACGACCGCCTCGTCGACGCCCTCCTCGAGGCCGGCATCACGCCCTACCCGACGCTGTACCACTGGGACCTGCCGCAGGTCCTGCAGGACCGCGGCGGCTGGCCGGCCCGCGACACGGCCGAGCACTTCGCGGCGTACGCCTCCCACGTCGCCTCGGCGCTCGGCGACCGGGTGACCGAGTGGGCCACGCTGAACGAGCCGCTGTGCTCGGCGTGGATCGGCCACCTCGATGGAACGATGGCACCGGGCCTGACCGACATCGCGGTCGCGGTGCCCGCGTCGTACCACCTGCTGCTCGGCCACGGTCTGGCCACGCAGGCGATCCGCGCCGTGGCGCCGAACGCGCAGGTCGGAATCGTCAACAACCTGGGCTACGCGGAGCCGGCGTCGGACTCGGAGGCCGACGTCGCCGCCGCCCGCCGCGCCGACGGCCACATGGTCCGCTGGTGGCTCGACCCGATCCACGGCCGCGGCTTCCCGGCCGACATGCGCGAGGTGTACGGCGTCGCCCTGCCCGAGCGCCCCGGTGACCTGGAGACGATCGCCACGCCGCTCGACTGGCTGGGACTCAACTACTACTTCCCCACCACCGTCGCCGACGACCCGTCCGGCCCGCCCCCGTTCATCCGCGAGGTCCAGCTGCCCGGCGTACGCCGTACGGCGATGGACTGGGAGATCCGCGACGAGGGCCTGGAGGGGCTGCTGATGCGGCTGACCGAGGAATACGGCGCCGCGCGGATCCACGTGACGGAGAACGGCTCCGCCTGGCCGGACGTCGTCGGTCCCGACGGGCAGGTGGACGACCCGGAGCGGGTTCGCTACCTGGAGGAGCACCTGGCCGCCTGCGCCCGCGCCGTACGCCGGGGCGCGCCGCTGGCCGGCTACTTCGCCTGGTCGCTGCTGGACAACTTCGAGTGGGCGTACGGGTATGACAAGCGCTTCGGTCTCGTCTACGTCGACTACGCGACGCAGCAGCGCATCGTCAAGGGCAGCGGCCGCCGCTACGGCGACCTGATCCGCGCCCACCGCCGCGACGGCGAGCAGGCGGCCTGACCCCGGGCCCGGCGGCGCCACCCCGCCGCCGGGCTCCGGTCGTGAGCGGTACCGTTCGCCCACCTCGGGCGCTACTTTTGACGGAATGGACGAGAACCGAGCACGACGGGTCGTGGACGCGCTGCGCGACCGTGGCGTCAACGCGCATCTGCTGAGGGCCGGCGTGGGCCAGTTCGGCGTACGGGTGTCGCTGTCCGGCGGCCGTGAGGCCGAGTGGGACACCGACGGTACGGCGGGCCTGGAGGCCCAGGTGATGCGCGACGGGATGCTGGTCGGTTTCGTGCCGAAGATCGAAGGATCTGCGGACTACGACGAGCAGCAGGTCGTGGACGCCATCGCGCGGACCGACTACGACCAGCCGGTGGCCCGGCAGCGGGACGTCGCGCCGCCGCCCTCCGCGCCGCTGCCACGTGAGGGCGGCCTGTTCCGGCGCTTCCTCGACGGCTTCCGCTACCGGTAGCCGGCGGGACCCGGTGGCCGGCGGGACCACCCGCCGGCCACCGCCTGGATTCAGGCGCGGGCGTACGGGTTCGGCCCGTTCGCCTTCACCACGTAGGTCTTGGCGACCTTGTCGTGCAGGGCCTGCCGGTTCGGGTCGAACAGGATCCACAGGACGTCGATGAACGCGCCGATCCCGCAGGTGAGCACGGCCAGGAGGTACTCGAAGGCGACGCGCCAGGCGGCGGTGCCGTACGAGATCGGGCCACCGTCCTGCGAACGGACGACGCGGAGGCCGAGGAGACGCTTGCCGAGCGTCTGGCCCCACTTTCCGTGCAGGTAGGTGTAGTAGACAACGGCGACGACCACGCTGACGCCGTTGGAGGCCAGCCGTGGCCCCAGATCGTCGGTGCCGGTGCTCCACATCGCGCCGGCGCCGAAGATGGGCGCGGAGACCGCGAAGGTGATCACGTTGGTGACGATGGCGTCGACGATGGCGGCGAAGAATCGGGCCCAGCGGCCGCCGAGGTCGGCGGTGGTCCCGGTCGGCCGGGCGGAACCGTAGGGCTCGGAGATCGGCGGGGCGGAGGGGTAGGGAGTCGACGCGGGCGGAGGCGGTGGGGGCACGTTTTGGGAGCGCTCTCGCTCCTCGGGGTGATCAGGCGATTGCGTCATGTACAAAACAATAGGGCCGTCTGCCGCGACATGATCGGAATCGTAGTGAAAGTGTTTCCTTTCCCCGCTCGCGTACGTAGGCGAGCAACGCTTTCACCAGCCGGATAAGGTGCGGCGCATGGGCGCAGCCGACGATGCCGACAGGCTCCGATGGAACGCCAGGTATGCGGAGCGCGCGTCTTTCACCGCCCACCGGCTGGCCGAGCGTGCGCTGGCGATGCCGTTGCCGGCGGGGCCGGTCCTCGACCTGGCGTGCGGCACGTCGGGCAGCGCGCTGCTGGCCGCCGCGCAGGGGCGTCACGTGACGGCGGTGGACATCTCCGACGTGGCGCTCGGCCTGCTCCGCGACGAGGCACGCCGGCGGGGTCTGGACGACCTGGTCACCCTCGTCCACGCCGACCTGGTCCGGTGGCGGCCCTCTTCGGACTTCGCGCTGGTGCTGTGCACCGGCTACTGGGACCGCGCCCTGTTCGCCCCCGCCGCGGAGGCGGTGCTGCCCGGCGGCGTAC